>Ga0272444_10001484_pt1 | contig 22655 bp, 14 predicted proteins | sample SSMForm13_FD_201033 | JGI IMG/M metagenome (GOLD analysis project Ga0272444, IMG submission 201033) | Marine sediment archaeal communities from Little Sippewissett salt marsh, Falmouth, MA, United States - SSM-Form-13 | ecosystem: Environmental > Aquatic > Marine > Wetlands > Sediment ...
CTTCGCTGTGGCAGACGATCTGCCGCGCCCGTACGCGTTCGGGCCGGATGTTGTCTTGCGGATGCGCCTCGTACCACGCCCGCAGTTGTTCTTCGCTCACGTCGACGCCGGGCAGCACCTCGCGGGCCGCCAGCTTGTCGGCAAGCAGGGTGTGGCGGATGCGCGCGGCCAGGTCGTCGTCATCGAGGCCGGCATCGGCGACTTTGAGTTCGAAGCCGGATCGCGGATAGCCCTTATGCATGGCCTGCAGCGTCTGGGCGACCTGCTGGTCGGTGACGCTCAGGCCCAGCGCCGCGGCCCGCTGCTGTACGAGCAGGCGGTCGATCCATTGCTGGAGAAAAGCCACACGGATAGCCAGCTCGTCCATCCCGGCCGAGGCGTCGTCGACGACCGCGCCGAGTCGCGCGGTGTTGTAAACGTCGGCGAAGGCTTCGAGGTCGATCGTCACGCCATTGACTGCGGCGACGACGTTATCCGGCGCGGGCGGGGGCGTTTTCGCGCAGCCGACCAGCGCCAACGCGGCGACCAGCGCCGTCAGGCAGACAAATGAAAAGGGGCGACGCATTGGCGCGCCGCCCCCTCGTTGGTCATTGAAAACGTCGATTATTGTTGCTCGCCTTCGGGTTTTTTCTGCTCGGTCGCGGCCGGCGGATTTGCGTTTTCGCCGCCCATTTGCGGCATACCCGGCATGCCACCCTGACCGGTGTCGACCTGGACGCCGTCGAGCACGTCTTCCTCAATGGTCACCGTGGCTTTGGAGCGCAGGTTCTCGAGGGTGGTTTCCATGCGATTCTTCAGTTTTTCCTGCTTCAAACGGCGCTCGATGGTCCGTTTGACGTCGTCGAAGTCCTTCAATTTGGCTTCGGTTTTCTCCAGGAACTGAATGATGTTGAAGCCGCGACGATCACGGAAGACTTCGCTGATTTCATTCGGCGTGCTCATGCCGAACGCCACGCGGTCAAACTCGTCGCCGCGCATGCCCTTGCGCACCTTGGGCAGCAAGCCGCCCTTTTTCTTGGTGCCGCGATCTTCCGAGTACTGCTCGACGATGGCATCCCAGCTGGCGCCGGCCTTCAGCTTTTTCAACGCTTCTTCGGCCTTGGCCTTGGCTTTCGCTTCTTCCTCGGGGGTGGCGTTGCGCTTGACCCGCACCAGGATCAGCTTGACCTTGACCGTTTCCGGCGTCTGGAACTGATCCGGGTTGTCTTCGTAGTACTGCTTGACTTCGTCTTCGGTGATTTCAATGTCGGCGTCGTACAGTTCTTTTTTGACCATACTGGACAGGATGCCGCGGCGAATTTGCTCCATCCGGTTGGTGAAGTCGGAATCGTTGTCCATCCCGCGCCGCAAGGCTTCCTGATAGAACAATTCTTCTTCGATCAGCTTGTTGAGCAGCTCGAGTTTACCCTTCTTGGTCGCGTAACGACGGCGATTGAAGGGGGGTACCCGCTGCAGGACCGATTCGAAATCGTCCACGGTGATCTTGGAGTTGCCGACCATTGCCAGCGTTTTGCCGGTTTTGGCGCTGCCGCCCGTCGCGCCGGGGCCGCTGCAGGCAACCACGATCAGAGCAGCGACGACCGCCAGTGCCAAAATAAGAAGAGTGCGCTTCCACATAGTTCATTACCTCTCGTGTTTCGTTTCGCTTCTTTTCGAAATAAGCCCGTCAAAGCTTCATAAAATGCATTACAGAGTTGATTTACCTAACACAGTCGGCCAGTCGTTGCAAGCCCTCTTCGAGGGCGTCGAAGATGCTTTTTTCCGCGCCGAGCGCACTTATCTTTTCATATAACTTACCGTCGGGGGTCAGCGAAAACAGGTTTTGGCTGCTGCCGATCAACTGCACCAGCCGTGCTTGCGAAACCGGCGTGGAATCGTCGAATTCGTAGGCGATACGGTCTTCGCCCGCTTCCACCTTGCTGATGCGCAATTTTTCGGCCCGGCGACGCAACGACACAATACGCAACAGGTTGCGCACCGGTGGCGACGGTTGGCCGAAGCGGTCGTGCAATTCGCTGGTCAACGTCTCGAGTTCGGCGTCGTCGTGGGCGTCGGCGATGCGCTTGTACAAACTCAGCCGCATGCCGACGTCGGCCACGTAATCTTCCGGCAAGTAGGCCGGCACGTGCAGGGCGACCTCGCATTCGAACGGCTCCTCCACGTCTTCGCCCTTGAGGCGCTTGGTTTCCTCGTCCAGCAGCCGCGTGTACAGCTCGAAGCCGACCGCGCCGATGTGCCCTGACTGCTCGGCGCCCAGCAGATTGCCCGCGCCGCGGATCTCCAGGTCGCGCGCGGCGATTTTGTAACCGCTGCCCAGGTCGGTGAAAGTGCGCAGCACCGCCAGCCGCTTGCGCGCTTCCGGGTTGACCACGCCGTAGGGCGGCACCAGCAGGTAGCAGTAGGCGCGCAGCTTCGAGCGCCCGACGCGTCCGCGCAACTGGTAAAGCTGGCTGAGGCCGAGGGCGTCGGCCCGGTCGATCAAAATGGTGTTGGCCGCCGGGAAATCCAGCCCGCTTTCGACGATGGTCGTGCTGACCAGGATGTCGAAGCGGTGTTGGGCGAAGTCGATCATCAGCTTCTCGATGCGCTTCTGATCCATCTGTCCGTGGCCGATTGCCACCCGCGCGTGCGGCGCCAGGCGCTGAACCTTGGCGGCGACGTTGTCGATCGTCTTGACCCGGTTGTGAATGAAAAAGACCTGCCCGCCGCGGCCCAACTCGCGCTCCAGCGCCTCGCGGATGGTGTCTTCATCGTAGCGGGTGACGTAGGTGCGGATCGCCAGGCGGTCTTCCGGCGGCGTGTTGATCACCGAAAGGTCGCGGATGCCGACCAGGCTCATGTGCAGCGTGCGCGGGATCGGCGTGGCGGTGAAGGTGAGCACGTCGACGGTTTTGGCCAGTTGTTTGATTTTTTCCTTCTGGGCGACGCCGAAGTGCTGCTCCTCGTCGACCAGCAGCAGGCCGAGGTCGTTGTACTGCACCGATTTGCCGAGCAATTGGTGCGTGCCGACCACGACATCGACTTCGCCTGCGGCCAGGGCTTTGATCACCTCGCGACGCTTTTTCGGCGAAACAAAGCGGCTGAGCATTTCGACCTTGACGCCGAAGGGCTGCATTCGCTTCTGGAACGTCCAGAAATGCTGGAAACACAGCGTGGTGGTCGGCACCAGCAACGCTACCTGCTTACCGCTGAGCACGGCGAGGAAGGCGGCGCGCAGGGCGACCTCGGTTTTGCCGAAGCCGACGTCGCCGCAAACGAGGCGGTCGGCCGGACGCGAGGTTTGCAGATCGCGCAACACGTCTTCGATGGCGGCGGCCTGATCGGACGTTTCTTCATAGGGAAAGGTCGCTTCGAATTCGCGGTACAGTTCCTCGGGCTCGGCGAAAGCGTAACCAGGCTGTTCGGCGCGGGCAGCGTAGAGGGCCAGCAGCTCCTTGGCCAACTTGCGTGCCGCGCCACGGGCGCTGCGCTTGGTTTTTTCCCAGGCGGTGCCGCCGAGCCGATCGATGCGCGGAGTGCCGCCGGCCCCGATGAACCGCTGCACCGCGCTGAGTCGGTCGACCGGCAGGTAGAGCTTGTCGCCGCGGGCGTATTCCAGGTGCAGAAACTCGCCGGGCACGTCGCCGAAGGCCATTTGCACCAACCCGCGGTAGATGCCGACGCCGTGTTTGAGATGAACGATGAAATCGTCTTCTTTCAGGTCGGAGAAGCTGCTGACCATCTCGACCTTGCGCTTGGAAAAAGCGTCGGTGCGGCGGCGCTCGCCGAAAATTTCCTCTTCGGTGACCACCGCCAGCTTGAGGCCGGGTATTTCGAAGCCCGCCGACAGGTCGCCCAGCAGCACCGGCACGCGGGTCAGCCCCTGGCCGCCGGAAAGCGCGGCGCGGAACGATTGCTCGGGTCGCACTTCGACGGCGGCGTCGTAATTCTGCAGCAGCCGTTCGAGGCGGTCGGCGGCACCGAGGCCGCGGCAGACCAGCACGGCGCGGCCGTCGTGGGCCAGCCAGTCGCGCAGGCGCTCGGCCAGCGGCGCAAGCATGCGGGCGTCGCCGGCGCGGGCGAGAATCTGTTCGCGCAGGTTGGGGTGCATCGCGGTTTCGAACAGGATCGGTTCGCCGGCGCCCGCGGGGGCGTCGCGGCCCAGGTCGAGCCGGCGCAGTGTGGCCAGCGCTTCGGCGAAGGCGTCGGGGTCGAGGTACAAGTCGTTCGGTTCGACGCAGACCTTGCCCGCTTCGCGCGCGCGCTCGTAGCGCACGGTCACCTTGTCGTGGAAGGCTTCGATGGCGTTTTCCACCTCGACCGGTTCGATGGCGGTGACCAGACTGCGTTTGTCGAAGTGGTCGAGCAGCGTGGCGGTTTCGTCGTGCAGCAGCGGCGTGAAAAATTCAATACCGGGAAACTGGATGCGATGCGCGACTTGGTCGGTCAGGTGCTCGCGGCGCGGGCGCGGCACGTCCTGATCTTCGGCCAGCTTTTTCAGCCGTTCGGTGAAACGCGCGGCGTGGTCTTCGCCGAGAAAGACCTCACTGCACGGGAACAGATACACCTCGCGCAGTTGGCGGCGTGTGGTCTGGGTCGAGGGGTCGAACTCGCGGATCGATTCCACGTCGTCGCCGAACATCTCGATGCGCACCGGCAAGTCGCGGCCGGGCGGAAACACGTCGACGATGCCGCCGCGGTAGGCTGCTTCGCCGACTTCCTCGACGATCGAGGTGATGCGGTAGCCGATGTCGTGCAGGTCGGCGATCAACTCGTCGCGGTCGGCCAGGCCGGGGATCTCCACCGATTGCCGCCCGGCGTTGAACACGGCGCGGCTGAGCGTGCGCTGCATCGCCGCCTCGACCGGCGCGATGACGATCGGCGCGCGTCCGGCGGCCAGCGCTTCCAGGCAGGCCATGCGCTGCGCGGTGATCGCCGGGTGGGGGCTGATTGACTCGAAGGGGGCCACGTCATAGGCCGGGTAAAGCAACAGGCGGTCGCTTTCCGCGCCGTCGCGCTCGCGCAGAAAGAAGGCCAGGTCGGCCTGCGCGGCCAAAGCGGCACGGCGGTCTTTGACCAGCACCAGCGCCGGGCCCTCGTGTTTGCGCAGCAGCTCGGCCAGCACCAACGCGGCGCTGCCCCCGGCCAATCCGGCGGCGACAAGACGCACCTCTCCTGTGAAAAATGCCCCGGCGAGATTGTCGAATGGGGCGTAACGTCGTTTTCCGGTCAGCGTTTGCAACGCCGGTACTCCTCGACAGAGCGCGAATGCTAGCAGAACGCGGCGGGCAGGGAAAGGGCTATTCTTCGGTTTCGACGACGGGCTCGGGATAGTGCGCGGAAAAGTCGTCCGTCGTCATTTTGCGGGCGAAGACATCGAGCAGGTCGCGCAATTCGGCGCGGCGCGGCTCGGCGATGCGATTGCCGACGACGGCCCGCCAAGGCGCGGGGTCGAAGCGGGACTCCGGTTTGTTCGCGATAAAGTGCAGCGCGTAGCGGCGTAGCTTAAGGTAATAGTCGTCATTGTTTTTTTCGGCGGCGTAGAGCAGTTCGAGCCAAATCAGCAGTTCGCGTTGTTCGTCGTCAAACGAAACGCCGTCCAACTCGGCGATCAATCCGCCGGGGTCGCCGCCTTGCCCGACCAGCAGCACGCCTTCGAGGTAGAGCAACCCGGCTTCGGTCAACGACGGGTTGCGGCGATAGGCCGCGCCGTAGAGGTCGGTGGCGGCGTCGCGGCGCCCGGCACGGTGCTGCACCTGCGCGGCGGCCAGCAGCAGTTGCGGTTCGACGTTGCTGAAGCGAAGTTGCGTAAACACCGTATCGGCCTGGTCGGCGTCGCCCGCGTCGCTGTGCAACTTGCCGAGGAAAAACAACAGGCGCGGATTGTTGCGGGTCGACGACAACCCCTGCCGGCAGGCGGCGACGGCGGCGTCGGTGCGACCGCGATCGCTTTCCAGCTTGGCCAGCGTCAGCGCGATCAACACGCGCTCGTCGCGCGTGCGTCTGTTTTTGGCCAGCTTGCGCAATGCGGCGGCGGCCTGATCCAACCGGCCCAGACGGCGGGCGAGGTTGACGTAGCGGTCGAGGTCGTCGCTGGTCAACCGGCGCTTGCGGGCCAGCGCGCGCTCGTAACCGGCCAGCGCGCCGGGCAAATCGCCGGCCAATTCATAAGCCTTACTCAGCAGCCGTTGCAACGATTCGTCGTAGGGTCGCAGTTCGACGGCTTTTTCCAACGTACTCGCCGCTTCGGCGAAGCGGCGGGTCTGGTAATAGATGCGGGCCTGCAGGCGCAGGACTTCGACGTCGTCGGGCTGGGTTTGCAGCCGTTGGGCGAGCAGCGGTTCGGCCTTGGCGTATTCGCCGAGTTCGATATTAAGCCACGCATAACGCAGTTGCATGTCGGCGTCGTCGGGGTGCCGGGTGAGCAGGTCGGCCAGCGTGGCGATGGCGGCGGGGTAATCGCCGGCGCGGGTCTGGTAGCCGGAAAGGATCCAGCGTTGATGATCCCCGCCGATGCCCATATCCAGCAGCCGTTGCAGGGTTTGCGCGGCCACGGCCCAGTCTTCGTTGCGTTCGGCGATGTCGATCAGCTCGTCGATCGCCGTCCGGTTGCCCGGGTCGATTTCCAACGCCTCGACCAGCAGCCGCTGCGCGTCGACCAGGTAGATGCGTTGCTCGTGGTAGGCGCGGGCGAGGGCGATCAACAATCCCGGCGCGCGCGGACCGGCGTCGATCGCTTCTTCGTAAAACGCGGTCGCCCATTCGCGGCGGCCTTCGCGCCAGTGCAGGTCGGCGATCGCCTTGATCGAAAGGTAGTCGCGCTTGTTGAGTTGCCGGGCTTTGTCGAAATACATGAAAGCCAGGTGCGGTTTGCCCGCGCGGGCCCACATCGCGCCGAGTTCGCGGTAAACGGCGTAGGCGTATTCAGAGATGATCAGCGCGCGGCGGTAGTCGATGTCGGCGGCTTCGTAATCGCCGGCTTTGGCGGCTTTGCGTGCGTTGCGCAACAGCGGCGCGGTCGCCGGGGCGGGGGGCAGGTCGAACAATTCCCAGATCAATTGGCAGGCGACGTCGCAGGGGCGGCGGTTGCCGTCGTTGATGTCGGCGACTTTAAAGATGTAGCCCGCGCCGTCGGCCGCGGTCAGCCAGACGTTGAGCAACGGGCGGTCGTTGACCGTCTGCGTGTACAACCAGACGCCCTGATCCAGCCCGCTTTCGCGCATCGCGGCGAGAAAATCCTCGCGCGTTTCGGCCGCGGGCAGCACGGTCAAATCGTAGCGGCCGCTGCGCTGCAGGGCGGTCGGCGCGCCGTGCAACAGCACCTCGCGCGCTTCCGCCGGAGTTTGGCCGGACACCGCCCAACCCAGCACGCGCGGCTTCGGCGCGGTTTCGGGCTCGGGCGTCGGTTCGGCTTCCGCTTCCGCTTCCGTGTCTTCCGTCTCGTCTTCGGCTGTTTCCTCTTCGGTCTCGTCGTTGTCGTCTTCGGCGGGCGGGTCGTCATCGGCCGCGAGGGGAGCAGCGAGCAGGCAGACGAGCAGCAGCGCGATCAGCAGGCGTTTCACCAGATTTGCTCTTCCAGTTGCTGTTGGTTGCGGGCGATCAACTCGTCGATGTTCAAACCGGTGTCGGCGATGCGCTGCTCGACGATCTCGCGCATCATTTCTTCGCGGCTGTTGATGTACCCGGTGACGCCGTCGGGCGGATAAGCGGTGTGCATATCAAGTAAGACGTCGCCGATGTGCTGCAGGCCCGGAATGCAGATCGGCTGCACGCCGTGCACGCCGCGACGGAAGCGGTAACCGGGCCACATGCCCGCGTCTTCCATCAGCATGCGTTCTTCGGGCTTGGTCACGTTCATCTCCAGCAGCGGGAAGCGGTAGTCGATGCCGTAGGTGCGGTAGATGCGCGCCTTGGCCGTACGCGTGGCCGGCATGCTCATCACCGCGTACTCGCCGCCGACGCTGCTGCACAAGAATACGCGCGGGATGCCGCGGATCAGGTTGTAGGCGATGATTTCGGTCATCATCGAAAGCTGGCAGCCCAGGCACCAGATGAAATGGCCGCCGAATTTGCGCCAGTCGGCCGTCAGCGAGTTGAGCGTCAGTTGTTTAAAGGTTTGGCTGACGTTGTAGATCGTGTGAAAGACGCGGCCGGGGCCGAAGATGCGCGCCAGATCGGCGGCGTGCTTGCGCGACCAGTCGACGAAGAGGCTGCCGTAGTTGTGGTGCAGCGTCCACAGGTGAATCTCGCCCGTGAAGCGTTTGCCCATGATCCAGGCGACGATCGTGCTGTCCAGCCCGCCGCTGTAGGCGACGGTAAACGCGCCCGGTTCGGGCTTGGCCCACAACGCGTTGAGCTTGAGGTAAACCGCCTCGCGCATTTCCGGCGAGTAGGTTTCGCGTTTGCCCAGCGGTGCGGTGTATTTTTTGTGTTCGCCCAACGACGTTTCCTTTCAACGTTCAGGCGAGTCTAGCACAACTTTTTCGCCTGACCAGCCGTCGGCTCAACAAGGCGGCAAGGGTTATGTTAGATTGGACGGACCCAAGATGCGGGAGGAAAACGATGCGTCGTGCGTTGTTGATGTTGACGATTTTGTTGCCGGTCGCCGTGGCGATCGGCCTGACGCCGCTGCTGCAGGCCGGCGAAGACGACGTGCTGCAGGCGATGCGCGCCGAACTGACGCGCTCGCAGCAGCGCCTGCGGCTGCCGGATTACGTCGAACCTTATTACCTGGCCTACCGCCTCGACGACGAACGCGGTGCCTACGGCGTCTGCACGCTGGGCGCGACGCAGCGGGAAGGCGAATTGCGTAACCGTCGCCTCTACGCGGAAGTGCGCGTCGGCGATTACGACTTCGACAACACCTCGATGCGAAACGAGATGGACACCTTCGACCCCGACATCGACACCGCCGACTACCTGCATTTCATCGACGCCCCGCTCGACGATGACGTCGACGCCCTGCGCGCGCGTTTGTGGCGGCTGACCGATCTGCGTTTCAAAAACGCGGTCGCCGCCTACCTGAGCAAGAAAGCGCGTGGCGTCTACCGCGAAACGCCCGACGTCGACCTGGCCGACTTCACCCGCGAAGAGCCGGTGAAGTTTGTGCAGCCGCCGCTGAACGTCGAGATCGACAAAGACAAATGGCTGACCATCGCGCGCCGCGCCAGCCTGTTGCAAAAACGGTTTCCGCAATTGCTGACGATGGATGTTTCCTTTCAGGCGAGCATCCGCACGAAATACCTGCTCAGCACCGAAGGAACCGAACTGGTCACCCGCGAGTACCTGTTTGCTTTTTTCGCCCAGGCCGAGGCGCTGACCGACGACGGCATGACCGTCAGCCACGCCTACGCCCGTTACGCCCGTAGTGCAGCGGGCATGCCCGACGAAGCCGAAGTGCTGGCCGGCGTCGAGCAAATGGCGAAAGAACTGGTCGCCCTGCGCAACGCGCCGGAGTTGGGCCCCTATGCCGGACCGGCGATTCTCGACCCCAGCGTCGCGGGCACCTTTTTCCACGAGGCGATCGGACACCGGCTGGAAGGCGACCGCACACGCTCGCACGATGAAGGGCAGACGTTCAAAAACAAAATCGGCGAGTTGATTCTGCCGCCGTTTTTAAATGTGTACGACGACCCCACCGTCGCTCGCGCGGCCGGCGTCGACCTCAATGGCTATTACCGCTACGACGATCAGGGCGTGCCCGCGCAACGCGCCGACCTGGTGCGCGCGGGACGGATGATCGGTTGGCTGCTTTCGCGCCGCCCGGTCGAAGGTTTCGCGCACAGCAACGGCCACGGCCGGGCCTCGCCATCGCGCGAGCCGATGAGCCGCATGGGCAACCTGTTCATCACCGTCGACGAAACGGTGTCACTGAAAAAGTTGAAAAAGATGCTGCTGGCCCAGGCGCGGCGCCAGGACAAACCCTACGGTCTGTGGCTACGTCGCGGTCTCGGCGGCGAAACGGCGACCGACCGCTACAACTTCCAAGCCTTCGCCAGCCGCCCGGTGTTGCTGTACCGGGTGGATGCGCAAACCGGCGCGGAAGAGTTGGTGCGCGGCGTCGAATTGGTCGGCACCCCGCTGACCTCGGTGAACAAGGTAATCGCCGCGGGTGACGATGTCGGCGCGTTCAACGGTTACTGCGGAGCCGAGTCGGGCTTCATTCCGGTCAGCTCGGTGGCGCCCAGCCTGCTGGTCAGTGAAATCGAATTGCAGCGCGTGCGTGACAAACCGACCAAGCCGCCGATTCTGCCCGCGCCTTATCTGAACTGAGATTTATTTCTGCAGGAAGACGAAAACGTTGTCGTCGGCGTAGGTCAGCGGCGTTTCCGGCGCAACCGGCTTGAGGTCGCGGCGGCGCATGTCGACCAACGCCAGCGGGCTGTCGGCGACGGCGGCGTAGAACTCGGGTTGATCCCACTTGCGCATTTCGTGGCGGCAGACGATACGCCGTTCCGGCTGGCCGGGGCGCGAGACGATCAGCGAGGCTTCGTTAATCACCAGACCGGTGTCCTGATCGACTTCAAGCAAACGCCAGTCGGCCATCACGCGGACATTGTCGCGTTCGAAAGCCCAGGGTTCGCCGCGGCCGAGGAAATCGGTTTCGATCGGCCCGAAGGAAAGCTCGACGACGTAAACGCCCCCGGCGGTGAGGTTGTCGGCGACCGCCTGCAGGTGCCGGAGCAGATCGCCGTCGCCGGTGAGGTAGCCGACGCCGTTGATCGCGTTGAAGGCGACGTCGGCGGGGCGGTCGAGGCGGAAGTCGCGCATGTCGGCGTGCACCGTTTCGCCGGTCAGCCCCAACTCGCCGAGGCGGCGGCGGGCGAAGCGCAGCAGGTCGGCGTTGTGGTCGAGCCCGATTGCTTCGAGGTCGAGCCGGGCCAGGTCGCGCAGGACGCGGCCGGTGCCGCAGCCAATATCAAGCGCGCGCAGCGGCGGTCGGCCGAGGCGTTTGCCGGCGATGTCGAGCAACGCGCGGGTTTCGTCGAAGCTGTCCCACCCGAAAGCGATGTCGTAGGCTTGCGGGTCGGCGTAAAGCGGATCGGGCAAGGTCGTTAAGGTATCCATACCCGGCAGGATAGCCGGGCGCGGCGGTCGAATTCAAGCACCTTTGCAAGGCGCGGCGTCGTTGGTAGAATCAGCCGTTCTGGAAGAAATCATGTGCAAAAGGAGATGCTGAATGTCGGATGATAAAGCGGTGGAGAAGGCGCTCGAGCAGCGGCGGAAAGCAGTTGATCTCGCGGTAACGCAAATCGAAAAACAGTTCGGCAAAGGCGCGATCATGCGCCTGGGCGACGGCGTGCCGCTGGTCGAGGTGGACGCGATCAGCACCGGCAGCCTGGGACTCGACCTGGCCCTCGGCGTCGGCGGCTTGCCGCGCGGCCGGGTGGTCGAAGTGTACGGCCCGGAAGCTTCGGGCAAAACCACGCTGGCGCTGCACGTGGTGGCGCAGGCGCAGGCCAGGGGCGGCGTCGCGGCCTACATCGACGCCGAGCACGCGCTCGATCCGATCTACGCGCGCAAGCTGGGCGTGAAGGTCGACGAGTTGCTGCTCAGCCAGCCGGACACCGGCGAGCAGGCGCTGGAGATCGCCGAGATGCTGGTGCGGTCGAGCGCGATCGACGTGGTGGTCATCGACTCGGTGGCGGCGCTGGTGCCCAAGGCCGAGATCGACGGCGAGATGGGCGACGCGCACGTTGGCCTGCAGGCGCGGCTGATGAGCCAGGCGCTGCGCAAGCTGACCGCGATTTTAAGCAAGAGCAAAACGATGCTGATTTTCATCAACCAGATCCGCATGAAAATCGGCGTCATGTTCGGCAATCCGGAAACCACACCCGGCGGCAACGCGTTGAAGTTTTACAGTTCGGTGCGGCTCGACATCCGCCGCATCAGCGCGATCAAAGTCGGGCAGGACGTGATCGGCAACCGCACGCGGGTCAAGGTGGTCAAGAACAAGATCGCGCCGCCGTTTCGGCAAGCCGAGTTCGATATCCTGTTCGGCAAGGGCATCAGCCAGGCGGGCGAGTTGGTCGATCTGGGTAGCGACAACGACATCCTGGATAAGTCGGGCACGTGGTACAGTTATGGCGAGACGCGCATCGGCCAGGGCCGGGAAAACGCGAAGATGTTCTTCGAAGATAATCCCGACATCGCGGACGAAGTGCGCGGCAAAATTCTGGCGACGCTGAAACCCACTTTGGACGTCGAGGACGAGGAAGAAGAAGAATAAGGACGGGCGCATGAGCAACGGCGGACACCAATTGGATCTTAATCGGCTGTTGAAGGCCGCGGTCGACAACGGCGCATCCGATGTGCACCTCAAGCCGGGCAAGGTGCCGGTCTTCCGCATCGACGGCTCGCTACTGGAGTTGGTCAAACACCCGCCGCTAACCGCCAACGATATGAGCGCGACGGCCAAGATGGTGATGGACGAACGGCAGATCGGCATCTACAAAAAGAAACACGAAGTCGACCTTGCCTACAGCGTGCCGGGCCTCGGCCGCTTCCGTGTCAATGTCTTTCAACAACGCGGCACCATCGCCATGGCCTTCCGCGTGATTCCCTTCCAGGTGCGGCCGTTCAGCGAATTGTTCATGCCGCCGGTGCTGGAAAAAATCAGCATGGAGCGGCGCGGCATGGTGCTGGTAACCGGGGCCACCGGTTCCGGTAAATCGACGACGCTGGCGGCAATGATCGATTACATCAACAACCGTCGCACCTGCCACATCGTCACCATTGAAGATCCCATCGAGTTTCTGCTGCGCGATAAGAAAAGTCTGATCAGCCAGCGCGAGATCGGTTTCGACACCGAAGACTTCGCCGGGGCGCTGCGCTCGGCGATGCGGCAGGACCCGGACGTGATTCTCGTCGGTGAGATGCGCGACCTGGAAACGATCAACACCGCGTTGATGGCCGCCGAAACCGGCCACCTCGTGCTGTCCACCTTGCACACCACCGACGTGATGGAAACGATCAACCGCGTGCTCAGTTTTTATCCGGCGCATCAACAGGATCAGGTGCGGCACCAGTTGTCGGCGGTGCTCAAGGCGATCGTCAGCCAACGCCTGGTCGCCCGCGCCGACGGCGGCGGCCGCGTGCCGGCGGTCGAGGTGCTGGTCAGCAACGCCCGCGTGCGTGACTGCATCCGCGATTTCCGCAAGACCGCCGACATCCCCGAAATCATGAAAGTCAGCTTCACCACCTACGGCATGCAGAGCTTCGACATGAGCCTGCTCGGGCTGGTGCAACGCAAACTGGTCACCATCGACGAAGCCCTCGAACAGGCGAGCAACCCCGGCGACTTCGCCCTGCGTCTCAAAGGCGTGTCCGGTTCCGACGAAGCAACCTACGACGAATACAAGGATACCGACGCCAAGAAGAAAAAGGGCGGCGGCGAGGGCGAAGGCGGCAAAGGCGGTTCGGGCGCCGGCTTCGACGACCTGATCGAACGCTTCTCGGATTAGGCTTCCCATCGTGTCTTATCTCAAACCCATCGTGCTTTCGATGCGCCCACGACAGTGGGTGAAGAATTTCGTCATCTTCGCGGCGCTGGTTTTTTCCGGCCGCGTTTTCGACGCCACCAGCCAACTGGTCACCGCCGGCGGTTTCGTCGTGTTCTGCCTGCTTTCCGGCGCGGTATATTTGTTCAACGACTTGGCCGACGTCGAGCGCGACCGCGCGCACCCGATCAAGTGCAAGCGCCCGATTCCCTCAGGCCAACTGCCCGAAGCGGTCGCTCGCCGGGCGGTGGTTGTTATCCTCGCGTTGGCCTTCGGCGGAGCGCTGGCGTTGAATTTGATTTCAACCACGGTGGGCGTCGACTTCGCGGGCATCGCGCTGGCCTACTTGGTGTTGCAGATCGCTTACTCGGTGCATTTGAAACACGTGGTGATTCTCGACGTGATGTGCATCGCGCTGGGTTTTGTGCTGCGGGTGGTCGCGGGCAGCGCGCTGCTCAATGTGCCGGCCAGTTTCTGGTTGATCGCCTGCACGTCGCTGCTGGCGCTGTTTCTCGGTTTCGGCAAACGGCGTCACGAGTTGGAGTTGCTGGCCGAGGGCGCGGCCAGTCACCGCAAAATTCTGCAGGAATACAGCACCAACTTTCTCGACCAGATGATCGCGCTGGTCACCGCGGCAACGGTCATCGCCTACAGCTTGTACACGATGAGCGAAGAAACCATCGCCCACTTCGGCAGCGCCGCGGCTTTCCTGCCGCTGACCATTCCCTTCGTCATCTACGGTATCTTCCGCTACCTTTACCTCGTGCACCACAAGCAAAGCGGCGGCAGCCCGACGACGACGCTGCTGACCGACGCGCCGATCCTCATCGACATCGCCTTGTATTTCATTACCGTGGTGGTGGTGCTGCGCTACGCCTGAGTTTTACAAACCCGCTTCCAGATTCATCACCGCACGACCGACGCCGTCGGCGATCAGCTTGTGCGCCTCGCGGCCGTACAGGCAGGCATCGGAGGCGTAGGTGCCTTCGTCGTATTCGCTGGGGGTGACGAAGTAGGCGTAGTAGCCGTTGGCCGGGGCGACCACGCGGCACTCGTTGCCCGCCGGGCAGAATTGCATCAGTTCCTGCGAGAGAGCGTAGGTCGGTTCGCCGGGAACCGTCATCAGCAGAACATTCCCCAACCGCATGGCTTGAAACTGGCCAAGCGGGTCGTCGTAAACCAGTCGGGTGAGAAACTGCGGCGGACGCCAACCCCAGGCGAAACGCAGTTGCATGCGGGTCATGTCGCGGCGCACCGATCGTCCGCGCAGCATCGCGCCGCGCAGGGGCGTTAGTTGCTGCAAGGCGCGACCGGCGTAATCGGCGATCGCTTTGCCGTAGGCTTTCATGTCGGCGATTTCCCGCGCCGTGTCGTCCTGCCAATCGGGTTGCGGCGCAGCGTCGCCGAGCGCGCCGTTGAGAAACAGCGCCGGCGCGTTGAGCTCGGCTTCGAGGGTGTCGCACATTACGCCGGGCCACTCGGCGGAGACGACCATGTTTTTGGGCGAGAGAACCGTCGGGTGCGCGGTGTAGTGCACGATCACGCCGCGGATCTTGTCGGCCTCGGTCAGCGCCAGGACGGTCATGCGCTCGTCGGTCGGGTAGCGTTCGCGGTCGGGAACGACGCCGGTCGGACCGCTGCCGGTGGCGATGTCGAAAGCCGGGTCGCGGCGGTTACGGTTCATGCCCGGTACGGTGATCGTCGCCGTTTTTACCTGCACCGGGCGCATCGCCTGTTTCGCCTTCAGCACCGCGTCGACGATGCCGCCTGCGGCGAGGTCGAAAATCTCCTGATTGAACTCGCCGAAAAATTTTTCGGCGATGTAGCGGTGATCGTAATTGGCGAAACCCGAGTGACTGTGGGTCGCCGCGAGCATCAGGTTGTTCGCGTTAAAGCCGTGGCTTTGCAGGCGCGCGAGAACTGCGTCGCGCAGTTCGCTGCCGACGTAGCAGAGGTCGACGCTGACAATAGCGATCGTTTCGCCGGCGTCGTTGCCCAGCACCGCGGCGCGGGCATAGATCGGATCGAGCACGCCGGTCGCCGGCGCGCCCGCGCGGTCGCCGTAGCCATGCAATTGGAAGGTGAGACGCTCGGCGTCGGGGGTGATGTCGGCCTTGGCCATACCGGCGCTGAGCGTTGTGCCCGTAGCGACGGCAGGCGCGGGCGACTCACCCTCGGCGGCCCAGATGCCGCCGACGAGAAGCGCCAGCCCGATCAGAACAACAGTTGCGGTCCGCATGGTTTTTTTCGTGCGAGGCATTTACGCCTCCAGAATGATCTCCTCGATCAAGCGGAGTTTTGCGAGCAAAACCTCCAACAGGTCGCGGAACGAGTTTTTCTGCGGATTGTAGAAGGGCTCGGAAATATCGATCGCGCCGTCTTCCGGCCAGGCGGCCAGCAGGTCGATAACGAAGTCGAGCGAACCCAGGCCGAAGGCATCGAGTATGTCGGTCAACACGTCGATTTTAAAGGGCGTGCGCTCCATCATGTTGGCTTCGATGGCGCGGCAAAGCGTGACGATTGCTTCGGCCTGCGGTCGCGTCAGAGTCACGCCTTGGTCACCGATGCGCATGGTCAGCGTTTCGTCGACGTCCCAATGGCTGTTGTTGTTGGCGTCGGTGTAACCGAAGGCGCGGCCTTCCTGCTTGTCAGTGTCGTCAAACAGGTACTCGAACAGATCGGCGATCGACCCCATCGCCATACCGATTTCCTGACCGCCTTCCTGAATCTGCAGCGTCGCCCATTCTTCTTCGTAGACCTGGAAGCCCAGCGGGAAGATCGGATCGTAGAGCAGAATTTCGACCACGCGAATGAAGTTGTGCAGAATCTCCTCCACCCCCTGCGGTTCGGCGTAATTGAGGTTGAGGTCGAAGGAGGGGAAGTTCATTTCCAGGTTGACCGACGTCGCCAGCAGCAGAATCGACTGGAAGGCGTGAGCCAACGCGCGCGACATGTACAGCTCGGCGAAGCCGTAGCGGCCGTCGAGGTCCCACTCGATCGGCGGGTCGACCAGCGTCCACTGGTAGTTTTCCAAGCGGTATTGGTAGACCGTGTCGTTCAAATCGAACAGGCGATCGGTGTAGACGGTCGTTTGCGGCGGAATAAACACGCCGATTTCGCGGAACAGCACTTGTAAGCCGACGGTGATGTGTTCGAAGGCGGTGCGGTCTTCGCCGTTGCAGACGCCGATGTCATAAAACTTGCTGTGCCGCTCGACATACGCCCACGGGCAGTGATCGATGCACTCTTCGACGTTAAAGGTCACCGGCGGATTAATCAGGCCGCAGTAATCGAGGTCTTCGCAGATCTCCACGCAACGTTCGTGCGTGGTCGGCAGAATCCACTCCAGTCCTTTGTCGCGGATGTGTTCGCAAGACGAGCCGTCGATCATCGTGGTGAACATAAAATCTTGCAGGCCGAAGGGGCAGTCGGCGAGGCAACTTTCCTCGTCGGTCCAGGCCTCGGTGAGCAGGTCGCATTCCTTCAAACGTTCGCAGGCCTGTTCGCATTCGTCGACGCGCGGGTTGTAGATGACCACGCCGAACAGCAGGTCGATGATGCCATCGATGAAGGCGAAGACGCGCAAGTCGAGCGAAAGCGTAATGCCGTACAACGCTTCGAGGTGGTTCGGATCACGTTCCAACACTTTGTAGAAGTAGTTGTAGGCAATCGAACCTTTGTTCATTTCCAGGTATTCACGGCCTTTGCGCAGCAGGTAAGCGTTGCTGTCGCTTTCGTCCGGCTTTCCCATGCAGGAAGCCAGCACCGGCAACGTAAAGGCGATAATCAGAAGTAGAGCGATGTATCGTTTCATGTCTTACTCCGGCAACTGATAGCGTTTGGGCGGATTGATCGGAATGAACACGCCCATTCCGATCTGATAGATGTCGCGGAAGACCAGGTTGTTGCGTCCGTCGGTGACGTATTCGAAACGGAACTGCATCAGGCCCGGAATGTACAGCGGGGTCAGGGGCACGGCGGTGGCGAAGATCAACTTGCCGTCGTCGCCGGTGCCGACCAGGCCGATTTCGTCGATGACCTGCTCGAAGCCGGGGCTGTTGGTTTCGTAAACGCCTTCGAAACCCCAGCCGTGGCGATAGGTGACCGAGAGCGGGCCGATGCCGATGCCGCCGCTGACCGCGACCCAGGGCGGCGGCGTATAATAGTAGTAATCGTCCATATCCGACAGGTCGGGGAAGAACGCCAAGTCGACGTTCTGCGCCTCCAGGTAATCCCACGCGTCCTGGTCGGGTTTGAGAAAATTGGGACTCTTGCGCTTGGTTTGCAGGAAGTAAGCGCCTTCCAGCCCGATCGAGAACGTGACGATGTTGGCCGGTTTGGGCGGGCGGAAGTCAAACATTTTCACCAGCCCGAAGCCCCAGGCGCCGTTGCCCGCGTCGAGGTCGGGGCCGAGACCGAAGATGATCGCCTTGTTCGGTTCGGCGATGTGCGCGGTGGGCAAAAACAGGTTGGTGGTGACGCCGGCGGAAAACCAACTGTTGCGGAAATAGTTCCAGTTGACGAACAGCGTGGTGTCGCCGAGGTCGGCCGGGTTGGAGTCGTATTCCAGAATCGGCGCCGGGCGACCGAGTTTTTCCAGCAACCGGAAGAACTCTTCGCGCGTGGCCACGCCCAGTCGTTCGGAGGTGCCGGGAATGAACTCGGCGTCGAGTTTGACGTGCAGAACGAGCCACATCGTGTTGACGCCGACCATCAACCGGTCGGTCACGCCGTACCACAACCCAGCTAAGTAGCCGTGGGCGCTGCCGTCGATGCCAAAGTCGAAGGTGAAGAACTTACCGCCGATGTTGAACGGGTCGTCGATACTCAACTTGTCGACGATGCTGGACATCTTGCGGTGCTCGTCGTAACGACCGTAGATCCGCTGCGTGCCGTAACCGAACATACCGACGGCGAAGCCCTGCGGAATCGTCATCGTCGATCCCCACATGTCCATCTCCAGCAGCATGTTCTGTGCGTGAATGAGCCAACGACCGTAATCGCCCAGTGGGTGCGTGTCGGGAGTTTCACCCCCGATGTCCAGAATGCTTCCCCAATCGCCTTCGATGACTTCCTCATCGCTTTCGTTTTCCGCTGCTTCGTCGGTCATCACCGGCGGCATTTCCTCGTCGGCTGCCGACGCGACGACGGCGGTTGTCGAAAGCAATAACAAAAGTAGTGCGAGAAGGATTGCGGTAGGACGTAAACGGCCAAGCCATTTCAACAAAAGAACGAACGCCATATTTCCACCTTGCGCAAAAAGGTCCCCCGAGGGAGCGCTCATGATAAATTCATGGAAGTAGATCAAAAAAGGCTTTATCGGTCAAGGCACTAGGTGACACGGTGCATTACTGCGGATTGTCGCGCGACGAAGCTTGACCTGATTGCATCGCGTGATACCATGCGCGCCTTTCCGGAGGGCTTATGTCGGACGTCGCCGATTTGATTTTGCAAGATCTCAACCCGCAACAGCGCGAAGCCGTCACCGCGCCGGACGGGCCGCTGCTGGTGTTCGCCGGGGCCGGCTCGGGAAAAACCCGCGTGCTTACCCGCCGCATCGCCTACCTGCTGGCCGTGCGCGACGTTTCGCCCAGTGAAATTTTTGCCGTCACGTTCACCAACAAAGCGGCGCAGGTGATGCGCGACCGCGTCGAGCAACTGGTCGGCCGCCACGCCCAGGGGATGTGGATTCATACCTTCCACAGCGCCTGCGCCCGCCTGCTGCGTCAGCACGCCGAGTTGGTCGGCCGCAAGCCGACGTTTTCTATCTACGACGACGCCGATCAGCAGACGCTGCTCAAAGAATTGCTGAAAAGCGCCGACGTGCCCGCCGAGGTGCTAGCGCCCAAGCAGGTGGCGCACCTGTTCGACATGGCGAAAAACGACGTCGTCGACCCGGCCGAGCTGGCCTCGCACGTCGCGCCGAGTTTGCGCGATGTCTACGTGCGCCTTTGCGAACGCTACCGTCAGCGTATGCGCGAAGCCAACGCCTTCGATTTCGGCGACCTGATCGTCGAAACGATCCGTCTGCTGCGCGAAAACGAAGCGGTGCGCGAAGGCGTCCGGCAACGCTTCCGCCACATTCTGGTCGACGAATTTCAAGACACCAACCGCGCACAGGATCTGCTGCTGCAGGAACTGCTCGGCGAGCACCGCAACCTGATGGTGGTCGGCGACGACGATCAGTCGATCTACCGTTGGCGCGGCGCCCGCATCCGCAACATCCTCGATTTCGAAAAGCGCTTCGACGGCGCGAAGGTGGTGGTGCTCGGCACCAACTACCGTTCGACCAAGCGTATTCTCAAAGCCGCCGACGCGGTCATCCGCAAAAACACCGGTCGCAAAGCCAAGCAGCTGGACACGCCCAACGTCGACGGCGACCTGGTCGTGCGTTACGGCGCCGACGACGAGTACGACGAAGCGCGCTGGGTGGCGCGGACGATCAGCGAACTGCGCACGCGTGACGGCCTGGCGCCCGGCGAGATCGCCGTCTTTTACCGCACCAACGCGCAAAGCCGTCTGCTCGAAGAAAAGTTGCTCGAATGGGGCATCCCCTACCTGATCGTCGGCGGCACGCGCTTTTACGATCGCAAGGAAATCAAAGACGCGATGGCTTACCTGCGTTTGCTGGTCAACCCGGCCGACACGGTCGCCTTTCAGCGGGTGGTCAACGTGCCGGCCCGCGGCATCGGCGCGCGCACGTTGTCGCGAATCAACAACGTCATCGCGGAAAAGAAAGTCGATCCGTTGCAGGCCTGCCGGTTGATCAAAGACGGCGAGGGCGGTCTGCCCGCCGGGCTGACTCAGCGCGTGGGCGATTTCGTCGACATGCTCGACGAGACGGCCGTCTACGCGCAGTCGCATTCTCCCGCCGACATTGCCGGTGAGGTGCTGCACAAATCGACTTACCTGCAGATGCTGCAGGAAAGCGAAAAGATCGAGGACAAAACGCGGCTGGAGAACATCGGCGAATTGCTCAAGTCGATCGAAGACTTCGAAAAAGAAGCCGGCGACGAAGCTACGCTGGCGCTATTTTTGGAAAAGGTCAGCCTGCTTTCCGACCCCGATCTGTACGACGACAAAGCCAACGCCGTCAGCCTGATGACCCTGCACGCGGCCAAGGGGCTGGAGTTCGACGCGGTGCTGATGGTCGGCCTCGAAGAAGGCCTGCTGCCGCACAGCCGCAGCATGACCAGCGACGAAGAATACGAGGAAGAACGGCGACTGTGCTACGTCGGCATCACTCGCGCGCGTAAAAAATTGCATGTTTCGAACTCGGCGACGCGGCGCAGTTACGGCGGCATGCCGATGCCGACGCGCAAGTCACCCTTCTGGCGCGACCTGCCCGCCGACATCGTCGAAGATTACGGCAGGGCGCAATCGCAACCGCTGTACGGCGGCGATGCCATGCGCCCGCCGACCGAGCCGGTCGAGGAACCGTTGCCCGGCGAACCGGTTTACGATTACTCGGAAAGCCAGGATCCGGCCGACCACCAGCGCCCGCTGGAACTGATGTGCCGCGTGCATCATCCGCAGTTCGGTTACGGCACGGTGATCAACATGGCCGGTTCGGGCAAGATGGCGCGGGTCACCGTCAGCTTCGCCACCGTCGGCAAAAAGACGCTGATCGTCCAATACGCCAACCTTACTTACGTCAGCCCGCCGCAGCGCTGAATCGGCGGCCGCTGGCCTCCGCGCGGCAAACCTGCTAAAAGAAAGTGTTCCAGGTCAGGGGGAGATTCCATGTCGTTTAAAGACAAAGTTAAAGGATGGTTGTACCCACCGCCCGATCCGCAACCGGGCGTTACGCACTTTCGCGGCGACGGCGAGTTGGAAGGCATTCGCATGCACCTGCGCATCGAGCCCGAAGGCCACGCCGTGCTGATCGTCAACGCGGCCAAGATCATTCACCTCAATCCGACCGCCGCCGAAATGGCCCAGATGATTCTGGAAAAGCTCGACACCGACGCTGCGGTCAAGCGGCTCAACCGGCGGTACAAAGCGCCGAAAGCGCAACTGCGCAAAGACTACCTCGACCTGCGCGAAAAGATCATGCTGCTGGCCGGGCGCGACGACATCTGCCCGGTGACCTACCTCGACCTCGACCGCATCGAACCGTTTTCCTCGCGGGCCAGCGTGCCGCACCGCATGGACCTGGCGCTGACCTACCAATGCAACAACAACTGCGGGCACTGCTACGTCGACCGTCCGCGCGATTTGCCGTCGCTGCCGCGCGAGAAGTGGATCGAGGTCATCGAAAAGACCTGGAAACTGGGCATTCCGCAGTTGATCTTCACTGGCGGCGAAGCGACGCTGCACGAAAATCTGGTTGATTTCATCGCCCACGCCGAAGAGTTGGGGCAGGTGACCGGCCTGATCACCAACGGGCGCAAGCTGTCCGACGAGGCGTTTCTCGGCAAGCTGATCGACGCGGGGCTCGACCACGTGCAGGTGACGATGGAAAGCCACGACCCGGCGATTCACGACGCGATGGTCGGTGTGCAGGGCGCGCACGCGGAAACCGAGCAGGGCATCCGCAACGCGGTCGCCTCCGGCACCTACCTGCTGACCAACACCACGTTGTCGCGCAAGAACTTCGACGTCATCGAGAAGACGCTCGATTACCTGGCCGGGCTCGGCGTGCGCAACATGGCGATGAACGGTTTCATTCACGCCGGCAAAGGCGCGGCGCATCCGGACGCGATCGAAGAAGCCGATCTGCCCGAGATCCTCGAACGGGTGCGCGACGGCGCGATGCAGCGCGAGATGTCGTTCCTTTGGTACACGCCGACGCAGTATTGCACCTGCAACCCGATCGACCTCGGCCTCGGCATCAAGCAATGCACCGCCGGGCGCTACAACATGTGCATCGAACCCAACGGCTCGGTCATTCCCTGCCAAAGCTACTTCGAGACGATGGGCGATTTCCTCGCCGACGATTGGCCGAGCATCTGGAACAAACCGGAGTTGGTCGAATTGCGCGAGCACACCTGGGTCGACGAGAAATGCGAAACCTGCCACGACCTGGAAGTCTGCGGCGGCGGTTGCCCGCTGTACCGCCGGCTGACCGACATGAAGGACAAGCCGAACTGAGATGGCCGACGAGCGGCTGAACGCGCGCCTCGCTCACCACGCCAACCAGGCCGGTTGGACCGGCGAGATCCGGCGACACGTTTA
>Ga0272444_10001485_pt1 | contig 22652 bp, 11 predicted proteins | sample SSMForm13_FD_201033 | JGI IMG/M metagenome (GOLD analysis project Ga0272444, IMG submission 201033) | Marine sediment archaeal communities from Little Sippewissett salt marsh, Falmouth, MA, United States - SSM-Form-13 | ecosystem: Environmental > Aquatic > Marine > Wetlands > Sediment ...
ATCGATGACGGCATGTTCAGCTATGAGCCCTCGCTGGGGGACACCATCGATGTCATCACCGGCGTGGTCGACTACGGCTTTAACGAATACGCGATCCTTCCCCGGGACGCCAGCGACATCGAGGCCCGGCCGGTGACCGAGGAGACATCGATCTACAATATCCAGTATAACGAGAGCGGTCAGGGCACCGGCAACGACTGTTACCCCTCGCCGCTGGACGGGCGCCAGGTGCTCCTCTCGGGCGTGGTCACGGCCGTGCTGCCGGGGGATTATCGGAATTTCTGGCTGCAGTCGGCCTCCGGGGGGGCCTGGACCGGGATCTTCGTCTATGATACGGTCGTCGAGCCGGATGCCGGCGACAGCCTGACCATGATCGCCAAGGTCTTTGAGTATTACGGGCTGACCGAGATCAAGGAGGTCACCGAGTTCACCTTTCACTCCACCGGCAACCCGCTGCCCGCCCCCCTGGTGATCGCCACCGGCGATCTGGCCGGGGGCTGTGACAGCAGCCCGGAGGCCTACGAGGGTCTGCTGGTGGAGGTCCGCGACGTCACCGTCACCCAGGCGCCCAACGAGTACGGCGAATGGACCGTCGATGACGGCACGGGCGAATGTCAGATCGACGATTATCTGTATGCCTACGGCCCCTCGGTCGGCCAGACGATCGGATCTCTCGTCGGCGTGGTCCATTACAGCTACGGCGAGTACGAGATCGATCCGCGGGACGCCGGGGATATTCAGACCACCGGGGTCGGGTACCTCACCGCAGCGGAGGGGCTGCCCCCGGGGTACCGCCTGCGGCAGAACTATCCCAATCCGTTCAACCCCCGGACCGAGATCAGGTACACCCTTCCCCGCGATACCCGTATCCGGCTGGAGATCTTCAATCTCCTCGGCCAGCGGGTAGCCGTCCTGGCCGACGGCCCGATGGCGGCCGGAGAGCACACCGCCGTCTGGGAAGCGGACGAAGCCGGCGGCGGGGGATCGGCCAGCGGCGTCTATTTCTACCGCCTGCAGGCGGGGGAATTCGCCGCCGTCAAGAAGATGATCTATTTGAAATAGCCCTGAAACAGAAGACCAGGAGGTACTGGATGCGGCGTGGCTGGAGGATCCTTTTCCTGGTGGTCCTGATCATGGGACTGCCCTGGGTGGTGGCGGCGACCACCATCTACGATGTGCAGCACAATGAAACCAGTCAGGGGAGCGGAGACGACTGCTATCCCTCCCCTCTCTTCGATCAGACGGTGACCATCAGCGGCGTGGTGACACAGGTCGGGGTTTCCAGCGGTTACCCCGATTTCTGGCTGCAGGATCCCAACGATCCGCTGTGGAGCGGGGTGTTCATCTACGACACCTCGATCGAGCCCTCCCTGGGCGACAGTCTGACCATCACCGCCTCGGTGGACGAGTATTACGGGCTGACGGAGATCAAGGACGTCAGCAGCTTTACCGCCCATACCGCCGGCGCTGCCCTGCCGGTCCCGGTGGATATCTCCACCGGCGATCTGGCCGGCGGCTGCAACGTCGACGGGGAGGCCTATGAGGGCATGCTGGTGCGGCTGCGCAACGTGACCGTCACCCAGGCGACCGATCAGTACGGCGAGTGGCTCGTGGATGACGGGTCGGGGGCCTGCCAGCTGGACGATTACCTGTTCAGCTACAGCGCCGGCCTCGGCGAAACGTACGGCTCCATCGTGGGGATCGTGCATTACAGCTACAGTGAGTACGAACTGCTGCCTCGGAACGGCGACGACATCGTCGAGGATTCCGGCGGCCCTCCGGTCATCACCGAGACCGATCACCAGCCCGATAGGCCGGCCGATAACGAACCGGTGAAGGTCACCAGCCGGGTGACCGACGACGGATCGGTCTCCGAGGTGACGCTGTTCTATTCCACCGACGGCGGATCCTCCTGGAACTTCGCGACCATGAACGATATCGGCGCCGGCCCTGACCAAACGGCCGGAGACGACGTGTACAGCGGCCAGATCGGCGGCGAGAGCGCGGGCACGACGGTCGCGTATTACATCCAGGCCATCGATGACGAGGAGCAGGAAGCCTTCGATCCGGCCAATGCGCCGGCCGGCTCCCACTCCTATACCGTATCCGGCGGGTCGTCGGGTGACGGCAGCGGGACGGCCGTCATCGAGCCCGACAGCGTGGACATCTCCCAGACGGTCACGCTGACCGTGACCGTCACCGGCGACGGTGTCAACACCCTGGCCTCTGTGGCCGTGGTCGTGCCCGGGGACTGGAGCTGGTCGCAGAGCGCCGATGACGTCGAGCTGGCCGGCCAGGGATTCGCCGGGGCCGCTGCCCAGGTGGCCGGGGGCCAGATCCTCATCACCGGGGCGGCGGTGACCGGAACGGACGAAGGCCAGGTGATCATCGCCGACATGACCTCTCCGGGGACAGCGACCGTCTCGACCTTCCCGGTCAAGACGGCCGTGACCGGCGGGACCAACACGGAGATCGCCGGCTCTCCCACCATCACGGTGGGTGAGGCCGGTCCGCAATACACGCCCATCGCCGATATCCAGGCCGACCCCGCGCAGTACGAGGGTAAGACCGTCACCATCAGCGGGGTGGTGACCATCGGGGCGGGGGTTATCGATGATAATTTTACCCGGGCTTATCTTCAGGATGAATCCGGCAGGGGCATCAACATATTCAATTATGACATCGTCAACGAACTGGTCCGGGGACGGCTGGTGGAGGTGACCGGCACGATCGAGGACTATCTGGCCTCCGGGGCCTCCCACCCGGTCACCGAGATCACGGACGTCACCGTCACCGTGCTGCAGGAAAGCCAGCCGCTGCCGGCCCCTGTTCTGCTGACCACCGCGGCGGCCAACGATCCCCAGTGGGACGGCACCTGGATCATGGTCTCCGGCGTTATGGTCGAAGCCCCTTATTACGCCGGCGGCGGCTATAACGTCAACCTGGATGACGGCAGCGGGCAGATCACCGTGCGCATCTGGGACACCACCGGTATCGATGTCAGCGGGTTCGCCCAGGGTGACACCATCACCGCCATCGGCGCCCACTCTCTCTACCGGACCACCTTTCAGGTCCTCACCGGATACCAGGATGACATCTGGGAGGGCCCCCCGGACATCACCGGGCCTCCGGTGATCGCGAACACCGGTCATCAGCCCCTCAGTCCGCTGTACACCGAGCCGGTGACGGTCACCAGCCGGGTGACCGACGACGGATCGGTCTCCTCGGCGGCCCTGTATTACTCCGCCAACGGCGGCACCTCGTGGGATTTCACGGCCATGAACGATGACGGCGCCGCGCCCGACCAGACGGCCGGCGATGACGTTTACAGCGCCCAGATCGGCGCCCAGGCCGTGGGAACCACGGTCGAGTATTATATCAAGGCCGTCGATGACGGAGGGCTGGAGTCCTTCGACCCGTCCAATGCGCCCGCCTCGTCGTATTCCTACACCGTGCGCGGCGGCATGCCCGGGGACGGCTCGGGAACGGCGATCATCTCGCCGGACAGCGTCGATCTCCAACAGGCGGTGACCGAGACGCTCACCGTGACCGGGGACGGGACCAATACCCTCGTCTCGGTGGCCGTCATCGTGCCCCAGAACTGGAGCTGGTCCTCCGGTCTCTCCAACATCACCCCGGCCGGAGCGGGCTTCGCCAGCGCGGCAGTCGCCGTGAGCGGCGACACCATCACCATCACCGGAGCCGCCGTGACCGCGGCCGATTACGGCCAGGTGATCATCACCGGCCTGACCGCTCCGGGAACGGCCGCCGTCTCCACGTTCATCGTCCGGACGGCCGTGGACGGCGGAGTCCTGGTCCAGATCGACGATTCGCCGCAGGTCGTCGTCGGAGCGGAGGAGTCGGAGTACACCCCCATCGCCGATATCCAGGCCAACATCGAGGAATACGACGGAGAAGTGGTCACCCTCAAGGCGGTGGTGACCATCGGCGCCGGAGTGCTGGACGTTCAGTATACCCGGGCCTACATCCAGGATGAATCCGGACGGGGCCTCAACCTGTTCGACTTCGACATCCTCCCGGAGATCACCCGGGGGAACCTGGTCGAGGTGACCGGCACGATCGAGGACTACCTGGGCAGCGGGGCCGTCGCCGCCGTCACCGAGATCACCGATATCACATCAGTGAGCGTCCTGGCCACCGATCAGGCCCTGCCCGATCCGGTCATCCTGTCCACCGGCGGGGCCAGTTCGGAGGAATGGGACGGCACCTGGATCCAGGTGACCGGGGTCATGCAGGAGGATCCCTATTTCGCCGGCGGGGGCTACAACCTCAACCTCGACGACGGCACCGGACGCTATACCATCCGCGTCTGGGAGACCACCGGGATCGATGTCAGCGAGTTCACCGAGGGCGACACCGTCACGGCCATCGGGGCCGGCTCGGTGTACAGCAGCTCCTATCAGATGCTCACCGGGTACCAGGAGGACATCTTCAAGGGCCAGCCGGTCACCGAGGGCATCGGCTCTGCCGAGATCGATCCCACATCGGTGGAGGCCGCGGCCCAGGGGCTGACCATGACCGTGACCCTGCACAGCGACGCCGATCAGACCCTGACCGATTGCTCCATCGAGATCCCGACCAGCTGGACCTGGGAGCAGCCCGACGAGGGCTCCGTGCAGCTCTCCGGAGCCGGATTCTCTGACGGCGCCACCGTGGAGATCTCCGGGGAGCGGACCATCCAGGTCCACGGCGCGGCGGTGACGGCCGCCGACCGGGGCATCATCGCCATCTCCCGGCTGAACGCCCCGGAGATCGGCGAGATCTCCACCTTCCGGATTAAGACGGCCCCCCAGGGCCAGCCGCTCAAGGAGATCGAGGATTCTCCCCGGGTGACCGTGGAGGGGCTGAACAAGGCCCTGCTGTCGGTCGCGCCGAAGGTCTTCGTCCCCAACCGGCAGGCTTACAACGACGAGGAAGGCTTTCTCATCGAGTTCAACGTGCCCACCAACAGCGCGGTGGTGCTGCGTCTCTATGATATCGACGGCCGCATGGTCCGTACCCTGATCGACGAGGATCAGTACGCCGGACCCGGCCAGGTGACCTGGAACGGCCGGGACGAGCTCCGCGAGGTGGTTCCCATCGGGGTCTATATCTGTTACCTGGAGGCCACCGACCGGGAAAAGGGGAAGACCACCGCCGATCAGGCGCCCATCGTGGTGGGAACGCCTCTGGATTGAGGGGGCCTCGAATGCGGCTGAATATCATAAGAAATGATATCCCATATCCTGATCCGACCATTTCCTGATGGAGGAGACGAACTTGAGAAAATGGATGATGCTCACCCGGGTGCCCCTGTGGGCCCTGGCGGCGGTGCTGTTGATCCTTCAGCCGGCCGGCGCGGTCTTCGACGATTATGACCCCAGCCCGCGGATGCGGGCCATGGGCGGAGGCGCCTGCGCCCTGGCCGACGACGGCAGCGCGCTGTTCTATAATCCGGCCGGCCTGGGCCAGCTGCAGGACTACCGCCTGTTCACCTCGTTTTACCGCCCCTACGGATTGGACTTCCTGGAGCACCTGGCGGCCGGCGTGACCGTGCCGCTGCCCAGATACGGCACGGCCGGCCTGGGCTTCCAAAAGTTCGGGGTGACCTACGAGGGTCAGGACCTGACCAGCGAGAACACCTTCAGCTTCTCCCACGGCCTGACCCTGATGGAGGATATCCACTCCTCGCTGGCCCTGGGATACACCCTGCACCTGTATTCTCTGGAGCTGGGCGAATCGGTGTCCGGGCAGGCCCTGGGGTCGGCCCGGGCCCTCGGCGTGGACTTCGGCATCCTGGCCGTGCTGCGCGGCCGCACCCGCATGGCCGCGGTGATCCGGAACCTCAACCGTCCCCGCGTGGGGGAGGGATACCGCGAGGACCTGCCTCGGCAGCTCAGCCTGGGTATCGCCTATCAGCCGTATCCGGGGGTGGTCACCGTTCTGGACCTGGACAAGAAATTCGGACAGGAGACCCGGATGAACGGCGGGATGGAGGCCGAGATCGTCTCCTTCATGGCTCTGCGCTTCGGCGTTCAGACCAAACCGGACCGGCTGATGGGCGGGGTGGGTTTCAACTATCAGGGTGTTCACCTGGATTACGCCCTGATCAATCATTCCGTGCTGCCGTTGACCCATCAGCTGTCCGTCTCCTATCGTTTCGGAGGAAAGTGAACCTTTCATGGCCCCAAGGAACCGTATCATGAAGAGAGCACTGATCATCACCGTTCTTCTGCTGTTCCCGCTCATCGCCGGCCCGCCGGCCGTTCGGGCGCAGGGGGAGTACGTTCCGCCTTCCCGGCAGCTGGATATCAACCGGGTCAGCCTGGAGGAGATGGGGACCCTGCCCATCGATGAGGAACTGGTCCAGACCCTCTGGGATTACCGCGAGTATACCGCGTATTTCAAGAGCATCTACGAGATCCGCCGGCTACCCGGATTCGATCAGCAGACCTTCGACCGGATCAAGCCGCTGATCAAGATCGTGCCGGTGCAGGAGACGGACGAGGAAACACGGCGGATGAACTCCATCTATTTCCGCATCGAGCAATGGGCCGCCAACGAGGGCACCAACGAGGGCCTGGTGGACCTGTGGATCGACCAGGCCAAGGATCCGATCAACGTCAACACCGCCACCCTGACCGACCTGATGAACCTGCAGAACGTCTCCCCGGTGGATGCCGTGGCCATCATCCAGCAGCGCGAGCGCATCGGCGGGCTGAACAGCCGCAGCGACCTGGGACGGGTCCCGGGCATCTCCGACTGGGGCTACCGCAACGCACGCAACTTCCTCCGCTACAACGATCCCGGAAAGGAGCTGGATTTTCACGGAGATTATCAGTTCCGGGTCTATAATACCCCGTTGTTCAGCGACTTCGATGATATCCTCAACGAGGGTGAGGAGCGCTGGTGGGACCGTCTGGAGATGGATACAGCCGGTCCCACCACCCTGCACAAGGTCCGCCTGCGCTGGGGCCAGACCATCCGGGCCGGTGTGCTGGCCTATCAGGGCCTGGGCGAGAACAGGCCGCTGACCGATGTCAAGATATTCGGGAATACGTTGTTCACCACCCGCACCTATCCCACCCTGAAGCGGTTCGTCGGGGTGGAGAATATCCGCCTGGGGCCGGCGCATCTGGACAGGCTGATCCTGGGCAACTACATGATCACCATCGGCCAGGGGCTGGTGATGGAGAACACCGACTTCTTCAAGCCGCGCAAATCCGGCTTCTCCTGGGACAAGCGCCTGGACGGCGTCATCGGGGACATCTCCCGGACCGAGGAATTCGCCCTGGACGGCGTGGCCGCCCAGATCTCCTACTGGAAGCTGCGGGCGCTGCTGTTTTTCTCTAAAGACAAAAAGGATGCTATTCTCAATCCGGATTCGACGGCCAACAGCTATATCGTCATGACCCCCCGGGTCGATGATGAGATCCTCGAGGAGGCCGGCTACCTGCCGATGAAGGACGTCCTCGAGGAGAAGACCTGGGGCGGAAACCTGCGCTACAGCCCCTGGCTGGGTACGCATGTCGGGTTCAGTTTCTACGAGAGCATCTATGACCGCCCCTTCATTCCCAAGTTCTCCACCGTCAGCACCCGCGGCGATAAACTGACCACCGCCGACAGCGAATACCTCAATTCCTTCGAGAGCCCACACGGGGTGGAGGACGGCGAGCAGTGGTATGACGATTACCGCCGGATCTATGGCGTCGATTTCCAGACGGTCTATCGGAACATCTCCCTTCAGGGAGAGTTCGCCTTCCTGGACAGGGGACAGGATTTCGACCGCCAGGTGGAGCTGGACGGCACCCCCTCGGCGATGGTCATCAGCGCCTACACCCAGTATAATAACCTCAACATCCTGGGCATCTACCGCAACTACGATGTGGCCTTCGATAACCCGTACTGCCGGGCTTTTTCCAACTACCAGAGATACAAGCGGACCATCTTCGAGGACGAGTTCTACCTGACCAATCCGCTGTACGGCCAGATCTACGACAACGCCGTCCAGCCGCAGGCCGAGAGGGGCTTCTACATCTCGTCCCGGTACCGTATCTCCCGGGCCCTGACCCCGCAGCTGGAGTTCGACCTCTGGGAACGCCGGGCGGACAACGCTCAGCACATGCGCACCGTGGCCAAGATCGACTATCAGCCCATCTATCCTGTCCGCCTGCAGCTGCGCCAGACCTATCTGTACCGCGAAGAGGATAACGAGCTGTCCACCACCAGCTTCAAGAACATCGACACCCGGCTGCGCCTGCGCCTGAACCTGTCCGGCTACGATCAGATCGAGGCCATCTATAACCTCGGCACCACCAGCTGGCCGCCCCGTCCCCGCCTGGTGGACAACGTCGAGCCGGACGGGGGGAGCCCCAGCTCCGGCAACGTGACCTCGAACAACGAGGCCATGGGCATGTCCATGACCCACAACTTCAACGACAACCTCAAGCTGAGGGGTTTCTTCGGCATCTATGACGGCTTCTTCTGGAATTTCGAGGACAGCGAGTTCACCGTCATGGACGGGCACGCCTATCGTTACTGGTTCTCGGTCTCCGACCGGGTCTCCGACCGGCTGGCGCTGCGGTTCAAGTACACCGTGGAACACGATTTTCCCGCCACCTACATCGACGCCCGCTACTTCAACGAGCCCAGCGGCGCCGATCCGGAAGGATCCAATGTGAGAAACAGCAATCACTCCTATCGACTGCAGATCGATTATAACTGGTGATCAGGAATCTCATTTGGAGGTTGTCGCATGATGAATCGCTCCACTTTCCGGCTCTTTCTTCTCCTGGCCCTCGTCCTGCTGTGGCCGTTCGCCCGGGGGGGCGATGCCTTCACCTATTTCAGCTATCCCTATGGCGAAGAGGCGGGATCCTACGATGCCCGTTCCCTGGCCATGGCCGGCACGGGCGTGGCCTGGGGCCCGAATGTTTTCGCCCTGCGGACCAATCCGGCCAATCTGGCCGAAGTGACCGGCTTCATGGTGAACAGCACCGTACTCCTGACCAAGGTGGATGAGGACCGGGCCTTCCCCTTCCACGACAGCTTCGACGGGTTCGTGGACTACAACACCTATGCCATGAACACCAACGTCTATGGAAGCTATGCCCTCGGGGTGGTCAAGGCCTTTCCCGGCTCGGGGCGGTTCCCCAACCTGGCCCTGGCCGGGTATCCGCTGTATGACTGGAATTACGATTATCTCGAAGAGGTCCGCGACGAGAGCGACGCGCTTATCGGCAAGAATATCATGGAGCATCGCGACGGCGTCTACGCCGTCTCCCTGGGGGCGGCCGAAGGGGTTCTCCCCTGGCTGGATGCGGGGCTGTCGATCAATTATCTCAAAGCCGGCGGCCATTTCGAGCGACGGGCCTTCGGCGACACGACCATCGTCCATCTCCGCCGGGAGCTGGATGCCGACGGCTTCAGCCTGAATCTGGGCGCGACGGCGGAACTCTCGCCCCGTCTCAGTGTCGGACTGGTTTATCGCTCCGGGGCCAAGCTGGACGGCACGGCCGAGTTCTCCGGCAAGAACATCACCAATCCCGATTCATCGGCCAAACTGGAGCTGACCTATCCCCAGACAGTGGTCTTGGGGGCGGAGTTTCGTCCGCGCAACGATCTGACCACGAGGCTGAATTTCGACATCCGGTTCACCCAGTGGTCCAAATTCGAGGACGCCGCCGACGAGGCGGTCGAGTTCGACGATGTGTGGGAATTTTCCGGCGGGGTGGAGCATTACTTTTTCGTCGGCGCCCCCTTCCGGTTCGGTTTTCGCTATCAACCGAGTTATTTCGATGAGAACATCACCACCACGGCCTTCAGCTTCGGGACCGGCTTCGCCACTCAGGGCTTCCAGATCGACTTCGGCGGCGAGATCGGCACCCGGTCCTGGCGGCAGGAGGATCTGTTTCCCGAAAGCTACCATGGCGGCACGGAGCGGTCCGATAAGGACCGGGTCAAGGAATCGCACCTGCGGGCCATGGTCAGCGTGGGATACCGCATCTGATAAGAGGGGAGTGTTAAATCGATGATCAAGCACAGATTCATCTGTATCACCCTGGCTCTGGCTGTGCTGTCAGGGTTGTGTCTGCCGGCCGGGGCCGAGGAACCGGCCCGGGGCCCGATCGGGGAAGGGCGGACCGTCAAGATCGATATCATCTATACCAACGATATCGCCGGGGGCATCGGTCCCACCGAGGCCACCTTTTTGAACCGTGAGTTTCCCCCCATCGTGGGGGGGGCCGCCGCGGCCGGACGGTATATCTGCTGCGCTCGGGAGCAGGCTCAGCAGAAAGACCACGGCTTCCTATTGCTGGACGCCGGCGATTCCTTCCAGGGCACGCCGGTGGGCATCCTGACCAAGGGGGGCGCCGTCATCGAGGCCATGAACCTGCTGGGATACGATGCCATGGCCATCGGTAATCACGAGTTCGACGCCGGGGCAAAAAACCTTTACCGGCTGGACTCCCTGGCGACTTTTCCGCTGCTCAGCGGCAATATCATCGATGCGCAGAGCGGAAAGACCGCCCAATTCGCCCGGCCGTATATTATCAAAGACATCAAGGGCATCAAGGTGGCCATCATCGGCATGACCACGGCCGACACGCCGGTGTACAGCTTTCCCGGCAACGTCGAGGGGATCAAGTTCCTCCCGGTGGAGCCGGCCATGAGAAAATACGTCGCTGAGGTCCGGGAGAAGGGTGCCGATCTGGTCGTCGGCCTGGTCCATCTGGGCATCCCCTATGATCCCGTCGAGGGCTGGCAGGAGATCGTCGACCGCGAGGCCCGCGGCGAGTCCAAGGACTGGCGGCTCAACGCTATGGAGCTGGCTCACGAGGTGCCGGGGATCGATCTGATGTTCTGCGGCCACATCGAGAAGGGCTATTACGAACCCTGGGAGCACCCCTATCATCACACCCTGATGTTCCAGAACTACGGCCACTTCACCGGCCTGGGCCATGTCACCATCGAGGTGGATCCCCAGACCAGGACCATCGCCGGATACACCCTGCCAGGCCTGGATAACAGCCTGATCACCCTGTTCGAGGACGAGTTCTGCCCCCTGCAGGATATGTGCGTCAAGGTGGATTCGCTGATCGCCGAGGCCGAGAAGGGTATGGATGAGCCCATCGGAAGCACCCTGGTGACCCTGCACCGCGGCGACGCCGCCACCAACCTGATGGGCTACGTGACGGTGGACGCCATGCGCGAGCGCACCGGGTCCGATTTCGCCTTCACCAACCTGGGTGGGGTGCGGGCCGAGATCAACGCCGGGGAGATCACCCCCCGGGATGTCTTCGACGTGTTGCCCTTCGGTAACCGCATCGTCGTCATCAGCATGACCGGGGAATTTCTCAAGACGGTGGTGGAATGGCGGATCAAGGGGCGGCGGGCCGGCCTGATCCAGTCGGGGGCCAAGATCGTGTTCAACCGCAGCCGCCCTGATTTCGACCGCATCACCACCTTTACCATCGACGGCCAGACGCTGGATCCGAAGAAGATCTACCGGGTGGCCACCACCGATTATATCGCCGTCGGCAACATCGGGCTGGATATCCTCAAGACGGTTCCGCAGGGCGATATCTATTACACCAACGTGATGGGCCGGACGATGGTCGGGGAGTACATCCGCGAGCACAGTCCGCTGGATCCCCGGATCGACGGGCGCTGGACCGAGGACGACACCGCCGAGATGGATCCTCAGCTGGAGAAGGCTTTCGCCGGTATGAGCAGCCTGTAAACGAAAGACCGGTGGCCTGTTGGATGCAGCCAGAGAAGAGTGCCACGGGGTCCGATGGATCGACCATCGGACCCCCTTGTTTTCCCGCCGCGGGGAATGGAGGCCGGCCGTTTCGGGCCCCCGGCGGCGGCCGCCCGGGAGGATGATGTGAGATCGGATCGCGGCTCATCAGGTACCAACCGTCTCGGCGGGGAGAAGAGCCCCTACCTGCTGCAGCATGCCGGCAATCCAGTCGATTGGTATCCCTGGGGGCAGGAGGCCTTCGACCGGGCCCGCCGGGAGGACAGACCCGTCTTCCTGTCCATCGGCTACTCGGCCTGTCACTGGTGCCATGTGATGGAAGGGGAGTCCTTCTCCGACCGGGAGGTGGGTGATTATCTCAACCGCCACTTCGTCTCCATCAAGGTGGACCGCGAGGAGCGGCCCGATGTCGATCACATCTACATGACCGCCTGTCAGGCTATGACCGGCTCGGGAGGGTGGCCGCTGACCATCGTCATGACGGCCGAGGGACAGCCGTTTTTCGCCGGCACCTATTTCCCCAGGCAGTCGATGTACGGACGTCCGGGGCTGCTGGAGGTTCTGGAGCAGATCATCGTCCTGTGGCAGAATGACCGCCGGCGGCTGCTTCAGGCCGGCGAGCACATGGCCGAGGCCCTGCGGCGTCTGTCGGTTCCCTCGCCGGAAGGCCGGTTGCAGGAGGAGACACTGGAGGAGGCCTGCCGGCAGCTGGCGGATCGTTTCGACGCCGCTCATGGAGGGTTCGGGACCGCCCCCAAGTTTCCCGCCGCCCACAATCTCTCCCTGCTGCTGCGCTGGTGGCGGCGCAGCGGACAGGAAGGGGCCCTCGGCATGGTCGTCAAGACCCTCGACGGGCTGCGGCGCGGGGGGATCTACGATCACCTGGGATTCGGGTTCCACCGCTATGCCACCGATGACGGTTGGCTGGTGCCTCATTTCGAGAAGATGCTGTACGACCAGGCTCTGCTGTCGCTGGCCAGTCTGGAGACCTACCAGGCCACCGGGGATGAGCGCTACGCCCGGGTCGCCCGGGAGGTCTTCCGCTATGTGCTCAGGGACATGACCTCGCCGCAGGGGGGATTTTACTCGGCCGAGGATGCCGACAGCGAGGGGCGCGAGGGTCGCTACTACGTCTGGACGCCGGACCAGCTCCGGACCATCCTGGGCCGTGTGCAGGGCGACCGGTTCGGCCGTTTCTTCGGCGTCACCGAGGAGGGAAATTTCGAGGACGGGGCCAGCGTGCTCCACCGGACCTCATCCCTGGAGACCTTCGCCGGGAAGGAGAACCTGTCACCCCGGGAGCTGGAACGTTTTCTGGAAGGCTCCCGCCGGAAACTGCTCCGGGCCCGGCAGGAGAGGGCCGCTCCGCTCAAGGACGACAAGATCCTGACCGACTGGAACGGTCTGATGATCGCCGCCCTGGCCCGGGGCGGCGCCATCCTGGGGGATGAGGACTCTATCCAGGCCGCCGAACGGGCGGCCGGGTTCATCCTCTCCCGTCTGCGGGACGGAAACGGCCGGCTGCTCCACCGCTATCGCGATGGCCAGGCGGCCATCGACGGCTTCCTGGACGATCATGCCTTCCTCCTGTGGGCCCTCATCGAGCTGTACCAGGCCACCTTCCAGGTCCGCTATATTGAGCAGGCCCTGGAGGTGGCCGGGAAGATGACGGAGCTCTTCTGGGACGACCGGGGGGACGGGTTCTTTCTCACCGGTCGGGGCGGCGAAATCCTGTTGATGCGGCCCAAAGAATTCACCGACGGCGCTCTGCCCTCGGGCAACTCGGCGGCTGCCCTCGGCCTGCTGCGTCTCGGCCGGCTGACCGGACGGGCCGATCTGGAGGAACGGGCCCGCAAGGCCATGGACGCCGTCGCCGGCCAGGCGGCCCGCGTGCCAGCGGGATTCTCTCATCTGCTCATAGCCCTGGATTTCGCCCTCGGCCCGGCGCATGAGGTGGTCATCGCCGGAGATCCGCAGGGAGAGGATACCCGGGAGATGCTGACCGCTTTGCGTTCCCGTTTTGCGCCCAATACGGTGGCCCTGTTGCACGCCTCCGGACCGGAGGGCCGGGCGCTGGAAAGGATCGTTCCCGCCGTCAAAGAGCAGGTTCCTCTGGGCGGGAAGGCGGCGGCCTATGTTTGCCGGAACTTTGCCTGCCATAGGCCGGTTACCGGCGCGGAGGAGTTGGCGGCCCTGATCCAGCCGTCTCCCGGCGGGCCAGAAAAGTCTTGACATCTTGCCGGCCCATGGGTATATTTTAGCGATTCCAGATCCCCGTTACACCGGGGGAGGTGAAGCGTCCGATGAGATCGTTTTTCCCGGTTTTCTTGATCATAGGTTCTCTGTGCCTGTCAGGGCTTTCCGCCGCCGATGTGGTCATCAACGAGATCATGGTCCAGCTCGACGAGGAGGCGGATGAAGATCTGCAGTGGATCGAGCTGTATAACGACGGACCGCAGGATGTGGACGTGAGCGGATGGCTGCTGGCCACGTCGCCCATTCAGCGCCTGGCCAAGCGGCGGGATCTGGTTCTGCCCGCCGGCACCGTTATTCCGGCGCACGGCTATCTGGTGCTGGTCAACGATCTGGACGATACCAGGGATCATGACGGCCGTTGTTTCAACGATCGGTGGACCCTGCCGGCCGGCGTCGAGGCCGTCGAATACGGCGCCGATGCCCCGCAACTGAACCTGGAGACCTCCGGCGACGACATTCACCTGTCCGATGACGGCAAGAATGAGATCGATGCCCTGTGGTACGGTACCGGCGGGGATGTGGGCAGCCTCAACGCCGCGCCGGATATCACCGCCGGCTCCAGTCTGGGACGGAATCCCAACGGCCGCGACACGGACGATCCGGCCGCCGATTTCATCGCTTTCAGCCATCCCACCCCGGGTGCCTCCAACCAGAGCGCGCCGGTAACGCAGCGCTCCACCTGGAGCAAGATCAAGCTGCTGTTCAGATAGAAGAGGATCGCATTGGCCTGAGAATACCGCAGAGGAGAGGTACGCTCTGCGGTTTTTTATATGCATCGTGCCGGGTCGGGCTCCCATCCTCGGCTGTGGAGATCAGGCACCGGGCGCGAGACCGCCGGCACGCCTCGATCCGCGCATTCCGAAAGGAGATATTCATGGCCACATCCCGTTTTCCCGGCCAGCGGATACCCCGCCGGGAGTTCATCAAGAAAAGCGCTCAGGGGGGCGCCCTGCTGGCCGTCTCGCCTATGATCCTGAACGGTCTGGCCGGCGCGGCCGCCGAGGAGACCGGAGCGCCGCTCACCATCCGTGATCTCGGCCGCCAGGATCTGGTACGGCTTCTGGAGGTGGCCCTCGGCCGGGGCGGCGAGTTCGCCGAGGTGTATGCCGAGCACAGCGCCTACACGCGGATCAATCTCGATGAGGACAAGCTGAAGAACATTCAGTACCGTGTCCGTCAGGGCGTGGGCGTGCGGGTCATCTCAGACGGCCGCAGCGGCTATGCCCATTCGGCCGAGCTGAGCATGGAGAGCCTGGAGGAGACCGCCCGGGTGGCCTCGTTCATCGCCTCCGGCACGGCCGGTGCGGCGCCGGGATCCCTGAACAGCGGAGAACGTCCGTTCCCGCGCTGGCAGACCCGCCAGCCCCTGAATGGGATGGCCGAGAAGGACAAGGTCGCCCTGGCCTGGCAGGCCAATCAGACGGCCCGGGACTATGATCCCCGGGTCATCCAGGTGCGGGTCGTCTATTACGACGATTTCCGCGAGAAGATCGTGGCGAACTCGCGGGGACTGTGGGCCAGCGACCGGTCGCCCCAGATGTGGATGATGACCAGCGTCGTCGCCGAGGACGGCGAGATCCGCCAGAACGGCTTCAAATCAATGGGCGGCAGGGTGGGGCGGGAGTATTTCGACGAGCACACACCGGAGGATCTGGCCCGGGAGGCGGCCCGTCAGGCGGTGGTCATGCTGGCCGCCGGAGAGGCCCCCTCCGGCCAGATGCCGGTGGTCATCTCGGCCGGCCACGGCGGGACCATGTTTCACGAATCCATCGGTCACGGCCTGGAAGGCGACGGCATCTTCAAGAACTTATCGTATTACGCCGATAAGTTGGGCCAGCGAGTCGGGTCCGAGCTGGTCACGGTGATCGACGATGCCACCATGATGGGCAAGCGGGGCAGTCTGACCATCGACGACGAGGGCGTTCCGGGCCAGCGCAAGGTGCTCATCGAGAACGGCATCCTCAAGGGATTCATACACGATAACCTCAGCGCCATGCAGATGAACACGGTGTCCACCGGCAACGGCCGCCGGGAGAGCTTCCGGGAGATGGCCATCCCGCGGATGACCAACACCTTTCTGGCCCCCGGTCAGGATGACCCCGAGGAGATGATCCGGTCCACCGAGAAGGGATTGCTGGTGGCCGCGATCGGCAGCGGACAGGTGCACACCATGACCGGCGAGTTCGTCTTCCGCGTCACCGAGGCCTACCGCATCGAGAACGGCCGGGTCACCGAACCGGTACGAAACGCCATCCTCATCGGCAACGGGCCGGAGGTGATGCAGAAGATCGACCGGGTGGGACCCAACCTGGGCTTTACCCTGGGATTCTGCGGCAAGGGCGGCCAGACCGCCTGCGTCACCGAGGGGGCGCCGGAGTTCCGCATCTCGGCCATCACCGTGGGCGGGACCCAAACGTAAGGCCGGATCGGTCTTTTCCCGATATCGAGCGACACGATCCGCCCGCAGCTGAAGATCACACAAGCTGGAGACAAACATGGCCTATCGAGAACTGGCACAGAAAGCGGTTGAACAGACCATCCGGGCCGGAGCGACGGAGGCCGAGGCCTATCTGCGGCATGGCCGCAACCTCTACGTGGAGAACCGGGATCAGAAGATCGAGATCATGAATCAGGCTACCTCCAAGGGCCTCGGACTGCGCGTCATCGTCGATGGCCGGATGGCCTACGTCAGCTCCACCGATCTCTCCGAACGGGCCCTGGAGGAACTTATCGCCAAGGGCGTCGCCCTGGCCCGCGAGGCCACCGCCGACGAGCACAACGTCCTGCCCATGCCCGTGCTGATGGAGCCGCGGACCCTGCGTATCCACGACGCGTCGATGTTCGATATCTCGATGGAAGAAAGAATTTTTCTTGTCCAGGAAATTGAGAAGGTGGCCCTGGGCCTGCACCCCCTGGTGGTCAAGATCGATAACTCCTGGATAACCAACGTGGAGGGGGAGACCATCCTCGCCAACAGCAACGGACTGCTGGAGTCCTACCAGGAAACGTGGTGCGACTTCGGCATCGGCGTGGTGGCCGAGGGCAACAACGATCAGCGCAGTGGCTGGGGCTATAGCTATGCCCGCTCGTTCAAGGACCTGCCCTCCCTGGAGGAGCTGGCCGACCGGGCCGTGAAACGGGCCGTGCCTTTACTGGGGGCCTCTCCGGTCGAGACCCAGACCGCAGCGGTGGTCTTCGATCCCTATGCCGGGCGCAGCGTGCTGGGCGGCATCGCCGGGGCCGTCAACGGCGACAGCATATATAAGAAATCCTCCTTCCTGGCCGGGAAGCTGGACCAGAAGATCGGCTCCGATCTGGTCACGATCATGGACGACGGCCTGCTGAACAAGGGTTTGGGCTCGGCGCCGGTGGATGATGAAGGCGTACCCACGCAGCGCAAGAAGATCATCGAACAGGGCGTCCTGAAGGGTTTCATCTACGATACCGCCACGGCCCACAAGGTCGGAACCCGGTCCACCGGCAATGCGCAGAGAGGCTCCTATGAACGCCGTCCGGGCATCGGGACCAGCAATTTCTACCTCCAGAAGGGCAGCCGGTCCCCCGCCGACCTGATCAGCAGCGTCCAGAATGGATTGTACGTCTTCTATACCCTGGGCCAGGCCACCAATGTGGTCACCGGCGATTTTTCGGTGGGCGCGGTCGGCCTGTGGATCGAGAACGGCGAGCTGACCCGGCCGGTGGCCAAGGTGACCATCGCCTCCAACCTGATGGACATGCTGGCCCACATCGATGCAGTGGCCGACGATCTGGTCTTCGACCGCAGCCAGGTCTGTCCCACCTTCCGGGTGGCCGAGATGACCATCAGCGGGACGTAGCTGAGGTTGTCATCGTCAGAACGGCTCATTGCCCTCCGAATCATGGATGAAAAAACCGCCGGCGCATCGCCGGCGGTTTTATTTTTTGGGAAAAAGCGAATAGGGCCAACATAGTGTGGTCAGCATTATGGTGGCCTCATCCTCCAGAGTGAATTCCCAACCAGCGCATAGAATCTATTCAGGCACGCTCTATTCTACTTTAATCTCACCGCCATTTTTAGAAATGAGTTGTCCATTCAATTTCATACGCTGGACCGGATTAAAAGATGTGCTCCGTGAAAGAGAGATCGATTCGCCAGGGCTTCCGTTTGCCTCAAGAACTCCGTCGGCAACGATTTTATTCCCCGGCTTAAAACGTACCTCCACACCCTCCTGAATCGTCAGAGTATCGCCTGCGGGCACAAGACCATCGCAGCTCACATAGCTCGGACTTTCCTCCGGGGTCAATGGCCCCCCATGGCCATCAGAGATCTCCCCGCAGATGAGGCTTCCATAGGCCGGTTGTATATATCGGATCAGGTATTCCTCCAGAGGGTCGGAGGATCCGGGTATATCGTCGATGGCAAACCACCCCGTATTCGACCCTCCATGTCCATAATTGATATGATACTGCATTTCTTCTCCCTCGATCCTCCATCCGTCGCAGACGATGGAATGGCCGATGATCCTGTACTGCATGGGACGCCCGTCGTCGATCTCATCCTGGATGACCCAGAACCATTCCGCTACCGTACCGTAATCTGCTCGGTCTTCTTTATCGATGAAGGGATCATAGAAGAAATATGCCGGTAAGACCGTCAGGGCATCATCTGTATAGGCCCCGGAACCGCACTTTCCGTAATCCATATCAAAGGCAACACCCACTTCGAAACACAGTTCGGCCAAAGCGTTCTCCTGGGCCGACGAACAACCTCCATCGCAGTCATCGGGCATATTTCCCCAATCGTAGGCCTGGGAGAAATCAGCGTAGACATTTCCTCCCCCCACATCGCCCCCGCACGATTGGTCCCCATCCCAGCTATAGGAATGATCCCCTTCTCCAAAGGTCGGCCAGTCCCAGTATTTCATGATCTGAGCTGCAGCGGTGGCCACACAGCCCACCAAACACTGGCCTCCATCGCCGATGGGGCATAGATCATTATAGGGATCTGTCTGATGCCAGGCGGTAGTTAAGAGGGGCCCCACTCCCGCTAACGCCGAAAGCCTTCCCTCGGTTAACTTGACCTTGAACTGCTCCTCGCTGACCAGGTAACGATCCCACTGGGCTCGGTGCTGTCTGCCAAAAAGCACAGGCCCCTGTGCTGGCTGCATGGCAATCAGGCTTCCATAGGTTTGTAGATAGAGTCTGTTCAATCGCAGGAGGGTTTCCCTCAGCAGGGCCGGGATTCCGCCCTTCTCGCCGAGATCCAGACGATACATTTCAGAATAGGCCCGAATAGGAGACATCTCTTTGAGGAGGGAAACAGCGATGTACCCGGAAGGGGACACCGGGAAGTAATAGCCGACCAGGGTGTCATCCTCCATGATCTCCAGACCATTCAGAAGCTCCGGCATCGAATCTCCGGCCCAATCCCCCGTTTGGAACACCATGTACTGAAGCCAGTTCTGGGCGACCCGCCGGGCCTCCTCGCGCTTGGCGGTCTCGCCTTGGATCTGTGCAGCTATGAAAAGCACAGACAATGCGGCCAGAGCAATGATGCGCAGCAGCTTCCTCTGAGCGGTGCAAGACATTTTGGGCAACATGCGAATCTCCTTGTTTATCGATCGTCTGCTGTACGTGAAGAAGTTATCATCACTGCAGGGTTACCAGCACTAATATCTGCGCTTTCTCGCCTTTTTTCAGCCCTTCCATGGCTTTTCCTAATATGGCCCCCGGGGCACGTTCGCGATCTGTCGCCTTCATGGCATGGCCCGGAGTAGATGACGTTGTCAGCAGGTCGCCCGGTTCGACGGCCGCCTCAGCGGCATCCACGTAACAGTAGACCCGGCCTGCCAGGGCCACATCGTAATCGAACTGACCGCTGCCTAAACGAACACCGGAGCCCTGTCCCTTCGCCCCCGCCACGATGCCGGCCACTTTGCTATCGTAGGATCGATCACATAACTTTAACTGTCCGGGATGATCCGGGTCGATAATCAGCACCGAGCCGGGATCGATCCTGGAGGTGCCAGTAACGTCGAAGCCCTCGGCATAATCGAGTCCCTCGCCCAGTTCGATGAGCGTCAGACCGGTGTCGCGGCTCTCGATTTTGACGTTTCCCGAAAAAACGGCCGCATAACCCGAGGGTCCCCCGCGACCATAAACGCCGATCCCGCTGCCATAATTGGACTCGCCGCGTAAGCCGGTGCCGTCGGTTCCGGCCGTGCCATGGACCCCGATATTGCCGCCATTTCCCCACACACCCGTGTTGCCGCTCAGTCCGTAAACACCATAACCTCCGCTGTTACCATAGACGCCTATGCCATTTCCACCGAGATAACCAGAGCTGCCACTGTTCTGGTGCTCACCATAGACGCCGTAGGCATCGTCCCCCGCGGCGTAATAGGTGGCAATACCATAGACGCCCCAGCCACTGTCAGCTCGGGCTTCGCCATACACGCCATAGGTTCCGCCGCTGCCGTAAACGCCGTAAGGACCGCCGTCGCCTGTGATCCCGCGACCAGTGGCCCCGACACCAACGCCATACACGCCGGAGCTATCATATCCCAGGTAACCGTAGCATCCGCTGTTGCTGTCATAACCAGATACTCCTCCGTAGGAGGCGCCAAGGATACCATAATTGCCACTGGTATGGTGACCGTGTATGATGTATGATGAGGATCCGCTCACCTCCAACTGCGCTGATGGGGTGACCGTTCCGATGCCCACCTGACCGACATCGTTCACGTAGAGCGCGTCGACAGGATTTCCGTCGGCTGCATCCAGTGAATGGCTATCGCTTGCGTTGGCGCTGGTCTGTGTGGTGCCGTCGGGGAATTTGAAACCGCCGGTCGTGGAGTAAACAGTTCCCGCCACTTGAAGTTTTTCAGTGGGGCTGGTCGTGCCGATGCCCACCCGGCCGTTCTGCTGGACGACCAGGTCCGCCTGCCAGGAGGCGCCGTTGTTCTCGCTGGTGGCCACGGTAACGATGTTCTGCGTACCGGATCCGTCGGTGAACATGATCATCTGATGATTATTGCCGGTCTCACTGCCGATGCCGATGCCGCCGTAGTCGATCAGGGATGCCCAGCCTGACGGATCGGTGGTCTCCACCTCCTGGACCTGAAACTCCCGCGTTCCGCCGCCCAGGCGGATGGCTCCGTTGACCTGCAGCTCGGACGAGGGATCGATCGTCCCGATGCCCACGTCGCCATTGATACCCACCACGTCGGCGGCGAAATCGCCGTAGAGCAAAGGGCTGGTCGTACTGGAATTGTCTATATAGAGCTTGCCGGAGCCCGTCTCCGTGTATCCTGCCTTGTAGCCAATGAAGACGTTGCTGTCGCCCACGGTATTGTTGTAGCCAGCGGACTTTCCCAGAAATGTGTTGCAGCTTCCCGTGATATTCGATACCCCTGTCACCTGCCCCAGGAATGTGTTCTCAAAGCCTGTGAGGTTATTATACCCCGCTCCCTGCCCGAGAAAGGTGTTCTTCTGGCCGGTGGTGTTGGAGATGCCGGCCGATAGTCCCAGGTAGGTGTTAAAGCTGCCCTGATTGACCTGGCCGGCGTAATGTCCCACGAAGGTCCCGTAGCCGCCGGTGTTGCTGGCCCCGGCATGGGCGCCCACCAGGGTGTTTTCCGTGCCGGCGATGGAGAGCACCGGCGAGGGCCCGATCAGGTAGGCATCCTCGGCCCGGATGCGACCGTCGACGTGGAGTTTTTCGTAAGGGCTGGTCGTCCCGATGCCCACGTCGTCGGTGCCGGTCTCCAATCTCACCGCGGCGCCGTCGTCCACCCAGCCGCCGCTGGCGCCCGCGGCGCTGCGGGCGAACTCGGCGGTGTCGGCCCCGGCCGCCCGGAAGGCATAGCCCACCGCTGCGATCCGCTGCCGGGGCAGCAGCTCCGCATCCCCGCCCACCTGGATGCCCAGCCAGCGGTCCGGATCGGTGAACATCTGATCCGATAAGGGGGTGATGTTCCCCAGCAGGACGTTGAATAATCCGCCGCTGACCGCCACGGCCGGTCGGGTCTCCGTCCACAGTGTTGTTCCGGCGGTGGAATCGTCGTGGATGGTGAAGGTCATGGACACGGTGGTGTCCAGGGCTGCGCCGCCGGCCCCGGTCAGGGTACCCTGGAAACTGATCAGGCCGGGGGTCTCGGCGGCGGCCGCCGCAGCGATCAGGGTCAATGACAGAGTGATCAGAAGAAACATGCTTCTCATGTCCGGGCCTCCTTATTAAAAAACTTGAAGGGAAGAAATGGCCATGGGGAGAGACCGATCGTATGATACACCGGAGATAACGATGATCTAATTCAATCCTATCATAAATTGGTGAACATGTCAACGGGAAAATCCATGCTTCACGATCTTTTCAAACCGTGAGCACACTGAAATTACACCAACCTTCATGGGGCGGTCGGGCCATACGATATCGGTTGAAGGAAGATATCCCAGAATGAAAGAAGGACGCGGCTATGGCGTCCTTCTTTGGATCAACAAAGCGATAATTCTTCATTGCCAGGACTTCGCTGGATCGATCAGCGCGCTGCACTATCCTTGCGGTTCTTAATTATACATCCAGATGCGCATCCGTACGGTGCTGACGGTGGTGTCCCCGACCTTACGGTGGGCGGTCACCGCACTGTTGCTCAGG
>Ga0272444_10001488_pt1 | contig 22609 bp, 20 predicted proteins | sample SSMForm13_FD_201033 | JGI IMG/M metagenome (GOLD analysis project Ga0272444, IMG submission 201033) | Marine sediment archaeal communities from Little Sippewissett salt marsh, Falmouth, MA, United States - SSM-Form-13 | ecosystem: Environmental > Aquatic > Marine > Wetlands > Sediment ...
ACATTTACGTAAACGCCGGTGGAACACTCAATATAGCTGGAACAAAGACGGAACCGGTGGTTCTCACATCCTTCCGGGATGACACCTGGGGCGGGGATACCAACGGCGATCTCTCCCTCTCCACTCCCGCCCCCGGCGACTGGGGACACATCGGATTCGAATCCGAATCCGGGGGAAAAAGGGGCTCCGGAGTCTTCAACAACGCCATCATCCTTTACGGGGAGGACGGCATGATCTCCATCGCCGGGTGCAAACCCGAAATCACGGATTGTGAGCTCAAGTATGCCGACGGCTGGGCCGTTCATGCCTGGCGATCGAACGACCTCGCCCCAGAGGCAACCATCACCGGATGCCTCATTACGGAGAATACCGGCGGGGTTCGAAACGACGACGATCAACACTGCCTGGATGCCACAGGCAACAACTGGGGACACTATACCGGGCCGAAGGACGATTCCGATGCGGACGATTGCGCGGATTATTATAATCCGAACGCCAAAGGCGATGCCGTCACCGATAACGTCCTGGTCAAACCCTGGCTCATCCCCGAGGGCATGAAATTCCTCGACGTGAGCGCCAATTTGCAGGCCCGGGCCCCGGTTAACGGCAATGCGGCCCTCTCCATCCGGATCAACACGTATGGACTCGAAATCACCAATCTCGGTCTCTCCCTGGATCTCACGGAGGCCCCCGGAGTTGTGGTGAACGAAACGGAAAGCACACACACCCATCCCTTCACCGCGGCCACATTCACAGGGGGACTGTTCACGTATTACCTTGACCTTGGAACGAACGCCGCCACCATGGCCGTGATTGTGAATGTCTCCTGCGACCAGGGAGAAGCGACCCTGGCCATTCCCATGCGGGTGGAGGACAATACCGATCCCATCGCCCCGGACGCCAACTCCGACGGGATTGCCAACGTGGCCGACATTATTGCCACGTTGAAATATATCACGGGACAGTGATCGGGTCGGATGCCCTGATGCCGCGATTATTTTCTTGTCTTCTCCGGGCGGGGTGGACCATTTTACACCGTGCTTTCAAGAGAGGATAAAAAAAGAGGGGAGCTCTCCCCCGCATGGCTGATCCTGCCAGTGGCGATCCTGGCCATTTTTGTATTTCACCTTTCAACCATCGGCCTCGAGGACTACTGGGCGGATGAGATGTTCAGCTACCGTGTGGCGAGCCTGGGGGGCCTGAAGGAGATCCGTGCGGACCTCGAGAAGGACATTCATCCCCCGCTTTACTACCTGTCGCTCCATTATTTTCTCAAAATCGCAGGACCGCTCGATATCAATTTTCGCTGGCTCTCGGCCCTCTGGGGCATGGTGGGATTATCCGCCATGTACTTCCTTGCAGGGCGCGGCTTTTCGAAGAGGGCGTCGATCTTTGTTGTCATCCTCCTGGCGGCCAATCCCTTCTGGCTCTTTTTCAGCAGGGAACTCCGAACTTACACCCTTCTCTGCTCGCTTTTATGGGGAAGTGCGGCCCTTCTTATCCCGGCCACGCGTTCCCGCGGGAAGGGATTATGGTTTCTTTCCGGAGTGTTGGCCGGACTGGCGATATGGGCCCACTACCTGGCGGTGTTTTTCATCCTGGCCGAGATCCTCGCCGTTTTCATCCACACCTTGAAAAAGGGAGAGAAATCCCTCGCTGGAGGATTCCGGCTGTTCCTTCTAACCACGGCGATGATGGCCGCTCCCCTTGCCGGACTGGTGTTGATCCAGATCCTTCACAGCATGGCCAAACATTCCTGGATGCCGCATCCCCTCTGGCACTGGCTCCTCAGCTGCTTTCCCGAGGACTACCTGATCCATGCCGCCGCATACCATCTGAAAAAGGGTTTTATCCTCAGATACGTTTCCGGGTCCCTCTTCGGGATCTTTCTCCTGATCTCCATAATCCTTTGGAGGAAGGACAGCAAAAGCACTGTTCGAAGCTTTCCCTCGTGGTCGGAATTCCCGATTATACTGGTTTTGTCCTGCTCGTTTGTTCCAGTGACGATTATGTTTTTCCTCTCGTTTACGAGGGTGAAGTTTTACCTTCCGTTCAAGTATACGATTATCTGCCTCGGCCCGTTTCTCTGTTTCCTGGCGGTATTGATGAGCGGTCTTCCAAAACGCTGGATCAGGATAACCGTTCTCAGTTTGTTCCTCGGGCTCGAAATCATCGCGAACTTTGCCATCCTGCGTCACGATGAAAAACCGGACTGGCAGGGCATTGCAGCCGCCGTGGACCGGCACGTGGGTGAAAACGACGTCCTTCTCATCTCCTCGAATTATTATGGGAACGCCTATTCCTTTTATTCTGAGAAAAAGCATCCACCGGTTTCCTTTGACGATCTGATCCTTCAATCGAAACGAAAGCCGGGCACGATATATCACCTGATGAGCTGTTGCGCGGATGTGGAGAACCCCTATTTCCCCTCCCTCACCATCGAATTCATGAAACGGAAATGGGGTCATACTGAATTATTCCGGGAAAAGTGGTACACCTTCCTCCGGCACGAAAACGTGGATTTCGACCATCTCCGGCGATGGTATCTGGGACGCCGCTCCTGGAAACGGGAGGAGATCCTGCGGGAGCGGCCGATTATCTTTCTCCCCGTCGAGGATCTGGACGTTTCCCAGGGCAGCCATTACGCCTCCCCGCTCGAATTACGCTCGGAGGGGCAGGTTATGTGCTGGCTGCACGATCCCCCGGTCACACTGCCTTCCAGGGAAAAACTCCCGCCCGGTCGATATACCCTCAAATTGAAGATCGAACCCAGTACCACCATGAAAAATCCTCATCTCTCGGTTCGTCACGGGGGGCGCGTGGTGAAGGAATGGGTTTTATCCGAAACTGGACCCCGGATCCTCGAGGCGACATGGGAAAAGCTGGATGCGGAGGGGAATGGAAACTTCATCCTGGATGGCGATTCGTATCGTCCCTCCGAGGTTTATCCGGACTCAGGCGATACCAGGAGGCTGTTTATCAAGTTTTACTGGCTCGCTGTGGTGGCCGATGAAGGACGAGAGGAATAGCGGGAAGTGGTGAGCTGAGAAGTTCCTGCGCCAGATCATAAGGAGGGCGGGGGCCGCAACCAAAGCGGTGAGCGGGAGGCGGTTAAGCCTCTCGACTTTTCTCTGGATAAACGGTGGACCAGGAATCTGAGACAAGATACATTTGATTTACGAATACGATTTTTGAAGTATTGTAATTTCACATAAATCCTTGTTTTAAAATCAATCCTGCCTTTTCATGAGGGTCTGTACAATCGCTTTCTGCTTGATTTCCAGGGAGTGCTCCGATAGAAGGCAAGCCACCATCTACAAAAAAGGAGAGAAAGTATGTTTTTATCTCGATGGAAAGGCCCCATCATGATGTTATGCCTTCTGCCTGTGATTTTGACCGTGGGAAACGCCGGCCCGACAGATCCGGCCAAAGTGAAACCGGGTGTGGAAATGCTATTCGCAGATGAAAACAATGTGAAACTGATCCAGGGGAAAAAGGTGGGACTCATCACCAATCCCACGGGTGTGGATCATAACTTCAACTCCACCATCGATCTCCTGGCGGAATATCCCGGTTGCGAGCTGAAGGCCCTGTTCGGACCGGAGCACGGCATCCGCGGCGATTTCTTCGCCGGAGCCAAAGTATCGGATTCCGTGGATAAAAAAACCGGGGTGCCCGTGTACAGCCTTTACGGCTCCCGAAGCAAACCCCTGGAGGAAACCCTCAAGGAACTCGATATCCTGATCTACGATATCCAGGATATCGGAATCCGTCCCTATACCTATATCTCCACCATGATCCGGTGCATGGAGGCGGCGAAAAAGGCCGGGATCTCGTTCATGGTGCTGGATCGGCCCGACCCCCTGGGTGGCGAAACCATTTCCGGTCCGGTTCTGGATCCGAAATTCAAATCCGGCATCGGGATCTGGACCATTCCCTATACATACGGACTGACGCCCGGGGAACTGGCCCTCATGTACAACAGGGAGGAAAAACTGGGAGTGGATCTCCACGTGGTCAAAATGGAGGGATGGAAGCGCGGGATGCTTTACCCGGAAACGGGCCTGCCCTGGGTTCCCCCCTCGACTCACATCCCCCGGTGGGACACTTCGTTTTACTGCGCCATTACGGGCGGCATGGGGGAGCTGCACAAGGTGAACGAGGGCGTGGGTTACACCCTGCCCTTCGAGGTGGCGGGCGCCCCCTTTATCAACGGCACGGATCTGACAAATGAACTGAACTCACGGAATCTGCCGGGGGTACGTTTCCGCCCCATTTCCTACAAGGTGCTCTATTACAAGTTCAAGGACAAGAGTTGCAGCGGGGTGCACATTTACCTCACCGATCCCAGGAACGTGAACCCCTTTCTCACGGGATTGAACCTCATGGACGCCATCAACCGGATGTACCCGGAGGCGAAGATATTTGAAGCGGGCCCCCGGGTAAGCATGTTCAACAAGGCCATGGGAACCGACAGCATCCGGAACATGCTGATGGAGAAACGCCCCGTTTCGGAAATCGTGAAGAGCTACGAAAAGGGGCTCGAGGAATACAGGATCAAAAGGAAGAAGCACCTCCTTTACTGAGATCAGGAGAGGAGGTGACGGTGGATCCGGACGAAATTCCGGAAGGAGCGATCATAGCCGGCCTCGGCTTCCTTCGGGAAGCAGCATGCCGGCAGCTCCTGCATTCTGAGGTGGTATTGGATGCAGTCGCAGCACATCCCTTTCTTATCGCAGGGATAGGTACAGTTGCATTTTGTCATGTTTCTGCTCTGGTTCGGACAATCGGCCATTTTTCTTCCTTTCGCGAGTGGGAATAAATATCAAAAAAACGGCGGGGGATCCCCCCGCCCCTAGCGATTTCAACCTTGATGCCGGATAGGGCTGGGATATGTCAAATGTAAACTCTCAGAGAAGCTACTGGGAGACCAACCTCGATCCCGGGAACCTGGGGAAACCCCTTTCCCTCGAACGGTTCGATCTGAACGAGGAGCTGGAGTTCTATTTCAGCCCGGAACAGAGATACGCCCTCGATAAAATGTGGGGAAAAGAGGGATTGCGGGGCAAACGGGTTCTCGAGATCGGTTGCGGCATGGGGGTGTTCGCCCTCTTCCTGGCGCGGCAGGAGGCCGAGGTTTACGTGGTGGATCTTGCCAGGGAGAGGCTGTCGTTCCTGCGGAAAAAGGCGCGGCTTCTGGGACTCTCTAAAAGGATTCATATCTTTTGCGCCACCGCGGAAAGGCTCCCCTTTCCCTCCATTGTTTTCGATATCGTGTACACCAAGTCGGTCCTTATTCATACCGAGCTGAACGAAGCGGCTCATGAATCGGAACGGGTGCTGAAACCGGGGGGCAGGGCTGTTTTTATCGAACCGATGAAATCCAATCCCTTTGCCGCCCTTTACCGGAAGTTCCTGGGACCGAAGGAGTGGAAAACCATCACCACCTATTTCGATCGCGACCGCCTGATCCTCCTGGGACGCCCGTTTGCAAAGAGCCGTGTCCGCTTTTTTTACCTGTTCAGTTTCCTTGCCTTTTTCTGGCAGTTCGGATGGAAAAACCGGCGACTCTTTCGATTTTTCACCGGGGCGATGAACACCCTGGATGGCTTCCTCTTTCGCCTCATCCCGCCGCTCCGACGGATGGCCTGGTTCGCCGTTGTGACGGCTGATAAAAGAAAATAACAAATGGGAGGAATGCCATGGCCAGGACCAAAATCGTGGCGACCCTCGGGCCGGCCACAAGTGACACAGGCACGATCCGGCAACTCATCGAGCTGGGAGTGGATGTGTTCCGTGTGAACTTCTCTCATGGAACTGAGGCCGGCCACGACCGGCTCATCAGGAATATCCGAAAGGCCTCGGCAGGAACTCCCGTGGCCATCATGGGGGATCTCACCGGACCGAAGCTGAGATGCGGGATCATCCCGGATGGACCCGTCCACCTGGAAAAGGGGAAGATCTTTATTCTGACGGCCGGAAGGATCAATGGCTCGGAAAAGGGGGTGTCCGTCAATTATAAAGGCCTCCCACGGGAGGTCAAACGGGGCGAGGCGATCTTCCTCGACGATGGAAATATCGAACTCAAAGTTGAAAAGGTAAGGGGTGGGGACATTCATTGCCGGATCGTGTCCGGGGGACCGTTAAGTTCCCAAAAGGGGATCAACCTCCCAGATACAAGGCTTTCCCTGCCCGCCCTGACACGAAAAGACCGGGACATGATCCGTTTCGGAGTAAAGCGGAATCTCGACTTCTTCGCGCTTTCCTTCGTTAAAAACGCGGGAGATATCCGCACGGCAAAACGCCTGGTCAAAAAGGCCGGCGGCAATGCCATGATCATCGCCAAAATCGAAAGACACGAAGCCATCGAGAACCTCGTTGAAATCGTCACCGGGGCGGACGGCGCCATGGTGGCAAGGGGCGACCTCGGGATCGAAATCCCCATCCAGAGGGTTCCCATCGTACAGAAGCAGATCATCGCCCTCTGTAACGAACTGGGAAAACCGGTGATCACCGCCACCCAGATGCTGGAATCCATGATAGAAAAACCCAGACCCACCCGGGCCGAGGTGACGGATATCGCCAATGCCATACTGGACGGTACTGATGCGGTTATGTTAAGCGGTGAAACCGCGGTGGGAAGGCATCCCCTGAAAGCGGTTCAAATCATGGACACCATCGCCCAGAGCCTCGAGGAAAGCCTGGACTATAACGCCAATTTAAAGGGAAGGAGCCTGGCAGAGGCGGGAAGCGTATCCGATGCCGTCAGTCTCGCCACCTGCCATATCGCCCTTTCCCTGGATGTGGCGGCGATCCTGTGTTGCAGTGCCACGGGATACACGGCCCGTTTTGTGGCCCGATATCGCCCGCGGTGCCCGATCCTGGTGTTTACACCGGAACCCGACACCCAAAGACGCCTCAACCTGACCTGGGGGGTGCGTCCCTTTCTCATGAAAGGCCTTAATCGTAAAAGGGGAATTCTCGGCTCTGAAAACATGATGAAACAGGCGATCGATGTTGCGAAAGAGGAGTCCCTCATCCGGAAAGGAGATCGCGTTGTGGCGATCGCCGGCCTGCCGCTCGGGATCGGGGGAACAACCAACATGCTCCGGGTGATCGAGGCGTGAGAGGCGGCTGGCGTCCTGCGGCCGGCGGCTGGCGGGTTGTTTTAAGGAAATGGGTGATATTCGCACTCGTTATTCGGGATTCGAAAGGGCGACTCGCGAGTACGAGTGCGATAATTATCGCAACTACGGTCAAGATTATGGGACGAAACACGATCGTAAAACGCACACATGTTTCAACCGAAGGGTCTATAGTTCCCATAATTCTCATTTTTCGACATACATGGACAGAACGCGGTCCACTTCTTCCGGTTCCATGATTTCGAGGGAGGAATCACCCCGTCCCAGGAGGATGTCGCTGCCGGCCAGGGGTCCCAGAAACGGCTTCAGGGTGACGATCATGCCGGCGCCTCCCATGCCATATCGCCAGCTGTAGCATCGACAGCTTTCGATCACGAGGAAGATGGTTTCCCGCAGCTTGAGCAGTCGTTCGGGCCTTTCCGAGCTCCATTCCCCGAGGTATTCATCGGTGAGTCGGACATAATCGCCGATATAGATATGTCTTCTCCTCAAGTTCGTCCCCCTCCGGTTATCGCTGGTGATATTTCAGGGAATTGGCCTTGGCGGGGCATTCCGTGGCGATATATTGCACCTCGATTTTGCCCTCGTCTCTGAGTTTATAGAGATGGGGAACCATGATATCCCTCATTTCCGTTGGGGAAAGGGTATTGGTATAGATCTTCGTGCCTCCCTCGAATCCGGCCGGGGTATTGGTTCTCCACTTGATCAGGATATGCCAGGGGATACGTTCGATGGAATCCAGGGGGAGATAATACCATTCCTCGTTGCAGGGAATCCCGCTTCCCATGGCCACGTGACAGGCATGGACCAGGTTGGAGAATCCGCGGAGCTCCTCGGGGGAATGTTCCTCGGGGCGGCAATTCCGGCTTTTGGAGTAAACCGCCATAGTGGGGCTCCTGTGACCCACGGAGACAAAGGCAATGGCGTGTTCGTTCTCGGCGAATACCAGGTTGTGATAGCTGGCGAAGTTGGAGGCGTATTCGTTGTAGATATTGGGATTCTGGCGGACCAGTTCCACTTCCCTCTGAACCGAGATGCCCCATTCGTCCAGGGCGACGAGTTGCTTGTGGATATGGTTGAAAGAGGCCCCGGCCGGAGCCAGCCAGTTCTGGAAAATACTGATATAACGGACGTACCGGTTGTTCTCGTAAATATCCCTGGCGGCATTGATGGTAAACTGGAAGAAGTGGTAATGCTCCTCTGGGGTCATGGCCCCGGAGGACCAGAGATCGGTGTCATAGACGGCCTCATCCCGGAAGTGACGCCCTCCAATCACCAGTTCATGGCACCCCCCGAAGAAGGCGTCGGCCATTTTGAACTTCTCCTCGATCGGCATTTGCTCGATCTGCTTCTCCGACATCTTGGAAAGTTTCAGCTTGAGGTTCAAGACCTGGAGGACGTGCTGAACGCCCTCATTATCCGACAGGTACCTGTTTTTCCAGTCCTGGTTCTTGTCGGAAAGGACATATCCGTAGTTTTCCTTCCAGTAATTGGTGGAGACGATTTCGAAGAGGTTGGAGATGCGACGGAACAGGGGGATCTCCTGATCGAGGTCGGAATCGGGCAGTTGTTCCCGGTAGTGGTATTCACCGTTCCGGTCGCGGACAAGCCTGGCCTTTTCAGGCGGGGTATTCTGGTAGAATTTCCGGCAGAAATTGCAGTAATCCTCCGGAGAATGGACTTCGATTTCCCGGGCGGAAGCGGGTCTGGCTCCCGGTTCGGGCTTGTTTCCCCTGCCTGGAATGAACCACACCTCGGTGCCGGTGAAGGGATTGACCTGTTTGATCGTGCCGTCCTTCATGGAAACATAGGGATTTTGAATCATAACCATAAATACTCAAACCTCATGAAAAATCATACAATCATGAAGAGATGCATAATTCAAATTGCCTACCCGATTCAAGGGTTTATTGCACGGCCCCCGGATTGGCCCGTATCCATGCCGGGATAATTTTAATTGACAAACGGTGCATTTCCGAGAGAAAAATATTTAAAGTAATGACTTATGGATGGAAAAATTAATAAGCCCCATCCTTTTTTCAAGGAGATCTGCTTCAATGAAGTTTAAGTTGGGGAACAGAGAAAAAATCGTTGCCGGGAGCATTGTCAGCATCCTGTTCATCGCCGGTCTTCACCTGATGGTTTTCTCGAACAAAGCCAAGGAATACGACAGGATCGTCGATGACTGGAAAAAGGCCAGGAGCGACGTGGAGAACCTGGTGGGACAGGCCAAAAATCCCAGGCAGGTGGATGAATACGAGAAGGCCAACAAGCGATACAAAAAAGAATTCAAAACCATCATTGAAGGTCTTCAACTCGACCTTCCCAAATACTACCTGGATCAGAGCGAAGAATCCAAGGAACAGAGAAGAGAAGTCTGCCGGAAACTCGTGGAAAAACTGGTCACCCTTGAAAGCGACCTGGAAAATACCAGTTTGTCTTTCCTCGGGGAAAAGGGATGGAACATCCCCATGGAGCTCCCCGAGGAGATCCAGGACAGGCCCGAGCGCCTGTGGGACGTCATCTCCCAGATCAACGGGATCAACCGGATCTTGAAAGTCATCGACAATCCCATCGTTCGGGAGGAAAAACTCCGCCAATACAGCGAACTGCTCAAGGAAATCGGGATGGATGAGGCCAAAATCGATTCCCTCAAGAAATACGGCAAGTACGTCCCCCTTATTAATCGCCTGTGTCACTATCGTCTCATCATCAAAGATAAACCGAAGGATTTCAAGCTGACAGACAAAGAGCTCCAGGAACTCCTCCGTATCAGTTATCCCGACGATTTCCTGTTCAAACTCAATCGCCAGCTGTTCGCCATGGTGGACCTCATCAAACTGGCGGATGAAAACAAGGTGGAGGAGATTACGGAAGCGACCCTGAACGACTTTACCGAGATTTACAAGCAGCAGGAACAGGGAGAAGTGGGACAGGAGTCGGCAGCCGCGACCCCGGCCGCCGCTCCCGTGATGATGGAACCGGGCCTGATGCCCGGGGGGGCCGATCCGGCCGAACCCGGCATGAGATTTGGACCGGGGGGAAGAGGAGGCCCCATGGAGTTCATGGGAATGCCCATGGGCCAAGCCCAGCCCCAAGAGCCCACCGGCCCTCCCAAGAACCTCATCGGCCAGGGTTCTCCCATCCTCATGCGTTTCACAGGCTCCAACCTGAATGTAACCAACTATCTCTACACCGTGTCTCATATCCCCAGAACATATGAAATCGATTCCCTGATCATTAACACCATCAAGGACCGGGAGGGCGTCGAGGATGTTTATGCGTGGATCAACGTCATCTCCCTGGTCGAGGGCGTTATTGTGAATCTCGAATCCCTGGAGGAAAAAAAGGAGGAATCCGCATCCGGAGCTTAGGGGCCCCGGACCTCTCGATCCCCATACAATTAATCCAAACACGAGGTTTGATATGCTTTCCAAGGAATTAATGGAAATCCTGGCCTGTCCCAAATGTAAAGGCTCCCTTGTAATCAATGAAGAAAAAAGCACCCTCGAATGTCATGCTTGCCAGCTCGAATACCCAGTGACGGACGGTATTCCGGAATTGATATCGGATCGGGCAAGACCCCTGACAAAGAGCGACAAATAAAGGACGGGAGGCAATCTGAGGCATGGAAATCGAGATTTACAGGGCCAATAACAACCTCTACATTGATGTATCCGGCCGGGTTGTCCTGGATGTATGCGATCAGTTCAAGGGGGCGGCCATCCCCCTCATCGACAAGGGCATCAACCAGGTGTACGTGGATCTCAACAACGTGGATTTCATCGACAGTGCGGGTTTGGGGGTCCTGGTCGGCCTCAAAATGACATCGAACAAGAACAAGGCCCGCCTGGTTCTGGTCTCCCCCTCCGCCGGGGTCGGCGACATCCTGCATGTCTCCAAGCTCGACAGCATCTTCGACATCATCACCGGTAACGAGGCGGATGTATTGAAGCAATCCCTGGCCCTCAGTGAATATCTGATCAAGAGCCTGACCGAGGAGGAAGAGCAACCGAGCCGGGCCCTCAAAGAACCTTCCTCGAAGCAGGACAGCCCTCCCAAGCATGCCATCACCGCAACGGCACCGAAACACCCTGCCACCCCTCCCCAGAAAGAGGGCAAGTGGGAAACGCCCTCCGTGAGCGTGCCCTCCTCCGGGAAATCCATCAAGGAACAGGTGGACGAGCATTGCCGCAAGGCCGTGGAGCTCATGCGACAGGGGGATTACGAAAAGGCCGTGGAGAAATACCTGGAGGCCATTGACCTCGATCCCGACTACCTGCCCGCATACAACAACCTGGCGATCGTGTACGAAAAGAGGCCGGCCTGGCGTGCCAAGGCCATCGAGACGTGGGAAAAGGTGCTCGAGCTCAGCCAGGCATCGGGGGATCAGAAGCACATCGACCGTGCCCAGAAACACCTCTCCAACCTCAAGACCTCGTTCTGAGAAAATCCTTGACTTGAAGGCCGGTGGTCGGGCAGATAGAGCCGTTTCTTTTATAGGAAAACAGATTTTAAGTGAAAACATTGTGGGGCGGTAGCTCAGCTGGGAGAGCACAGCGTTCGCAACGCTGGGGTCGGGGGTTCGAATCCCCTCCGCTCCATTTTTTTATTTCTGAGAAATAGAAAAATGTCCTGAGCGAACGCAGTGAGTCGAAGGGCTAATCCTGAACCTGTCTAAGGGCTAATCGAATCGTCGAAATCTCCGGAGAGTAGATTTCTCCTTGCTCATGGCAGGCCAGAAAACGAAACGGGAATTCATCAGATTTCGACGAGTCGAATGGTGTCCTGCCTGTACTGAGCATGTCGAAGTAAGAGAGCGACAGCGAGCGCATCGAAGGACCTATCATGCGGTGGCACGTCTACATCCTCCAGTGCTCCGACAAAACCCTTTACACCGGACATACACAAGACATTCAAAACCGCCTGAGTATTCATAATAAAGGCCACGGTCCTGCCTATACGGCGGTCAGGCGTCCCGTACGACTGGTTTATAAAGAGCCGCATCCCTCAAAGAAATCAGCCGTCCGGCGTCAGAAGCAGATCAAGAAATGGACCCGGGCCAAGAAACCGGCCCTGATCAAAGGGGATATTAACAAGCTTCATCATTTCGCGAAAAGACGACACGCATAACCTTGGGCCGGAATGTACATGAAACCGCCTGGAGTCGAATCCCCGTCTTCAACGAGTCCACTATGCCACGACAAGACTCGGGGGAGGTAATCTCCGTCTTTTCAATGTGATAAGAATTTATCGAGGAAGGGGCGGAGAGCCTGACAGAACTGTTAGATCCGAAGATTTGGCACCCATTCAGGCGAGCGTGCAGCGCTCCCTGAACGTCATGCTTGAGCCACGCGTGTCGTTACACGCTTCAGCTCGAAGCATTTGCTAGATTGTCTCCTCCTTTGGCTGCTGGTCCTTCGACCATTTCCCACGCAACGACCGTTGATCCTGAAAGTCATTGGCCAAGTTACATATGTCCCTCAAGATTTCGGATGCCTCCCTAAATGTGACTGACAACTTGAAAGAGTGTAACCCGTCATTTTCAAGCCACATGGGAATTGTTCCCGACTCTGGACACTGTCCTGATTCCACCGCGCTAGCTGTGTGCTTAATTAAATTCGCAATCTCATACAGCCGCTGTTCCTTTGATCCATCGTTCTTCTTAAATGCGCCGATGCCTTGATTGATCCATCGGAAGAGATCGATTGCCATCGACACTTGAACGGCATAGTTCTCCCAAGCCGTGACCGCACCAAAGTAACGATTGACGTGCGGGTTATCGGGCTTGTTTCTATCTAGGTACTCTTGTGTAAGCCGCCGAGCTTCGTGGTACGCGAGGAATGCATTCTGCGCCCGCCTAATGAACGCCAAGACCACCTGGCGCCAGCGATCCTTGAAGTGCCCCCTGAGTACGTTGTTCAGGAAGTGGTTGCCCACCCAATGTGGAGCCTGAGGAAAACGTTGTGTCAGATCTGGGATGTCTGAGGACGTAAACCCAAAAATTCCTGGGGCCAGGAATTTGTTGAGGATTTCTGGATTCCACTTCATGGCAACATAACTAATATTTATATGGTTTCCATATAATATGCATTGCTATTTTATCTCACAGGTATCCATCGGGCATTTTACTCCCTTACCGCCACGTTTCAAGAAATGCTTGGAGCCGTGGCACTTACCTCAAATGGTAGAAAAAGAAACAGTTTCATACCTGATGAAATTTTGTTTACTTCTATTTCAGTAATATAATTGTGTCAAGCGGGGAAAAAGGAGGGATTTTATTTTAGATCCCATACGGGCGATTTCGGGTTCTAGTCGTTCGCTTCACTCGTGGATAATATGGCGAGGGACCATAATCGAACCGGGGCGCCTTCTTTTTTCTGATTGCGGCAAACCACTCGGATGGATTTCTCAAACGTGATGGCATTCCTTTTGAATGAACGCCATCCACCGAAACGGTAGGGCGGGGAGGAGGTGAATATGGTTGTTCCCGCCTCCGAAGAGATCAGGCGGTTTCCAGATCCCACTGCCCCGCGGCCCCGGGTCTTTGCCTTCTCCCAGATCTGTTTTCCCTCCCCCGAACCCGGGAGAGGGGTGCCCAGGAAAAGGCGCCCCAGATCAGAGGCCCGCCACGAGGGCGATTCTTCCCCGTCTATGTAAATCTCTATTGGAAAAAAGCAAAGATCCGGTGAATCGGGCTGCTCGACAGCCATTTGTATCCCGGTTAAAGCCCCCTTTCCGGAAACTTCGGCAAGTGCGACTGCCCCGCCCGGCTCGAGTGCGACACCTTCCACGCTGGCGAAGCGGGGAACGGCAAAACGGCCCCAGTCGAGGTTTCGATCCACCCGGTTGGCGAAAACCATGATGAACAGGCCCACATCGGTGCATTGACGAAGGCTCGCGAGGATATCCGCGGGGTAATCTTCCTCGTTATCGAAAACCTGTCGCAGTGTTTTTCCCGGGCTGTTTTTCTCGAGCCATTGCATGAGCCCTTCCGTATCCTGCGGGGCCTCGATCGATACGCGACATTTGCCGTCGAAAGGAAGGTTGAGGAGGCGGAAGGCGCTCGTATGGTTTCCCCCTTTTTTCCGGTGGAGCTGGCTCGGGCACACAATGTTTTCAGCCCCCTCCCAGAATGGAAAGGGATCGAACCAGGTGGCGAAAAGATGTTCTGTGGGTGTGCGAACCATGGGGGACGAGCTCCCGGGATCGGTCCTGATACTGAGATGGCTGCGGCGGAGGGCGTCGGCGCTTCCCGGGGTGCCGATCCGGAGGCAGCGAAGCGTGCCCCTTCCGGGGAGATCGAGCAGTGTGGCGGTTTTCCCCGGATCGATCTCTCCATCCTCCATGTAACGAAGGATGGCCCGTCCGGCCGGCACGCCCCCATCCAAACCGGTCAGACGTCCCGCCAGTTCGGAAATATCGCCGGTTCGAACCGGTCCCGGTTCAGGCCTCCCCACCAGGATATGGGCCTCCACCGTGATGCCGGGGGCCGGTTCCAGGGTTTCCATCTCGAGGGCAAAAAAGTGGTGAAAAGCAAAAGGCGAGCGATCAAGGGAGACCATCCCGGACCACTTTTCGCCCTTTCTGAGGCAAAAGGCATCGGAGATTGCAAACGCCCCCTGATCCCCGTTGTCCAGTCCCGCTGCCAGGGTATGTGGCCTCCAGGAGGCCTGGACGTCTTGATCTGCTTTCATCTTCAACACCACGGGAATTTCAGTGATGCCTTGAGCTATTCCGGTGAAGCAAAGTCCGATCTCGCGGATTTCCCCTCCCCTTTCGGATTGCATATCAACAAGGGTATAGCGTTTCGTTTTTTCATTTACCCGGCTTTTTCCATAAAGGAAGAGAGGGGCCTGGGTGTTGCCGAAATCCGCCGGGAGCTCAGATCTGGAGCAGCGGCGCTCGATGTGGATTTCCCCCTCGACCGCTCCCGACTCCCGGTTCGCCTCGAGGAAAACAGCGATGGATTTTTTGTGCGGGATCAATAATCCGCGCTGGAAATAAGTCAAGCCCCTGGAAGGATCCAGTGTCTGGCCGGCGATCGCGGTGGTGAAATTATGGGAGATCCCTCCGGAACCGAAGAAAAGTCCCAGGGGCTCGTTGCAGATCTCTTCCCCATCCCGGAAAATGTGGATGCGGGCATGGGAACTCCTTTCCGGATCTCCCGTTATGGAAAGATGAACGCGGCAAAGCCGGCCCGCGCCGGAAAATTCGCTGATTTTTTCAGTCCCGCCCGGCTCGATAAGGGGAACCATCTCCGAATGCGTTTTCATGGGCCCCTGTTCAGGATCACCATCCAGGAGATTGAGCCGACGGGTCACGTCCTCAGCTTTGGCATCTTCGATATTCGATTTTTCCTCTTCTTCTCGCTGGAGATACACAACCGACTGGACATCCAGGGTTGTGGTTCCTTTGACTTCCCCCTGGCCGGGCTGGCCGTTATGCCAAATGATTCGCAAACTCTTATCGAACAGGATGGGATCCTTGAAAAAGATTCGAAAGGCGGATGTGGCCCTTTCGGTGTTTCCGGGTTCGTGGATCGAAAGCGTGCACCCCGCATCCGGCGTGATAAAGGGATTGATGTAATAGATGCCCCCGAGCAGGAATCCCTCGGTTCCGGAGCTGGCGTATTCCGCCTTTTTCTCGCCATCCACAAGGAATTCGAAATTGCCCTCCATGTATTGCCCCCCGCTGTCCCTGTTGCACATTGCTATCTGGAGGCTGTGATACAAGCCGCGCCCCTCGATATCGAGGATTTGCACTTCTGTTCCCGTTCCCCGCACTTTATGTTCCCGGAGGGATTGGATCCGACATCTCCCCATTCTCCCGAGTCGCGGCAATCGACCCCCGTCCCAGAGTCCGTAAGTGACTTCAGTTCTGATCTCCGGGATTGTGCCTCCCGGGGGTGGGATAATCCGGATGCGGCAACTCCTGGAAAAAGGGATCCTGAGATCCCGGGATAACAGGAGCCATTGATCATTGCCTTTTTTCCTGCAGGAAAAGGCCGCGCCCCGGGTGACATAGGGTTTGCCCCCCATGGCGATGAAATAAAACTGGTCCAGGTAGGTTCTGATGCCCGGCGTGGATTCATCGTCGATCCAGACAGTCAAAACAGAGTTTCGGATATCCTTCTCAGAATCGCCGGAAAGGGCGTCGATCAGGATGCGGTCGATTGCCCCGGCGCCCCGGATGTCGCAAAGTGTCAGGGGTTTCTCGTGAGAAATTCCGGATTTTTCCGTCACCTTCATTTGCATCTTTCGAAGGGACACATCGCCGTCCAGGCGCCATAAACGGGGTCCTGCGGCGATATCCGGATCGTCCGGTCCAGCCACCCAGATCGGGCTCGACCAGGCCATGGAGCTGTCTTCCATCTCGGCCCGGACATAATAATAATCCTCCCCTTTCGGGCCCGGCTCCCTGTCGATCCACTCGATCTTACGGCACCATCCATTGCCGGGAAACTTCGCTGCCGCTTTCCCGTTTTTGAAAAAAACGATTTCCCTGATATTCGTCGATCCCGCGAGCTCGGCTTTCAGAACCCGTGGGGAGAGCCTGACCGGTTGAGCGAGCCTCGAACCCATGGGGGAACCGTCAAGTGTGAACTCCAGGATATGCCTCCGTCCCGCGCTGGTGGCATAGCAGCGGCGGTTGTAGAGTCCCAGCCAGAGGGCGTCCCGGGTGCGGGTGGTCGCTTCCACGGCAGTGAGGGCCGTCAGCGGGTAAGGATGTCCCTGGTGGGGTATGGTGTTGAGACCGGGACGGGAGGTATGGGTATCGCTCCCTCCGGCGAAGCCCATATGATACCCCATGTTCAGGGCGTCTTGGATGAAATTCCCCTCTTCTACTTGCGGGAGTTGGTACCGGTCGCCTGGCGCCTCGGAGGAACCCCAGTCGGAAAAAATCTCGGCCAATCGTTCGAATTTCTCGCTGTGCCCGGACCAGTCTGTTCCGAAGTGGGTCTTGTGAGGCAGGCCGGTATGATGGGGAATGGCGATCACATCGCGTCCCTCGAGCATTTCCCAGAGTTTTTCCACGGTTGGGGTGTTGTGCCACAAGGGCATCCAGGGATGAAGATCCTCGTCCGTGCGGCGAAAGATGAGGTGCTTGTGATCGGGACGGCCCTGCGACGGGGCCGGGCGCCTTTCTCCCCGGGCCCATTCAAAGCCGAGGAACGGAACGAATTTCCCCGGCTTGTACCATTCATCCGCCAGTTTTTTCAACTTCTCGATTTTTTCATCGTTCAATGCCCAGTTGTGATCCGTGAGTGCGATCATGTCCAGTCCAGCCACGTCCCGCGCCCAGCGGTAGTATTCCTCGGGAGTGCGGGCGCCGTCGCTCAAGCTCGAGTGCCCGTGCAGATCCCCCCAATGGAGTAAACGTCGAGGCGCCTCCCTTCCCGCGTGAACCGGCAGGCCGAAAGGGAGGAATACCCCGTTGGGATCCTTTGCCGTCAGGAGATAATATCCCTCTTCGGGCAGGATGGGAGGGGACGCCGGGTGAAAGATGCCCGGTTTTGTCTGTTGAAATTCAATGGTAACACAAGGGGGCTGATCCGTGGAATTCGGCGATTGCGGTCCCTCGCAAAAAACCACGGGAGGCGCGGGCATTTCGCACGGATCGCCGTTTTTCCCGATGGCCACGATTTGAAGATCCAGGGGTTTCCCCGCCTGAACGCGGCTCGTGCCCAAAAGGGCCAGCTGAGGGTCCATCTCCTTCGGGAACGCCACGTTCTTGAAAAAATCCGCAGAAGCCAAAGATAATAAACACGGAAAAAGGAATATTGCCATTTTTTTCATGGTTTCCTTCCTGGTGCGATTTTGTCCGTACTTCGTGTTGTCAACTTTAGAGACCGTGATCCCAAACGATCCATTTCCGGTCAAGTCCAGATTGTCCCTGCAATTCCTCCCTGAAGGACAAACCGTCCCAAATCCACGGCTGGGAGAGGCGGAATGGAGATTCCGGATATAACGTCTTTTACAATCGAGCCAGAAAGAAATACATCAGTGGGAAGAGGGGGGCACTGATCAAGAGGAAAAAGCCCCTTGTTTACATCGACTGCCCGCATTGCGGGATACACCGGATGAATCGGTGGAAAAAGAGGGGGATTTTATTATATAATTATATAAACTGACCCCACATTGGGGGTTGACATCGGTGGGAGGGGATATTATAGTTTCTGCATTGATACTTAAATAAAAAGGGCTCATGTGAACGATCCGGAAAATATCGCCCGCATCTTCAAGGTGCTCTCTGTGGAAACACGGGTGCGCATGATCGAAATCCTGAAACAAAGACCCCTTTGCGTCAATGCCCTGGCCTGCCGGCTGGATATCACCCCGGCTGCGGTTTCACAGCATCTCAGGATTCTCCGCGATGCAAATATCGTCAAGGCCGAGAGGAAAGGCTATTTCGTTCACTACCGCCTGAACAAGACAACCCTTGCCCTTTGGAACAGGATCGCCCGGGGTCTGCTTCACACGAAACGGCAGGGACAAAAGAGGCGTCATACCTGAGAAAAAGCAGTTTGCGTTTCGAGGGAAAGGAAGCTCATGACATCTGAAAAGAGAGTTGCCATAGCCGCATCCGGACTGGCCAAACATTTCGACGATGTCACAGCGGTGGAGTCCGTGACCTTCGATATCCGGGAAGGCGAGTTGTTCGGCTTTCTCGGTCCCAATGGAGCGGGCAAGACCACAACCATCAACATGCTGACCGGGCTGGCCCGGCCAGAGGCGGGAACGATTCACATCTCCGGCATCGACTGTTCGCAAAAACCCAAAGCCGCTCAGCATCTGATGGGCATCGTGCCGGATGAAAGCAATCTCTACCCCGAACTGACCGGATTCGAGAACCTGTGCTTCTGCGGAGCGCTCTATGGGATGCCAAAGCGAAAACGCGAGGTCCGGGCCCGGACGCTCCTCGAAACATTCGGGCTTTCGAATGCGGCGGGGCGAAAGTTCGGGGGGTATTCCAAAGGCATGAAGAGAAAGCTGACCATCGCGGCCGGGATCATCCACCAGCCGCCGATTCTGTTCCTGGACGAACCCACCACGGGCATCGACGTGGCCAGCGCCCGCCAGATTCGACATCTGATCGCGGATATGAATGCCGGGGGCGCCACGATCCTCCTGACGACCCACTACATCGAAGAGGCGGAACGCCTTTGCCGCCGGATCGCGTTCATTGTCGAGGGACGCATTGTTCGAATCGATACCATCGAGAATCTCATGCGGGAGACCCAGGGCCGCCACGTGGTCGAGTTCACCGTGTCGAACGCGGCATCCGACATGTTCGAAACGATTCCGTCTTCTTTTCCGGGGCTTCGATGCCGCGCGGTTTCATCCAGCGTTTTGAGGGTGGAATCGCCCGAACCGATCCACATCGGTCCCCTGGTGCGGCTTTTGGAGGAGCAGGGTTCCGAGGTGTCCGAGGCGAGGAAGATTCGTCCTTCCCTCGAAGACGTTTTCGTTCATGTCACGGGCATCGAAGCGATCGCCATGAAGCAGGAGCGAGAAAAAGGCGGAAAAGGAGGCCGCTCATGAAGAGCTGGATCGCCTTCTGGAATATCCTGTCGAAAGATATGCGTTCCTACTATCTCAAGCCGCCGAACATCAGTTGGGGACTGGTTTTTCCCCTGGCCTGGACCTCCATGTTTTTCATCAAGTCGGGCCAGGGGCTCGACAACATCAATATCCTGCTGCCCGGTGTGATGGCGGTGTCCGTATTGTTCGGAACGACGTCCATGCTGGCGGTCACGGTCACGTTCGAGAAGAAGGGGCGATCCTTCGAGCGTCTTTTGCTGGCGCCTGTTCCGCTCAAGCTTCTGATGCTGGCAAAGACCTCCGGGGCAATCATATTCGGGATGGCCAATGCCTTCGTACCTGTTGTAATGGCCGCTTTTCTCGTGGATCTTTCCGGAGTGAACTGGTCGGCTCTCCTGCCCGCCATCTTCCTGATCGCGGTCAGTTCGACCTTTCTGGGACTCTTCATTGCCGTGTCGGTCAGCGAGGTGTTCGAGGCCCAGACCTTCTCGAACTTTTTCCGTTTTCCCATGATATTTTTGTGTGGTCTTTTCTTCCCGATCGCGAAACTGCCCTTCTTCCTGAAGCCGCTTTCCTACGTCCTCCCATTGACATACGGGGTGGACGTCCTCCACGGGGCCATAAACGGCGCCGGCACAATGCCATATGCTTTCAGCCTGGCCATGCTCGGTTGTTTCTGCCTCGGGCTTTTTGCCATAAGTTTGTACAATATCCGGAGGAAATGGATTCTCTGAGATATGATCTCCCGTCTTTCTTCAGAGAGAAATGAAAGGAAGAGGCTTTTTCGAATAATTGTAATTTCCCGTGAACTTTTATTCTTTCGCCTTGAATTTTGTCATCCTGCTTTGTTATAGAATTGTTGCGGTTCTGGATTGAGTACGAAAGGAATTCATCGAAGGAAAGAGCCGGACACTGATCATGAAGAAAAAGCCTCTTGTTTACATCGACACTTCAGTCATTGGTGGTCTTTTTGATGAGGAGTTTCAAAAGGAAAGCCGAGCACTCTTCGATATGGCCAAGGCAGGTAAAATACTGTTCATGGTCTCGGATATTGTCATTGATGAACTGGTCGGAGCATCCCGGGAAATTCAGAAGGAACTTGAATCACTACCAAAACAATGCCTGAGAATTTGTCGATCAAACGAGGAAACCAACTCATTGATGGATCAATATTTAAAAGCCCGTGTCCTTGGTCCATCCAGCAGTCATGACGCTCATCATGTTTCTATTGCAACGGTTTTTGGCGCCGATATGATCGTAATCTGGAACTTCAGGCATATCGTCCATTTTGAGAAAATCCGGGGGTTCAATTCGGTGAATATTCGCCTGGGATATGGCCCGATTGAAATCTTCAGCCCGAAAGAGGTGGTATAAATGAATAAAACCAAAACATTCGATTGTGTGGAAATGAAACAGGAATTGCAGTCGAAAATGTCCCGAAGACTAAAGGATGTTCCGGGCAAGAATATATCCGAGAAAATCCAGTATGAACTCGAGCACAGCGACAGCCCCATGGCAAAATTCTGGAGGGAAAGGAATCCTTCTTGAGTTTTGTTTACGGGTTTTTGATTTAACCGGGAGGGACAAAAAGGCGGGACATCATAAACCAACCCCAGACTTTTAATAGTATCTGATATATCCTTTTCTTGACAGGGGAATCCGATATTCCTTTTAGTATCATTCCTAGTGGAGAAATGAATGATCAAATATGAAATCATCATGTACTGGTCCGGGGAGGATCAGGTTTTTGTCTCGGACGTTCCGGAACTTCCCGGATGCCCGGCTCATTGAGACAGCCAGGAATTCGCTTTGAAGAATGTGAAAAATGCCATTTCCCTGTGGATCGATACGGCCAGGGAATTTGGCGACCTGATCCCGGAGCCGAAAGGCAGACGTCTGTTGCTTGCCTGATAACCATAATACGCATTATTTCTTTCCTAACCTGAATCTCTTATCATGACGTGGCATGTTTACATTCTCGAGTGTTCCGATGGAACCCTTTATACGGGTTGTACATCCGATCTCGAATCCCGCCTGGAGAAACATAACAGCGGCAGGGGGGCGAGATACACCCGGGGGCGGCGGCCGATGAGGCTCGTTTATTCGGAACCCGCCACATCGAGGAGCGAGGCAGCCCGGCGCGAGTGCCAGATCAAGAAATGGCCCAGATCCCGGAAGATTTCCCTGATCGAAAGGAGCAGCCCGCAAGCCTTGGCAAAATCATCGCGCGAGGAAGAAAAATAAGGCGAATGGACGATCCGGCAAAGAGTGTCGTTCCAATCTTTAAGGGCCTAATACCGGGGTATATCGCTCATTTGCTTGAACGATATTTCACCCCGGGGATGCTTTTAAAATCGACATCCTGGGTCCATAATACGGCATGGTGGGCGCGGGCCGTGGCGAGAATCAGGCTGTCCGCCATGGGGAGACCCAGATCGTGGGAGATCACCGCGGCCTCTATGGCAATGCGTTCGTCCAGTTCCACAATCCGTCCCTGACGCATGTTCGCCACGTGAATATTGGCCAGATCAACCCCTGCATTACGGAGTGTGAATTTATAGACCTCGAACTGGCATATCGTCGGGACCAGAAGATTTTCCGTATCCTCGATGGCGGGCGCGAAAAAATCGGCGCCGGGGCCACTCTTGAAATATTCGATCCATCCACAGGAATCGACAATATTCATACCCGATCCCTTTCATCCCGCACGAATTCCTCTTCAACCCCGGAGAGGGAACCGCGAAGAGTCCGAATATCCACCTCCGGAATGAGCTCGATTCGCCCGTTGACATAAAGGGCATGCAGTTTCTGACCGGGCTGTATTCCAGCCATTTCACGGATTTTCTTTGGTATGACCACCTGAAATTTCGGGGATACGGTTACACTTTTCATACGATATCCTTATCGATCAAATATTCA
>Ga0272444_10001489_pt1 | contig 22586 bp, 19 predicted proteins | sample SSMForm13_FD_201033 | JGI IMG/M metagenome (GOLD analysis project Ga0272444, IMG submission 201033) | Marine sediment archaeal communities from Little Sippewissett salt marsh, Falmouth, MA, United States - SSM-Form-13 | ecosystem: Environmental > Aquatic > Marine > Wetlands > Sediment ...
GCCGACAACGGAGGGGCCGTCGGCCTCTCCGTTGTCGGCAAGATCGATCAGGGAACCGGATCGTAGCCGCCCGGATGAAACGGGTGACAGCGCGCGATGCGCTTCAGAGCAAGCCACCCGCCACGGAGCGCTCCGTGCTTTGTGATCGCCTCGATCGCGTAGGCCGAACAGGTCGGATGGAACCGGCAACGGCGTGGAAGAAGCGGAGAGATCACGCGACGGTAGAACCGGATGGGCAAGATCATCAACGTGCGAAACACGCTTCGATTGTACAGAACGAACCTCTCTTGACAACTGGCAGTCGCATGGCTATACTGCCAGCGTTGAATTGGCAGTCAACTATGGAGACTGCCAACGACCCTGACAAAGGAGGGATTCGAGATGATGAGGAGACTTCCAGTGGTGCGACGCAGCCCACTTCTGCTAGGGAGCAACCTGTCCAAGATGATCGAGGACGTGTTCAGGGACTTCGACCGCGTCGCGTACGACGCAGCGCCGAGCTACGGACGGACCGACGTGTACGAGAAGGATCAGAGCCTTGTCTTCGAAACGGAGATTCCTGGCGCGAATAGGGAAGACGTATCGATTCGCGTCGAGAACGAGACGCTCGTTGTGACGGGCGAAGTGAAGCGCAACGAGGAGATCGATCGCGACAACTACTTCCGCATCGGTCGCAGGTATGGCAAGTTCCAGCGCTCGTTCCCGCTTCCCGCCGATCGGGTCGACTCGAATGCCATTCGTGCAACCTTCGAGAACGGCATCCTGACGATCACGGCGCCAATGAAGGAATCGATCGTCGAGAAGGAGAAGCCGATCGAGATCCCGATTCAATAGAGCATCCAGATCCAGAAACGTCCATCGCGGGTTCCTGAGCGCTCGCTCGGGGACCCGCTCCCTTTTCCGCTCGTCTAGTCGCGGAAGGCGTTTGCCAGTGGGATGTTGCGTGCCCCGAGCGGCGTGGTGGTCACCGCGATTCCGGGCGGGGCCTGGCGGCGCTTGAATTCGGAGGCGTGGAAGCGGCGGAGGATGTCGTCGACGATCTGCGTCTCGAATCCACGATTGACGAGCTCCTCTCTCGAGAGGTTCTCGTCGATCAGTCCGCGCAGGATCCGATCGAGTACGTCGTAGGGTGGAAGGTCGTCCGCGTCTGCCTGGCCCAGCCGAAGCTCGGCTGAAGGCGCTCTCTCCATGATGGATTGTGGGATGCGATCGCCGAAACTGTCGGCAAGCCGGTAGACGTCTTCTTTGTAGAGGTCGGCGATCGGCGCAAGAGCGCCGGTCGTATCCCCATAGAGTGTGGCGTATCCGACAGCCGCTTCCGACTTGTTCCCCGCCGCCAAGACGAGGGCGTTCCGCTCGTTGGCGAGCGCCATCCATAGGACGGCACGCGCACGTGCTTGGAGGTTCTCGTCGACGATGCCTCCGGGCTCGAACGGAAGGGCCTCCCGCAGCGCCTGGTGCACGTTCGTCGCGGGGATCTCGATCAGCTCGAATCCGAGATTCGAGGCCAGCGTTCGCGCATCGTCCCTGCTCCGCTCGGAGGACGCCGCACAGGGAATGAACGTACCGATCACGGCCTCCGGACCGAGGGCCTCGACGGCGAGAGCGGCGACGAGGGCCGAGTCGATTCCTCCCGAGACGCCGAGAACGACACGCTCGAATCCGGTCTTCCTGACGAAGTCCCCGATTCCGAGCACGATGGCCTTGCGTGTCCGATCGAGTTCCCTTGCGCCGGATCGAGACTCGCTCTCCTCGGCGTCGAGATCGAACGTTGTGAGTCCCTCCTCGAAGTCGGGCCCTTCAGCGATGGCAAGGCCGGCTGGGCTGATGGCGAAGCTGCCGCCGTCGTAGACGGTACCGGCGAAGCCGCCCACCGTGTTCACGAACAGGACGCCGGTTCCGTCCTCGATCGCGCGTCGCGCGGCGGCCCTCCGCTCTTCGCGAATGCCGACACGATAGGGGGAGGTCGCCAAGTGCACGACCCACTCGGCGCCGAGCTCGGTGAGGACATCGATCGACTCTCGATCGAGCGCTTCGCCGAGCGTGATGCCGAACGAACGGCCCGCGATTCGAACTGTCTCCAAACCGCGCGCCGGATGGAAGTAGCCGGCCTCTCGGCTGCCCCTCGAGATTGCCGTCTTCCCGATGCAGGCAACCGGCTCGCGGTCGCTGAAGACCATGGCGCAGTTCCGAAGCTCCTCTCCCGCGCTCCCTGCCTCTCTTGCGAGCGTGCCGGCGACGACCGTGATCCCGGCCGATGCGGCTCGGAGCCGCTCTGCGCCGGCGGCGCAGCCTTCGACGAAGGCGGACCGGCGAACGAGGTCAAGTGGCGCGGGTCCCGGAATCGCCAGTTCCGGAAAGACGACGAGGGCGCATCCGGCCGAACGCGCCTCCTCCACGCTGGCGATGATCTTCGCCACGTTTCCATCGATATCCCCGATGGCGGGGTTCAATTGCCCGATCCCTACGCGCATAGCCCGGATTATAGGCGTCCCCTCAGCGGCCGGCCACCAGGATCTGCGCGGAGGCGAATGCCGCAGCCTCCTCTTCCCTCGAGAGTCTCGAGAAGGAGCCCGGCGGGAGGTCGCCGAGCTCGATCTGCCCGACGCGGATGCGAAGCAACCGAGTGACACGGTACCCGAAGTGGGCGAAGAGCCGCTTCACTTCGTGTTTCTTCCCTTCGGCCAGCGTGACTTGTGCGTAGGCCGAGCGTGCGGGAAGCCGCCCCTCCAGGATGCGGAGTCTGTCTCCACCCTCCTCGATCCCCCGTTGCATCGCGTCGAATGCCGACTCCATCTTTCGACGATTTGGTGGCGGTGCCAGCCAGACCCTGTAGGTCTTCGGGACCTCGAAGCTCGGGTGTGTGAAGGCATGAATCAGTTGCCCGTCGTTGCTCACCACGAGGAGTCCTTCCGCATCCTGATCGAGTCGTCCGGCCCACGTGTATCCGATGAATCCTTCCGCGCGCAGGACTCGACCGAGCGTGTTCCCCTCGTGTGGATCATCGTGGCTGCAGAGGGTGTCCCGGATCTTGTGGTATCGGTAGATTCGCAGCTCGGGCGGCTCGATCGGGAGCGGTTGCCCGCGAAGAGAGAGGGTGCGCAGACCCTCCGGATCGACGAGGAGAGAGGGTTCCCTCTCCGTCTGACCGTTGACGGAGACCTCGCCGTTCTCGATGAGCTCCTTCGCCTTCCGTCGGGAGACGGCGGCCTGCTGCTGCGTCCATTGCAGAAGCTTCCGTTTCTCTGAACCGGGTCGGTCTTCCTTCATCGTGAGGAAAGGAATAGCCTGCTTGCGCGCTTCGCGCAACTGAACGGGTGGTTTCCTTGGCCGTTCGATTCTGCGATACTATCCGCCACTTCGCTTTCGAAAGGGCGGCACGTGGGGTTCACGATCGAAGAGGTCCGACTGGGGGATCGTCGTCTGAGCGACTTTGTGAGGGTGCCGTGGGTTCTTCACCGGGGCGACCCTCACTGGACACCGCCCCTCCGAGCCGAGCTGCTCGGGAGTCGGCTCCTCGGAATGACCGGCCTCCTTACGGCCGATCATCCGTACCACCGCCACGCGGAGGTCACGCACTTCTTGGCTCGGTCCGGCGACCGGCTTCTCGGACGAATCTCCGCCGCGGTCAACCGCCGGTACAACGAGTATCACGGCGCGAGCATCGGCTCCTTCGGTTTCTTCGACGTCTGTGATGACTACGCCGTGACCGAGGAGCTTCTCGATCGGGCCCGAACCTGGATCTCCGAACAAGGCATGACCACGATGCGTGGTCCCGGCGGCTACTCGAATGCCACCCACGAGGCGCATCAGGGAGTTCTGATCGATGGATTCGATTGGCCGCCGACGGTCGAGCTGACGCACAACCCGCCCTACTACCCCGAGCACATGGAGCGCTACGGTCTCCGAAAGGCGAAGGACTACCACGCGTTCCTGATCCGGATTCCGGATCGACCGAGCGAAAGGCTCTTGCGGTTGGCGAAGGCTGTCCGTAGGCGCCGAGAGATCGAGACGCGGCCGATCGATCTGCGCAACCTGCGGGTTGAAGTCGACCGGATCGTTCAGATCTACAACGAGGCATGGGCGAGCAACTGGGGCTTCCTGCCGATGACCGATGTCGATGCCGATGCGATCGCGGCGAGTCTCAAGCTCGTCGCCGATCCCGGCCTGATGCGCTTCGCATCGATTGGTGGAGAGCTCGCTGCCGTTCTCGGCACCCTTCCCGACCCGAATGTTCCCTTCCGTCCGACGTGGAACCGTCTTCGCGACACGGACCTCGCACGAGCCCTTCGCCTGCTGCGAACACGTCGCAGGATTCCGGCGATGCGGCTGATGTTCTTCGGCGTGCGACCCCGTTTCCGGAAGCTCGGGACGGATGCGGTTCTCTACCTTGAGGTTCTCGAGTACGCGATTCGTCACGGCTACAAGACGTGCGAGCCCTCGATGCTGCTCGAGGAGAACGATCTGATTCTCCGAGCCTCCGAGTTCATGGGAGGCGAGCAGTACAAGACCTGGCGCATCTACGAGATGCCTGTGTAGATTCCCTCCGACTCCTCAAGGAACTACTTCGGGTTGCGGTTTCGGTGGGTCGTAGATCCGGCGGATCTACGAGTTGGAGGTCTAGGCTCCATCAGCTTCCTCAAGATGGTTCCTCGTGCGCCGGCTTCGATGAGTTGCTCCAAGAGAACGGGCCCGGCGGTTTCCCGCCGGGCCCAAGGGCTGACTGCCGAGGAGGCAAGCCCCTCTCGTCTTCTACCTAACTAGCAGCCGAAACAGATGCGGATGTGGAAGTGCCACTCTCCACCCTCCCACGTCCAGTACCAGCCGCTCGGCGGGACACCGTAGTGCCACTCGCCGCCGTCCCAGTACCAGCTGCCGCCCGGGAAACCGTAGAAGGGCGGGCACGGGTAGAACGGGTTCCACGAATAGCATGGAGGCGGCGTGGGCGCCGGGGTGGGCGTAGGCGGCGGAGTTGGCGCTGGGGGCGTGTAGGAGTAGCTGCTCATGATCAGGAACGACGTCCAAGCCATCACGTAGTCCGGTTCCGGAATCAGGCCCATGATGTGCCCCTGGATGCTCTGCGTCGCCGCATCCGGACTCGGTCCGACCATCGGGAACGGCTCGCTGTACGGCAACTCGAGACCGAGGGGGACCAGGCTTGCGATGATCTGCAACTGCTCGGTACCCGTCGGTGGCGCGACCGTGAAGCGATAGGCTCCGTCCGGGAGAGAGTGCACGCCTGCGGAGACGTAGTTCGACTGGGAGTATGCGTTCGGGAAGATCAGTCGAACGATGCCGTCCGGCTGGATGTCGTAGATGTAGACGTAGGCCGCCTGGCTGACGTTGAAGTAGATGGTGGCGTTCTCCCCGATCACGTAGGACGACTTGTCCGTCCAGATACTTGCCGAGAACGGATCCGGAGTCGGGTCGATGATCAGCCCCAACGGGGCTGGCGAGCTTGCGACCACGACAATCCCGGAGAGCGCAACGATGCCGATCAGAAGGAGTCCGAGTCGAGCTCGCGGGGTCTTCATTGTCGATCACCTCGGCCTACGTACACCCTTCGACGTGGGAGGTTTCATCATGCGGAAGGGGGGTGCGGCCTCTCGGGCGGCTCCTAGGCGATCCGGCGGACGACCACGTGCATGTGCTCGGTGCAGTCGCGATAGGCGGGGAGCGTCGAGGTTTCGACGACGAGTTTCTTGATGTTCTCGTAGGAGGCCGGATCCTCCTCGGCGATGCGCGCGACCTCGTCGAGCATCCCGGCGGCGAAGCCCTCCACGCCCGCGCGTGTTTCGACGGCGAAGCCGGCGGCACGGATCTCGCCGAGCGCCTGCGGCGGTGTCAGGAAGGCCGCCTCGGTGAATGCCGACTGCTCGCCGGTCTGAGTCGCGGTCCCGAGGAGTTCGCGGATGCGCTCTTGCTCTGCGTACAGGTGTGGGAACTCCTCCAGCCCCGAACGAAGGATTCCCCAAGGATTGATGAAGCCGATGATTCCAGGTGCGCCCGGCTTGAGGATTCGTCGGAACTCGTCGAGAGCCTCCTGGCGGTCGCTTGCGGCGACCAGATGATAGAGCGGTCCGAGCAGGAGGCCGGCATCGAAAGACTCCGTTTCGAAGCAGCTCAAGTCCCTAGCGTCCGCCTGTCGAACGGCCTCCGCTTCGAGACCGAGCTCGACAAGGTTCCCGACTGCGAAATCGATCGCCAGCTCGGACAGGTCGACCAGGCTGACCCGATAGCCCCTCTGCAGAAGCTCAACCGTGTACCGGCCGGGCCCACCGCCGATGTCTGCGATCCGCCCCGACGCTGGGAAATGCTCGTCGATCAGCCGGAGCGTGGTCAGAAGCTCGAAACATCGATAGGGACCGGTCAGCCGGCCCCACTCGATCTCGACACAACCGTCGTAGTACCGACGCACGACATCGCTCATCCCGAATCTCCTTCACAGTCTCCTATCGCTGGCTCCGGCTGCAGCGTAGACGGCCGTTCGTCGAAGAGCAACCTTGGCGTGCGCCGCCGGAGCGACTACCGTTACGCGATCCATCATGAAGATCATTGGACTGGCAGGCCGAGCAGGGAGTGGAAAGAGCGCTGTCGCCGAAGCGTTGGCTCAAGCGCCTGACATCGTATGGGTCGATCTCGACCGCGTTGCCTGGGAGACGTACGCGCGCGGAGAGGACGCCTACGAGCGCATCGTTGAGCGATTCGGCGGTGAAATCCTCGCCGCTGACGGCTCGATCGACCGCGGCGAGCTCGCCGTTCGCGTCTTCGTGGAGGCAGGAGCCAGGGAGGATCTCGAGGCGATCGTGCATCCGGCGGTCGTCGATCGTCTGAGGAGCCTCTGCGAGGAGGAGCGGTCGCGCGGAACGCGGGTTCTCCTCGTCGAGGGAGCTCTCCTGACGATATCGCCACACGTCGATCGTTCCCTGTTCGACGCCGTGCTCTGGTTCGACGTTCCGGACGAGGTTCGGGAAGTGCGCCTGCGTGCTGAGGGTCGTGCCGACCATGCTGCCCGTGGAAATGACGTTCATCCGGATGACGGAGCGATCCGAATCGACGCCTCCGCCGCACTGCCGGACGTGGTCGCCCTCACGTCCGAAGCGATCGAGACTCTGTAGCCCTCCGAGAGACCTCCCCGCGCTCGACTAGCGGTCTCGCGCTGCGAGGTCGGTGCGCGCCGAGCGGCTGCGCCACCAGAGCCAGAGGTTCCGAACGACCTCGGCAACCGTCATCGAGACGAGGGCCACGTAGATCCCGCTGACGCGTCCCCACGCCGTGCCCGCGATCAGGAGGACCGAGATCACGATCAGATAGATCAAGATGGCCTCGGTGATCGACCGCGTCCTCCCACTGTGCAGGATGATTCCCTGGAGCCAGCTCTGGATCGTGGCGACCGCCGGCAGAAGGAGGGCGAACCAGACGGCTGCTTGCGAGAAGAGAACCAGGTCCTCGCTTAGCCCCGTGATCGTGCCGAACCAGATTCGTGAGAGGGGGGTCGACGCGATCAGGAGGATGCCAGCGCTGGTGGCGAGCGCGAGGCCGATCGTGAATCGACGGAGCGCCGGTGTGGAACCGGGCTCCTGAATTCGAGCGATCACGACCTCGTTGTAGGCGACGCCGACGCTTCGGAAGAGGAAGGCGAGGCCTCCGATGACAGGCCACGCGGCGAGAGACTCCAGCGGATCCGGCATCCGGCTGATCGCCGCTGTCAGGATCGGGCGGACGCCGAGGAAGACGATCGATGTCAGCGACAGCGGGACGTAGAAGCGAAGGAACGCGGACGTCGTCAGCGTCGGCTCGGACGACTCGTTGGGCGGCAGTGATCGACGCAGCACGGGCCGGACACGGAGCCCGACGTAGGCGGCCTCTGAGAGAACGCCTCCGATGAGAGCGCTGGTGGCGATTGCGGTGCCAGGGAGGCTCGTTAGGAAACACCCGATGGCGAGGACGCTCGCATCCGCAAACAGCCGGATGCCTGTGCCGATGCCGACGGAGATCGAGTGCCCGAACCGGATCAGAACTCCCTGGTTGAACCGCCGGTAGGCGATCGCCCACGTCCAAGGAAGAGAGATCATGAGCCCGATCCGCGCCGGTCCGACGATCTCCTCCGGCGCGCCGAGGAGGCCGCGGGCGACGAGGCCATAGAGGGGCGAAAACGCGACAAGGGCGTGAATGGCTGTCAGCGTTGCACTCGTGATGTGCATGAATCGGCGGATTTTCTCGTACGCTGCCCGATCCCTGCAGAGCGCGGTCGACGCGGCGAGGAGCATCACGATCGGCGCTTCGATGAAGAGCGCGAGAGGGAAGACGAGGCTCCCGTAGGCGGCGAGGTGAATCTTCGGGTTGGCGAGACGAGCGACAGCGAGGTTGAGCATTGGGCCCTCGAAGGCCATCAGGAGCCAGCTGGCCGCGAGCGGCCACCAGGTGCGAATGACGCTCGCCGTGGTCAGCCGGCGCTGCCTCTCCTCCTCATGCATTCGCTCCACGCCGCCTCCTTGCTTGCGACACCTCTGCTCCGCAAGAGCTGCGAGCCAGGCCGTATCATCGGCGAGGGGATCTCTACCGTCAATCGGGAGCTCACCCGGTTGACGCCGTCTTCCGCCGTCGCCTATCCTCCTCGTCGTTCGGGGTCGGCGAACCGGCCGGAGAGGGGGACTCGTGGGGCCATTCCAAACACCTTGGTCGACATTTCTCGCGTGGATCGTGATCCTCGGTAGCATCGTGCTTGCGCTCGTCTGGTCGCTCGTGGATCGGAGAGGAGAGCCATGAGTGATACGGCGATCTACGCGACCGTTCTCGCGTTGTACATGGTGATGCTGGTTGTCGTCGGCGTGGTGACGTCGCGGCGAATGCGAAGCTCCGAGGACTTCATTGCCGGCGGGAGGAACATCGGGCCTTGGGTCACGGCGCTCTCCTACGTCGCCGCCTACTTCTCTTCGGTCGTCATCATCGGCGGTGGCGGCTTCGGGTATCGGTTCGGGATGGGGACCCTCTGGATTGCGGCGATCAACGTCCTCGTTGGGTGTACGCTCGCCTGGATCATCCTCGGCCGACGCGTTCGGCAGTTCACCAAGCGGCTCGGTGTCCTGACGGTGCCCGGCTTCCTCGCCGAGCGCTTCCGCGCGCCGGAGGCGAGGCTCGTCTCAGCCAGTGTGATCGCCCTGCTCTTGATCATCTACAACGTGTCGATCCTGAAGGGAATGGGGAACGCGTTCGAAGGACTGATGGGGATGCCGTACACGATCGGCGTTCTCCTTTCGGCCGGGATCATCGTTCTCTACGTCGCGCTCGGGGGTTATCTGGCCGTTGTCTGGACCGGATTCTTCCAGGCGTGGGTGATGGGCGCCGGGCTGATCTTGCTGACGATCGCCGCTCTGAAGGCGGTCGGCGGCCTCGAAGCGGCGAACGTCGCTTTGGCGGCTGTCGATCGGGGGCTCGTCGACACGCCGGGCGCATGGGGCTGGGCGGGGCTCATCTCCTTTGCGCTGATCACGAGCCTCGGGATCTGGGGGATGCCGCAGATGCTCGCCCGCTTCGTCTCCATCCGATCGACTCGGGTCGTTCGGGTTGGGACCGTTGTCGTTACGATCGGCGGCGCGATGGCCTCCCTTCCATATCTCTGCGGTGCGATTGCGAGAGTCCTCCATCCGGACCTTCCCAGCGTCGATCTCGCGATTCCGACGCTGACCAAGAGCGTCCTCCCGACATGGGGCGCGGCCATCTTCCTCGCCGGGGTTGTCGCGGCGGGCATGTCAACGTTCGCGGCGATCCTGATCACGACGTCGAGCGCCGTCGTTCGCGACTTCGTTCAGAAGGGGCTGAAGCGCAACCTCTCCGACCGAATGGTCGTTCGGTACAGCCGCCTCGTTGCCGTTCTCGTCGGCGTCATCTCCCTCGGGATCGCCCTGCGGCCGCCGGCGCTCGTTCTCGTCCTGATGGCCTTCTCCAGCGCGACGATCGCGGCAACGTGCCTCTGGCCCCTCCTGTGCGGGCTCTTCTGGAAGCGAGCGACGCGAGCGGGTGCGCTGGCGTCGATGTTGGCCGGACTCTGTACGACACTCGTCTGGTCGATCGTCGGATCGCCGTTCGGCCTGCATGGCTTCCTCCCCGGTCTCGCCGTCGGCCTGGTGGCGATGGTCGTCGTCAGCCTGGTGACGCAGCCGCCGCCCGAAGAGCACTTGCGCCACGTGTGGGGCGTCGACACGGTGGAGGCTAGATGAGGAGAGCCTCTTCGGCAGTTGCCCCCGATTCCGCCGGTCCGTAGGATGCGATCCATGTCGATGATGAGGGTGCGCTCGTGAACGAGCGCGAGCTCGGCTGGAGGCACACTGTCGCTTGGATCGTGGCGGCGACGGCACTCGTCGTTTCGATCTGGACGCTTCCTCTTTCGGGCACGAGCGCGAACGTTCCCAAGTTGATTCTGATCCTCCTCGGTATGCTTCTCGCGCTTGGCGCTGCAGCCGCCCTTGCGATCGTTCACCGCCGGATCGACGTTCGCATCCCGTGGGTCTTCTTCGGTGTGCTCCCGCTGGCGCTTGCATCTTTCATCTCGCTCTTCGGAGCGAGCAACATCATGTTCGCGTTGGCGAGCCTTCTTCTGATCCTCCTCTATCTTGCGTGGGGACTGATCGTGACCAACGTGGCCGGCTCGGAGGTCTGGCGACGACGGATTCTGGGCGGGCTGATCGCAGGCGCGTCGACGGCCGCGTTCATCGCTCTTCTGCAGTACGTCGGGCTGTTCAGCGACGTCGCACTCAGTCCCGTCGATCGGATCGCGGCGACGTTCGGCAACCGGAACTTCCTCGGATCCTCCCTTGGGATCCTCGCCTTTCCGGCGGCCGCCCTCTTCCTGACGCTCAGACGAGCGGTGCTTCGCGCCCTCGCCTGGGTCGGCGTCTTCCTCTGTTTCTTCGGCCCCTTCCTCGTTCAGCAGACGGGCATCGCCGTGGCTCTTCTTGTTGGGCTTCTCTTCCTACTGGTCGGCATCGTCCTCTTCCGCTCTCGAGGCATCCTGCGCGCGAGCGCCAGGTCGATCGCTCTGGTCGGACTTGCGATCCTGCTCGGGGCCGGCACGGGCCTCGCGCTTTGGTCGACGGCGCCCCATGAGCCGGTCATCGATAGCGACGGCTCCCTCGTGAGCGACCTGTGGAGTGCGAACTACGGGTCCTACAGAATCATCGACTGGGCGGCAGGTTGGGAAATGTTCAAGGGAAGCCCGGCTACAGGCGCCGGCCTCGGAAACTACAAGGTCCGCTTCTTGGGCGCGAAGACGCAGTTCCTCGAGACCGCGGGTGAGGCTCACACGAAGGCGATCTGGCGGGCGGAGCAGGCGCACAACGACTATGTCCAAGTCGCAGCGGAGTTGGGGATTCCCGGAATCATCGCCGTCGTCGCCTGTCTGCTGATGATCGCCGTCTTCTTCTGGAGACGGCTCCGCAGGCTGCAGGATGGACTCAGGCGGCTGGAGCTTCTACTTCTGCTCGCTGGCGTCGTCGTTGCCTGCGCGCACGCGGTCGTGAGCTTCCCATTTCATCTTCCGGTCTCCGCGCTCGCCGTTGTCACGCTCCTCGGAGTCGCCGCGTCGTCGTCCTTCGGCGACGAATCGCGAATACGCCTCACGATAGCGGGCGATGGCGCGCGTGCCGTTGCCCTCCTCTGTCTCGTGCCTCTGATCCTGCTGTCGTACGGTCTCGGACGAGAGTTCGTTGCGCGTGTGAGCTTCGCCGGCGGCATCTCGAGCATGGAGGCAGGCGATCTGGATAGAGCCAAGGCCCGCCTCGATCGGAGCGTCTCGGCCTCTTCCCTCCTGACCGAGGGGCTCTTCTGGCTTGCGACGATTGAGATCCAACTCGCCGACCAAGCCGGGGATGTGGCGACCTATGTCAGGCATCTGGAGTCGGCGCGTGACCATGCAGATGCCGGACTGGGGGCCTACCCAACGGAGGAGGGGCTTCTTCTCCAGGCGGGGATCGCTCTGCGCATGAATGATCTCGACCTCGTCGACGACGCGACGGCTCGGCTGTTCGCATCGAATCCGGGGAACCTCTTCCGGCGTGACGCGCAGATCCTGCGTGCATCGGCCGATGCGAGACGAGGCGAGTCAGATCGCGCGAAGGCGACGTTGCGAGAGGTCATCGCCGAGGAACCGGAGTATGTCCACGGGTATCTGATGCTCGCGTCGATCCTACGCCAGGAAGGGGATGTCGCCGGCGAGCGGGGCGTCTACGAGGAGGGCATCTGGGCGATGCAGGCGGGCCTGGAGCGCATCGACCGTGAGTACGAAGAGGCGGACCGAACGACGCGAACCCGTCTTGATGAGGAACGGTACCAGGTTCTTGCGAATCTAGACCTCTTCATCACTGCGCTGGGGGGCGCGCCGGGCGACTCCTAGCCTGCCTGAAGGTGCGAACGGCTTGGCTCATCCGCTGGCGAACAGGCGGCGTTGCTCGTCGAAGAGCCGATCGCAGAGTCTTCCCGGCGGGAACTCCACATCGGACGCTCGAAGCACGGCATCCTTCTTGATCGAGCGCTTCAGGCGACAGCCTTCAGCGAGGCCGATTCGTAGCAGGCCTTCCGTCTCGACGACATCCGTGTTTTCGCAAAGCCCGTAGGTCATGAAGTGTCCGAGACCGTCGAGCGTTTCGCCTTCGGCCAGATCGCGCTTCGCGGCGGCGATGACGTCGACAAGCGGTCCGGCCATCGGCACCAGGGTCGGATCGCCGAATTCGACGGCACGTGCGACGGAGGCGGGGACTTCGAAGTGGCAGAGGTGATACGGGCGATAGAAGCAGAAGTAGGGACCCCCGCCGAGCTTGTACAGCTCCAGAAATCGACTCTGGACCGGATCGTCGTACGTGGCCACAACGAAGACGCCCGGCGCCGGCGCGGGGCCGACGATGTAGTCGACCACGGGCCCACTATCGGCGATGTCGTCGAGCGGAAGCACGTGCATCGCCTCCGCAATCGGCGTGCCGGCATCGACCGTCGGGCCGAACATCCCACGGACGGCAACGCGCATCCCGGTGGCGTTCGCAATGACCGCTTGCTCGAACGATACCTTGGTTCCGTCGGCGAAGGACGTGACCATGTGTGCTTTCTGGCCCCACTTCTCCGCGAACTCGGCCTGAGTCTCCGGCGTGCGGTACGGATCGTGGAATCCCTTGATGTTCCCGCAGAGGATCGGAGATGCACCGATGCCGCGGACGAACCGGTAGAGATTCATCGTGACGCCGGGCTGGTCCCCGTCGGAGCCGGTGTAGACGAGGCCTGTGCGCCTGGCCCTGTCTGCGAGAATCGGGCCGAGTGTTCCATCCAACTCCGCATTGAGGGAGACAACGTGCACGCCGTGATCGATCGCATCGACGGCAACGCTGGCGGCATACTCGACGGTTCCTGTCGCTTCGACGATCGCATCGATGCCTTCGGCTCGACAGAGTGCCTCGGGGTTTGCCGTCACGGCGCCATCGCCTCGCTCGATCGCGTTTCGGAGGTCCCGTGCCGTCTCAACCCGCACGACCGACTCGCGCCCGGCCGCGCGGTAGGCTTCTTCCGCTTTCTCCGGGTGCCTGTTGACGATGCAGACAACTTCCATGCCTGGCGTGTAGCGGATGATCTGGCGCGCAATGCCCGCGCCCATGAACCCCGAGCCGACGAGGCCAACGCGGATCGGCCGGCCGGCCTCCTGCCGTTCCTGCAAGACCCGATCGACGATGATCATGCCGCCCCCTCTTCTCGCTGGTGGTGGGTCGATCGTACACGGTTCGCAGTGTCCCGGCGACGAAATCGCACCGATTGCCGCTCCATCGGGGCGTGGCTATACTGCCCACACGCTACGGGGATGATCGTGGTAGCACGAGTTCGTGCATCTTGGGAATGGGGTGTCCGGGGATGGTGGATCCAAAACGGGGGCGGATCGACGGTGTCGAGACGATCTCGCTGACGCTTCATACGGACGATCGGGGGTCCCTCGTCGAGATCGCGCGTCGGACCGGCTCGTCCGGCGAACACAGCGTGGTCGAGCGATTCGGCCAAGTCTATCTCGTCGAGAGTCCTGTACGCGGAACGATCCGCGGGTTCCACAAACATGACGTTCTGTGGGACTACTTCTTTGTCTCCAGCGGATCGGCAAAGGTCCTGCTTGTCGACGATCGCGAAACGAGTTCGACCCATCGGACGATGCAGGAAGTCGTGCTCTCCCGGCTGACGCCACGTCTACTCATCGTGCCCCCCGGCGTCTTCCATGGGTGGATGTCGCTGGAGGACCGAACCCAGCTGATCAGCATTGCGAGCGAGACGTACGACCCTGAGAACCCTGACGAGGTGCGCATTCCCCCGGACAGCTTCGGCGATGTCTGGACGGTTCGAGGGCGCTAGGGAGTGTGGTCGTGAACGCTCAACCGATCGTGGTCGTGGCGGGCGGAGCGGGCTACGTCGGCTCCGTGCTCGTTCCTCGCCTTCTCGAATCCGGCTACCGCGTGCGGGTCCTTGATAGCCTCGTCTTCGGGCTTCGGGGCCTCGAGCCGGTGCTCGATCGCATCGAGGTCGTCGAAGAGGACATCCGTTCCGTGCCCGGTTCCGTGCTTCGAGGCGCCGACGCGTTGGTCAACCTTGCCGCCCTCTCAAATGACCCAACGGCCAACTTCAGGCCGCAGCTCTGCTGGGATGTCAATGCGGAAGGTGCTCTGCGCCTGGCGAAACTGTGCATTGACGAGGGCATCTCCCGGTATGTCTACGCCTCGTCGAGTTCGATCTACGACACGCGTGATCCATCGACGGCTCCGGAGGCCTGTCGTGAGGAGGACCCGATTCGGCCGATCGGGCCCTACTCGAGCTCGAAGTACGAGGCGGAGACCCGGATTCTGCCACTCGCTTCAGAGCGGTTCGCCCCGGTCGCGCTTCGGAAGGGGACCCTCTACGGATTCTCGCCCCGCATGCGCTTCGACCTCGTTGTGAACACGTTCGTGCGCGGCGCGATGCGAGACGGCACGATCTCCCTTCACAATGGCGGAGGGATGTGGCGCCCCCTGCTCAGCGTCGAGGATGCGGCCGCCGCGTACATCCGATGTCTTGAGGCCCCTGCCGAAGCGATCCGGGGCGAGGCGTTCAACGTCGTCCACTGCAACGAGAGCATCGCCAACGTCGCAGCGGAGCTGCGAGCAGCGTGCGAGGCGCTCGGGCGGGCTCTTTGCGTCGAGTCAACACCGAGTCCAAGTCCAGTTCGCAACTACTGCGCCAGCGAGAGGAAGGCGCAGCGCGTGCTCGGGCTCGAGAGCGCGATCACCATTCGGGAATCGGTCGACAAGATGCTTCACGTGCTGCCGGAAGCCGGATTCACCGACTTCGACAATCCGTGGTACTCGAACATCGCATGGATGGAGCGAACGGACGAAGAGGCTCCGCCGAGCTAACTCTCGTGACGCCCGTGCGGCGTACACCTGCCGATCCATTCGTCAGCAACCATCACCCGCGGCTCCGTCGAGGTCGTGTCGACGACCTGCACGTCGACGTTGGGGAGACCGGCTGCGAACTGGAGCCAACGCTCGAAGATCCCACATACCCATTCCGGATCCCTCCGATAGCGCGAGGCGAGAGACGCGTGAAGGAGAATCCCTTCGCGGAGGAAGGCCCACACGCGGACGACGCCGCGTCTTCGCCCGTGCACGTCGTCGCGACGCAGGCTCGGTGTCGGGGATGTGCGGGGGTGCCGGCCGAGCCTTCGCGACCCTCGGAAGAGTGCGCCGAGAATCGCGCTCCGGAGTCTTCTTCGGGTGCGCCTCGCCAGGTCGTCCGGCTCACACCAAAGGGCGAGGACCCTCATCCTGTGCGCAGTCTCCGCGAGCGCGAGTGCCGGATCGGTCGACCATTCGAGTCCCTTCGGCCTCAGGATTCCATACTCCAGCAGGATTCTGCGATGACCTCCGTTCTCCAGCAGAGAGGGGAGCGTCGCCGAATCGCAGACGGTCCATGGTCTGTCGATGTCGATCTCCAATGCCTCGGCCATCTTCGGCCAATGACCCGCGAAGAGCCCCCGGACAAGGTGGGACTTGCCGCTTCCGGCCAGGCCGGCCACGACCACGATCTCGTCGGCCATCGATTCTCCCCGCATGCTGCAAACACGATAGCGAACGAGCACCCTGGCGGAAAGGCATACCCATGAGCAGCGCGCGAGCCGGCTGTCGGGCCATCCGGGGAATTCCGCGGACGGGCGTTCCACGGTAGACTGAGCGCGTCGGCGATGTCAGCTCGACTGCGGGTTGGGGGGGATTGGGATCGTTGAGAGATCGTGAGTTCAAGACGCTTGCGCGCATGTTGAGCGAGTCCGTGATCAGCGCGGCAGGCATGCTCTTCGGTCTCGTGATGAGCTATGTCCTCCTGGGCATCCTCACGCGAACCCTGTCGGTCGAGGACTTCGGCGTCTACGGCGTTCTCGTCTCGATGTTGGAGATGACGATCGTCGTCGTCCTCTGCGGTCTGCCGCAGGCGATCGACCGGTACACGGCGCTCTACAATGCGCGGAGCGAGCCGGGCAAGGTCCGGTCCCTCGTCGTCGGGAGTCTCGTCGTGATGGTCGCGCTTGGCGGAGTCGGCTACGCCGCTGTCGCGCTCGCAGCCATGCCGATTGCACGCGCCTTTCTCGGCGGTCCCGATCGCGCTGCGGCCCTGATCCTGTTCTCGGTCTCCTTCCCGGCTGCGCTTCTTCTCCGAGTGGCTCTAGCGGTCTTCGTTGGATTCAAGCAGGTTCGATTCTTCGTCCTCGTCGATCGCGTTCTCATCCCCAGTCTGAAGATGCTGCTCGGAATTGCGGCTTTGGCAATGGGGTATGGGCTCCTCGGTTGGCTCGGCGCGTACAGCGCGGCCATGATCGTCGGCCTCGCGGCGACATTCGGTCTCCTGCGGGTCAGGATGTGGCCCTACCTGCGGGTTTCGGCGCGAAGGCCGATTCCGATCCGTGAGATCCTCGACTTCGCGTGGCCTCTGATGCTCGTGAACGCGACGGCGTTCATCGCCAAGGATGTGCCCGTCCTCTGGCTTGGCCGAACGGGCGACATCGCATCCGCCGGGTTCCTTCGTCTCTACTTGCAGATCGCCGGTCTCTTTCTCCTCGTTCTCTCTGCGCTCTCTCGGATTCATCTGCCTGTGATCACTGAGCTCCTTTCGCAGAAGAAGGGAGAGGAGGCGCGAAGAACGCACCGGCGGATCTCGAAGTGGGGATTCGTTGTCGGGATCTACGGAGCGGGAGCCTTCCTCGTTCTCGGAAGCGAGTTCATTGCGATCCTGTTCACCCCAGCCTACGCGGCCTCGTTCGGGGCGCTGCTCATCCTCTGCCTTGGGGCACTGACTCGGCTTTCGTGCGGACCCTGCCACGCAGTCCTCCGGGCGATGGGCGCGACACGGATGAACCTGCTGAGCGCTCTCGTCGGCGCCGTTGCGCTTGGAGTGACCGGAGCCTTTGCCATTCCGCGCCTCGGCACGCTCGGAGCATCGCTTGCGATTGCCCTCTCATGGATGACGCAGGACGCTGTTGCCGCATGGCAAGCCTTCCGCCGTGGAGGATTCTCACCGATTGGCTCAACCCACGGACGCGTCGTCGTCCTTGGCGTGGGGATGTCCGGACTCTTCCTCGCATTGCGCGACTTCGCGAGGCTTGATGGCGAGATCTGGATGGCCCTTCTCGGGGTGGGATTCACGATCCTCTTTTGGTCTGGCGCCCTCCTCTGGGGCGTCGTCGATCGCGTCGACCGGGAACTCGTGATGAGCCTCTTGCGGCGTCGGCCGCCTTCGCCCGACGCTACCTGACGTCAGCCCATTGGGCTCACTTGAGCACGTAGAGGAGGATGGCTGCCAGGCCGAAGGCGGCTTCGATTCCGATCAGCAGCAGGACGAGCGTACGTTCTCTCAGTCCCCCGCAGGCCTTGAGGAGGAGTTGTGGGAGGCTCGACGGAGAGCGTTGGGGACACCGGAGTTGCCCGTCCTTTCCCCGATCTCCCTCCCATCCTTCGGTCGGGAAGCGATGGCGAGCCTTCAGTGCGAAGTCGACTGCGTGCGGAAGGAAGACGATCACTCCGGCGACCTCGAAATTGCCGACGATGACTGCGGAGGCGACGATCGCTCCGATGGTCAGTGTGCCGACATCGCCGATGAAGACCCGTGCCGGAAACCAGTTGAAGCGGAGGGCGCCGAGGAGAGCGCCGAGGCCTGCGAGAAGGATCAGGAGTGCGCCTGCCTCGCCGAGGATGCCGGCGAGGATGGCGAGAGATCCCATCTGTACGATGCCGATTCCGAGTTCCAGTCCGTTGAAGCCGGCGAGCATGTTCGATGCGTTGGCGGCGACGGTCACGCCGACGGGGATCAGGATCAGCGGGTAGACCCAGCCGACATCGATCGGGCCGACGAGGGGGATGACCATCTCCGTGACACCGGCACGGATCGCGGCGAGGGGGAGGGCGGCCAGGATCGGAAGGAGCGCCTTCGTGGCCTGGCTCAGCGAGAGCAGATCGTCGATGAGTCCGATCAGGGCAGCGATCAGAGAGACCGCAAGAACAGCGAGCAACGTCGGCACGTCGAGCTGGTGTCCCCATCCCGCAAATCGCACGAGGGCGAGCGTCAGGAGAACGGCACTGCCGAAGCCTGAGGCAAGGGCGAAGCCTCCCATCTCCGGGATCATCGGCCTGCTCGCCTTGTGGACGTCCGAACCGAGGATTCCCGCTCGCCGCAACGGCCCGATGGAGAGGCCCAAGGTCATGTACGAGACGATCGTTGCCAGTGCAAACGCCAGGATCTCCACTCTCTCCAGCTCCCGTATCTACGTAGCCGCAACGTCAGTCTACTGCCCGCCAGTCATCCGGCCCAACGACATCGGTTGTCGATCAAGGCAGGATGGGAAGAGCGGAACTCGATTCGACAGAGTCGCTAGGCATTGCGACAATGCGACGAGGTGCCGAGGCTCGTCCGCGAATCGGCCGTGGCGGGCTGAACGGAATCTGGGAGGCGTCGTGGCTGCGAAGGGCGAGGGAGCGATGGGCGTGGGCAAACCGGAGGACTGCAAATCCCTCACGGTGGCGGCGGTCGTCGTAACCCTCGAGAAGGAGGAGGAGACTGCAGCCTGCCTGACATCCTTGCTCGAAAGCAGCCATCAAGTGGACAGGATCATCCTTGTCGACAATGGATCACAGGATGGATCGATCGACCGGCTCGCTCGCCGATTCGCGAGCAGACCATCCGTCGAGATCTACCGGAATGCGAGAAACGTCGGCTACGCAGCGGCGGCGAATCAGGGCGTACGACAGGTACTGGATGAAGTCGATGCAATCCTGCTCACGAATGACGATGCGGAGCTTCCTCCCACCTCGCTTCCAGCGCTTGTGGATGGACTCGTCCGGCATCCGGAGGCCGGCGTCGCCGTTCCTCGCATCGTCCTTGCCTCGGATCCCGAGATGACCTGGCGCGGGCCTTCGCGTTTCTCCTGGTTCAAGGCCGGCGCGGTCGATCCGGAGCGGGGACGATCCGATTGGGATAGCTCTCTCAGCGACCAGTTCGTTGGAACGGCGACCGGGTGTGTCGCGTTGGTCCGGAGCGAAACGTTCCGGCGCGTCGGGCTCTTCGACGAGCGATTCTTCCTGTACGGGGAGGACACCGACTTCCTCTTCCGGGTTCGAAAGGCCGGGATGCGTGTGCTGTTCGCGTCCGGCACCGCCGTCCGTCATCGCGTTCCGACGGCCGAGATTTGCCCAGGCTCAGAGTTCACGGCCTATCACATGGCCCGCAGTCACGTCCTCGTCCTTCGGAAACACGCACGCGGACCGCTCCGACTCTACGCAATCGCCGTGCATCTTCTCGTCCACACGCCCGGCGTCGCTGTCCGCATGCTTCGCCATTCCGGTTTGCGTGCCGTTGGCGGATGGATCCGGGGCTCCTTCGATGGTCTCCGGGAGAACAGGAACGAGCGCGAAGAGGGATCGGAGAGCGGATGATCGTCCTCCGTTTGATCCTCTGGGTGTCCCTCGGTCTTCTTCTGTACACGTATGTCGGGTATCCGCTACTCGCAGCGCTGGCCGGGATCTCGCGGCGGCATCGGAAAGACCGCCTGGCGTCGGCTGCCGTGCCGACGGTCGCGCTGGTCGTTGTGGCGAGGAACGAAGAGAAGTGGATCCGCAGACGCATCGAGAATGCGCTCGAGCTTGTCTATCCGGGAGAGAAGCTGCAGATCATCATCTACTCCGACGCGTCGACCGACGACACCGACGCGATTGTCGAGGAGTTCGGGAGAGAGCGCGTGCTGCTTGTGCGCGGAGAGCAACAGATTGGGCAGGCGCACGGCCAAGCGGCCGCTATCGAGGCGACGGACGCGGAGATCGTTGTCTTCTCGGACGCGAACACGCTGTTCGAGCCGGATGCGCTTCGACACCTCGTTGCGCCTTTCGTCGATCCATCCGTTGGGTGTGTTGTCGGATCGCTCCGATATCGTGAGCCGGGAACTCCTAGAACGGCGGAGGGCATCTACTGGCGATACGAGGAGTGGCTCAAGGCCGCCGAGTCCCGGCTGGGCGCATGCGTCTCGGGCACGGGCGCGATCTATGCGATCCGCGCAGGCATGCACCGAACGACGGATCAACGTGCGCCGTCAGACTTCTATCTCCCGCTGATTCAGGCGGCCGACGGCACGAGGATCCTCTACGAACCGAGGGCCATCGCGGAGGAGGAGGCGACCGGTGGCGTCTGGGCTGAGGCCCGGCGGCATACGCGTACGGCGGAGGGTGGCGCCTTCTGCCTGCTGAGAGTCCCGGAGGTGCGGAGACTCCTCCATCCGATTCGCTTCCCGCGGCTCGCGTGGCAGCTGGGGTCGCACAAGGTGATCCGCTGGCTGACCGCCCTCTGGCTCCTCCTCGCTCTCCCCGCATCTGCGTTGCTCTTCCGACAGGGACCGGTCTATGTCGCTGTGAGCGCAGGCTTCGCCGCCCTCCTTGTTCTCGCAGCCTGGGGGCTAGTGGAGACTCTCCTTCGGCGTCGTCGTCTGTCGGCTCTGCCGCGAATGAGCCTCTTCTTCCTCGTCGTGAGCGGGGCGATGCTCGTTGGATTCATCCGTGCGCTCTACGGTGCCTCGCGTGCGACGTGGGAGCCTCAGCGATAGCGTCAAGACGGGGCAAGCCGCCGGTATGATGGAGGTGCGAAAGGGCCCATCGCGGAGCGCAGGAGTCTCCTGCGATGCGTCGAGGTGGCAGATGGTAGGACTCGCACGTACGGTGGCGAAGCGGATGATCGCTCGACTCGGACTGGCCTGCGACCAGGCCTGGTCCATCGGCGTTCTGGCCGGGGATTCGCCGGAGAGGCTCGATGCGCCGGCCTCAGCCCCGAACCCTGTGCTCACACCACAAGACGTGACCGACGTCGATGCTTCGAGCGTGGCCGATCCGTTTGTCATCCGCCGCCGAGACGCCTTTGCGATGTTCTTCGAGATTCTGGGACGAGAGGATCGGAAGGGGCGCATTGGCCTCGCCCGAAGCGATGACGGCCTCAGATGGACCTACGATTGTGTCGTCCTCGAAGAGCCGTTCCACCTCTCCTATCCACTCGTTCTAGCGTGGAAGGGCGACGTCCTCATGCTGCCTGAGAGCCATCAGTCGGGGCGCGTGACGCTCTACGCGGCGGATCCGTTTCCGACAGCGTGGAGACCCTGCGCGACGCTGCTCGAGGGTGCGTACGTCGATTGCACGCTCTTCCTCTCTGGCTCGGTTTGGTGGCTCTTTGCGTGCGAGACGGGCCATGACGTTCTCCGTCTCTACCGGGCGGAGGAGCCGCACGGGCCATTTGCCGAGCACCCGATGAGCCCGATCGTTGCCGGGGACCCTCATCGCGCCAGGCCTGCAGGCAGACTTCGTCCCCTGGATGGTCGACTCCATCGGGTCTCGCAGGACTGCCACCCGACCTACGGTCTCGCCGTCGATCTGTGGGAGATCGCAGAGCTGACGGTCGACCACTACGCCGAAGTCCATCGACGCAGGATTCTACGTCGGGGCGGCTGGGGTTGGCGCAGGAATGGAATGCATCACATCGACGCACTCGAGGTCGAACCGGGCCGGTGGCTCGCATGGGTCGACGGATGGCGTCGCCAGTGGTCCGTTCGCCGACGGATGGAGCATCCGTAGCTCACCTGGCTTGCGCAGGTTTGGGGTCGTGGCGACTCGATTGCGCCGACTGCGGGATCTCGGTGCGCAGCAGATTCCAGAGACGCTCGGCCGACCTCTCCACCGTATGGTCTCGGATGAGTTCCCCCCCGTTTCGCATGAGCGACTGACGAAGTGCGGGATCGTCGATGATGCGCGAGATCGCTTCAGCGAGCGCCGGACCGGATTGGGGAGGAGCTACGAGTCCGGCGGACGCCTCGCGAAGGACTGCTCCGACGTCGCCGACGTCGGTTGCCACGATCGGCGCGTGAGCCGCCATTGCCTCCCAGAGGGTGCGCGGGAAGCTCTCACTGAGCGAAGGGTGAACGAAGATATCTGCCTTCCGGAAGATCTGGAACAGCTCCCTGTCGTACGGCAGCGTGCCGAGGAAGGCAACCGCTCCGGTGAGGCCGAATGTTCGCGAGA
>Ga0272444_10001490_pt1 | contig 22582 bp, 21 predicted proteins | sample SSMForm13_FD_201033 | JGI IMG/M metagenome (GOLD analysis project Ga0272444, IMG submission 201033) | Marine sediment archaeal communities from Little Sippewissett salt marsh, Falmouth, MA, United States - SSM-Form-13 | ecosystem: Environmental > Aquatic > Marine > Wetlands > Sediment ...
AAAAATCTACGCTGTTCCCGGAAACAACGATTTCAGCCATGAAGAATCGCAAGCGCAATATCAACAACGATTTCCGTCGACGCCAAATTTCTTTATCGAGCAGGGAGTCGTTTTTCTTTTGCTCAACTCGGAGCAAGAAGGAACAGGCTACCGTGACTGGGGTCTTGGTTCACAGCAAACCGCTTGGCTGCGCAACATGCCGTGGATATCCCAGGTCGATGACGCCAAACCGCTGGTCCTGGCATTTTTGCATCGCCCGGTTTTTCGCTCGGAAATCATGAAAATGGACCCGCAGGGGCATTACGGGCGCAATAAGCCGGATGTCGCCCGTTTGCTTGACGAAGCCGGTATTGCCGCGGTCTTTTCCGGGCATGAGCATCTGTACGACCGTCGGCATGTGCGTGGCATGGATTTTTTCATCACCGGGGGCGGTGGTGCAAATCTGCTGCCGACGGGATTTCACCACTACCTGCTGGTCAAGATAAATCCGAAGAAAAAGGAATATCGCATTACTGTAAAAAGAGTGTCACCAACCGGATGACAGCTTGCGGGGGTATCACACCCCGCCTACAATGCATGGCCTGATACTATTCGCCGGAGGTAACCATGACTGCGCTGGATCAACTGTTAGACCTGAGTCGACGGCCGTTTGCCAAAAGTGACGATCGTCCTTTGATCGTCGTTTTCCCGATGTGGTTCCCTGTGGAATTGTTGATCGCCGCCAATTTACGGGCTTCGGAATGGTGGGGTTTCCCCTCCAATACAAGCTTGGCTGACGCCCATTTCCCGACCTACATCTGTACCCTGGTCAAAACCAATTTCGAAACCCTGCTTTCCGGGCAAACCGGTATCGACGGCGCGGTTTTTCCTACCGCCACCTGCGATTCGGTCCAAAACGCGGGCGGTATCTTCCATCACAAATTCCCCGATCTATTCATGGCCCATTTCCGGATGTCGCAAAATCCGGAAAGCCCTGCCGCGAAAGATTACCTGACATACGAGTTGAACCGTCTGCGCACACTGATTGGCGACTACGCCGGCACGGAGATTGCCGACGAGGCGCTGCGCGAGGCGATTGTAACAGTCAACGATTTCCGCCGGGCGGTTGCCCAATTGCTGCAGTTGTTGGCTGCCGGGAAAACCTCGCTGCCTGCCTCGCAAATCTACGAAGCCATCCGCGGCGCGTTGGCCGACATCGGCCCGACGACGACAAAAATGCTCGATCAAGTGCGCGAGTCGATCACGATCGGCGACTTCAGCGGACCGAAAATTATGTTGTCCGGCATGACACCCGAACCGCTTGATGCGCTCGATGCTATCGAAGCCGCGGGAGGGGCCATCGTCGGCGACGACCTGGGCCTGGGTTGGCGCACGCTGTCGCAACAAACCGCCGTGGAAGGCGATCCGATGGAAGCGTTGATTTTGCGTTTGCTGAGCGCACCGCCGTGCAGCAGTCTGCATTTTCAGGTAAAACGCCGCGCGGAATACGTTGCGCAGCGGGTCAAGGAAACCGGCGCAGACGCCGTTATTTTCACGCGTTTGAAATTCTGCGACCCGGAAGCATTCGACTACCCCGACATCAAGTGTTTCCTCGACGAGGAAAAAATTCCCAACCTACTCATTGAACGCAGCATCACCGACAAAGCCGAAGGCACAATCGCAACGCGCCTCGAAGCTTTCCTCGAGCAGATCGGTTAGGGGGACGACGATGAAGAAAATCGAAGCGACCAAGCAGCTTAAAAATATGATGATGATGTACTACCTCAACGCGAAAAATGCCAAGCACAACGATCTCAAAATCGGATGGATTACGTCAGGCGGACCGGTCGAGCTGCTGTTGGCGTTCGACATCATCCCCATCTATCCGGAGAACCACGGCGCGATGGTCGGCGCGACCAAGGCAGGAGGCAGTCTTTGCAGCGTCGCCGAAGGATTGGGCTACAGCCCCGATCTATGCAGCTACTTCCGCATCGATATCGGCCAGGCCGAAACTGCCGGCGGACCGATCGCCGGGCTGCCTGAGCCGGACATCCTGATCTGCGCCAACAACATTTGCAAAACAGTGACCAAGTGGTACGAAATTCAGTCGCGCCGATACGGCGTGCCGAATGTGATGATCGACCATCCTTTCCTCGAATACGGCATGGAAGAGCAGGCGGTGAAATACGTCGCCGCCCAATTGCGCGAGATGGTCGCGGCCTTGGAAAAACTGACCGGCACGAAGCTTGATGAAGACAAACTGCGGCAGGTGCTCGAACTATCCCGCGACGGTATCCGCACCTGGGAAGAATGCCTGGAATTGCTCAAGAACAAACCGACACCGATGAGCAGCATCGATAGCTTTTTCCACATGGCACCGATTGTCACGTTGCGCGGCGAACAGCAAACCGTCGATTACTACAAAGCTTTGCTGGCCGAGTTGCAACAGAGGGTGAAAGAGGGCGAGGGGGCGGTCGAAAACGAACGCCATCGCCTTTTGTTCGACAACATCCCCATGTGGTACGCGACCAAGTATCTCTACAACAAACTGGCCGAATACGGTGCGGCGGTGGTCACATCCACCTACACCGCCAGTTGGGGCCTGGAACAAGACATGACCGAAGGCGATCCCTATGAAGCACTGGCGATCAACTATCTCGCGCCGTACATCAACCGCGGTTTCGAAAAGCGGATCGAAATTTTGGCCGATTTGATGGACGAATTTTCCTGCGACGGTTTTGTTATGCACTCGGCTCGATCCTGCAAAGCCTACTCGCTGGGGCAATACGATCTCGCCGACGAGTTGACCAAACGTACCGGCAAAGCCGGCGTCGTTATCGAAGGCGACATCGCTGACGAACGCGTATGGTCGGAAGGGCAAACCGACAATCGCCTCGAAGCCTTTTTGGAAAGTCTGGATGCATGATACCCATGCCGCTTTAGATCGCCTGCGTGCCCTGTTGGGCGAAATCCCCGGCGCGCTTGTCGCATTCTCGGGCGGTGTGGACAGCACGTTATTGCTATCGGTCGCGCATGAAATTATCCCCGAGCGAATTGTCGCCGCAACGGCCCGCGGTCTGCTTTTCCCTTCGTTTGAAATCGATGACGCGATCGCTTTTTGTCGCGAGCGGAAAATCCGACATGAAATTCTCGAAATCAATCAAATCGCCGAACCGGATATCGAGGCCAACGCGCCGGATCGATGTTATCTGTGCAAGCAGATGATGATGGGTAAATTGCGGACATTGGCGCAGCAACTTGATCTGGAAGTCGTTCTCGAAGGAGGACACGCGGACGATGCCGATGACTTTCGCCCGGGTCAACGCGCACTAACCGAGTTGGGTATCCGTAGTCCGTTGCGCGAGGCGGGTTTAACCAAGCCGATGATCCGTGAACTATCGCGTGAGCGAAGTCTGCCGCATTGGGATCGTATGTCTTGCACCTGTTATGCCAGCCGATTTCCCTATGGAACGCCGATCACCGAGCCTGACGTGCAGAGAGTCGCACAGGTGGAGCAGGCATTGCGCGACACCGGGTTTACAGTTTACCGGGCGCGCCATTATGGTTTGGAAGTTCGATTGGAATTGGCGAGGGAAGAAATGACGAAACTATTTTCGGCAAACGTTTTGGCAACCGTGCAGCAGGTCGCCCGCGAAGCCGGGTATCGCAAACTGACTCTCGACTTGGAGGGGTATCGCACCGGCAGCTTGAACGAATCGTTGGCGCCGGGCATTGTCGAAAAGTGGAAGCAGGAATCATGACCAATTTGCAAACGCACCTGGAAAATATTATCCGGCAGGCCGGTGCAATGGCGATGGAGATGCGCCCACACCTGGAAGTACAACGCAAAGACGATGGCACGGTCGTAACGCAAGCCGACGTCGCCGTCGAGAATCTGCTGCGCAAACGATTGCTTGAGTTGTTGCCCGAGTCCGATTTTCTGGGCGAAGAAATAAAGGCGGAGATCAACGGCATCGAGGGCTACACCTGGGTTGTCGACCCGATCGACGGCACCGATGCTTTCCGCCATGGCCTGGCGTATTTCGGCGTCAGTGTCGGCCTGGCGCATGACGGCGAAATCGTTCTAGCCGCTTTTTACAACCCGATGCTCGACGAGTTGTATGTTGCCCGCAAAGGCGAGGGGGCTTATTGCAACGGGCGTCGCATGCAAATTTTGCACGGCATCGCGTTGAATGAAGAATCGTTTGCATTGGGTCCCAGCGACTTCCACATCCATTATCATTTTTCGTTGCCGATTAAAGTGCGGTCACTGGGGAGCATCGCGCAACACTTTGCTTTGGTCGCCGACGGTCGCGCCTGTTGCGCGTTGTGTCGCCCGCATTTGTGGGATATCGCTGCGGGTTTGTTGTTGGTGGAAGAGGCCGGTGGAATTGTACGCTTCCTTGACGGAAGAAGTTTTTCCGCGCGGGATTACCTCCACGGCGAACTGATTCCCAGCCCATTGCTTGCTTCGCCGCCAGACATTTGGGAGAAAATTGCCGAGAACATCAATTGGAGGCTATGAACGTGAGGCGTTATCGCCTGTTAATTTGCCTTTTTCTTTTGAGTGTTTGCACCGTTTACGCCTCAGTAGATAGAACGGCGCTCGTGCAGAAAATGGTAACCGCTTTGGAAAAGGCGCCCGGATTTTCGGCAACCTACAAAGCGGCTTCGGCGTCGGGTAACGAAGTGACCATTCGCGTACTTTACGCACGCCCCAATAAAATGCGCATGGACCTCGAACCGTTGGGTGCAGTAACGCTTTTCGACGGAAAACGCTACTTGTATTACGACAAGGAACGCGCCAAAGCGGTTGTGCTGGATGCCGCCGAAGCGCTGAAACACCTATCGATATTGCACCAGACCATGAACGGCATATCCTGGGTTGAGGCCGAAACGGTGGCCCCGGCGGATACCTCGCGAATTTACCCCAGTTTAAACCTGGATTTAAACTTTGAGCAGTTGGATCTGTCGTTGGAAATATCCACCAAACCGCATCGGCACAGTTGGCTGCGCGAAACGGCCAACCGGCACGATGCACAGGTCGTCGGCGAGCATGTCATCCTGGCGCGCGGGCAGGTGGAGACGCTGATCAAAAAACGCATCAGCCTGGAAACCGGCTTGTTGCAGAGCATCGAGCTGGGGCCGCCGGATGATGTGCTCGGTTCGCTACGACTGGTCGATTTCCAAATTCGCCAGGTTCAAGACAACGAGTTTGCTTTTGCTATCCCGGAAGGGACGCAGGTGCGGAATCAAAAAGAAGATCCCAGTTTGCTCCAGCAATTATTGATGACCAGTTTTCGCGGTAGCCTTGATCGCACATTGAACTTGGCGAAGGCCAAATGGACGACGCTGACGGCGTCACAGAAACAGGAAATGCGGAAGGCCATCCAAAAAGTATTTTTCGACATTTTCCGGCTGGCGGAGCAGAGCACGTTGGCGCATCTATCGCGTACGATGGACAACCCGATGTTTATCGAGCAAGTCAAGCAGGCTCTCAACAACCAGGAAGCCCGCCGGCGATTTATCGATGACCATCCCAACCTCGAACAGGCTGAGATTGAGAAGGCCTGGCGCAAGCAGGTGCTAGAGGAAACGCGGCAGGCGATTTTCTTCGACATCTCCCGTTCGCTGGATCAGGAAGTGGTGGAACCTCTGCGAACCCAGGTTCTGGAAGAGACGGCGGGCATGAACGAAAGAGCGCGCAAGGAACTGGTGCTCAGCGCTACCGAGCCGATTCATTTGGCCTTTCGTGAAATGGTTGCGCCGACGATTACTAAAAAACTAGACGCGATCCTTAATTAATCGGCCGCCCAAGGCGCAATGCGTTTGATCCGACCATCGGCGTGCACTTTAATTTCACCTTGTTTGCGAATGGCTTCGACGACGACATCGGCCAAGGTGTAACCGGTGTCGACGGTGTCGGGGATGTCTTTTAACATGGTGAAATGATCGCCGCCCGCGGCCATGAAATCATTAACGATGACTTTATACAGTTGATCGTCGCGTAACGGTTGGTCGTCGATTTTAATGTTGACGGCACGGCGTCCATCGATTTGATAAACCAGACCCGAAACCTGCAGAAAGCTGCCGGGGTTATCCAGCGGGTCGTCTTGCAAACCGCGCTCCAATGCCGCACGAACACTGCTTCCGGACACCGTCATGGCCACCAGCGTATTGCCGAAGGGGAAAACGCGCAGGACGTCGCCGACGGTAATGTCACCGGGATACATGGAATCACGAAAGCTGCCTCCGTTGAGCAAGACGATGTCGGCGCTGAAGCGTTCGCGAATAGCATCGCAAACGTAGTCGCCGAGGTTTGATTCAGTGCGGCGGACCGTATCGCGCTTGCCGTTCAACTCGACCAGTGTACGGCCGATGACTTCGTTGCTGCGTTCGGCGATGGTGTTCATGTACCCTTGAATCATCGATTCGATCATCGGGTTGGCAGGCAGGTCGGGCGTGATCGGATAAACTTTGTATCGTACCAGTTTGGCGCGGTCGTCGGTCACTTCCAAATCCAACCGACCAAGGTATTCGCCGTATTCACCGGCTTGAACAATTAAAACCCCGTTTTCCACAATTGGTTCTTGATACAGGTTGTGGTTGTGCGCACCGATGATGACGTCAATGCCGGGAACCTCCTGGGCGATTTGCCGGTCGGTGGCGATGCCGCAATGACTGAGAACAATCAGCAGGTCGGAAGCGCTGTTATGACGGGGCGCCAGTTTGCGTGCAATTACCACCGGATCGTCAACAACCAGATCTTGCACGTTCCGCGGATGCGTAGCCGTAACCAATTCACCGGTCGTCACACCGAAAATAGCCACGTTGAAGCGACGTGGGTAGCGTTTGATGATACCCGTAGGCAACCAGGGGGATTCGTGATTTATTTTGCGCAGATTGCCGACGATCCAAGGAAAGTTTGATTCTTCGACAATTTCATTGAAATTATCCGGACCGTAATCGTACTCGTGATTGCCCGGCACCGCCGCATCGATGCCGATGCGATTGAGCACCTCGATATCGGCCTTTCCGTGATAGACCGATGAAATCGGCGAACCCTGCAGCAAATCGCCGGCAAACAATAAAATCGTAGGTACGCCGTTGGCCAGATTTTGATTGCGAATGTCCTCGATCAGTTGAGCCATGCGTGCCATATCGCCGATTTGCTCGTGTGAGGGAGAACGATGCGCTTGCAGGTATCCATGAAGGTCGTTGAAATGCAAAACGGTTATCCGATAGGTGATCGGGTCGGATGTTTGTTGGCTGCCGGAACAGGCGCCGACCAGAAAAACCAGGATCAGAAATATGAAAGCAAGACGCTTTTGATTGCGCATATCATTTCCTCCTCGTTGGACTCACGCTAGGCAGTCGATGACCCCTTGTCAACGCTCCACTTGACCGGAGGCGGGGGGAAAGGTATCTCAATAGCTAGATCAAGAAGGGGCCAACGCATGAACGTCCGTACTTTTTTTCAGGACTTGTATCGTCACGACCTGGATCGTCTACCGCGTTTGCAACGCGTGATGATTACGGCGACGCGTTTCATCAATGAGCTGCGGCACCAGTTTACGCATGATACCGTGGTCGTACGCGCATCGGGAATGGCTTACACCTCCCTGTTGGCGCTGGTTCCTTTAGTCGCCGTCTTTTTCAGTATCTTTACTGCCTTTTCTGCATTTGCCGATTTAAAGACTTCGATTCAAGCCTGGGTGTTCGGGCAGATCGTCCCCGCCCGTAGCGATGAGATTCTCAACTACATCAACAAATTCACCAGCAACACCAAAACGCTGGGTTTGTTTTCCACCGCTTTTTTGTTCATCACTTCCGTGCTGCTGTTCGACAACATCGAAAAAAACTTCAACGCCCTGTGGCACGTCAAAAAGCGTCGCAGCTTCATGCGCCGGTTTATGTCGTTCACGATGGTGCTGATCTGGGGGCCGATGCTGATCGGCCTGAGCTTCTACACCAGCGGCAAATTGCGCGCCTTTTTCTCGGCCATCGATGTCGGCGTCCTGCAACGCGCTTTCTTCGGCATGTTCCCCTGGATGATTACGGTGTTGGCGTTCGCCATGATGCTGGCCGTCATTCCGGCGACCAAAGTTCGATGGAAAAGCGCATTCTATGGCGGCATGTTCGGCGGCACCATCTGGGAATTTGCCAAGATCGGCTTCAGTCACTATGTGACCAAGTCGATCACCTACAGCGCGATCTACGGTGGTCTTTCTCTGATTCCTATTTTCCTGGTCTGGCTTTACCTGACTTGGATCATCGTTTTGCTTAGCGTCGAAGTGTCGTACGTGCACCACAATTACAATTCGTTGGTGCTGCATCGCGCCTTTGCCGAGCTGTCGCCACGCGAACGGTTGCATTTATCGTTACGGATCTACGCCTATGTCGCCGCTTGCTTTCACCACGGCAAGTCTGCCCCCGATCATGACGAACTGGCCACGCGTTTTGCCGTGCCCTTGGAACTGGTCGAGGAAATTCTCGAGCGATTCGTCGATAACGAACTGCTGATTAAAACAGATCAGGCCGGCGAGCAGTCAGGCTTTGTCCCGGCGCGATCCTTAGCATCATTGCATCTGCAGGATGTGGTGAAGGCGGCCTATGAGAGCGAAACGGGAACCGGGGAAATCGAGATCATCGATGCAGTGGACAAAGCCGTCAGCGAGTTGACCGCGAAGGGCGAATACGCCGCTCGCGAGGTGTTCAGCCGCACCAATTTGCTGGAGATGTTGACTCGAGCGGAAAAATTGTCACTGGCGGAAGAAGAAAAGTAGCGGTCAGTTCCCTGAAGTATTTTTAATTATTTCAAAGTTTCCGTCGAAATCGTTGTCTCGTCGCTGTTCAATCGGCGGGTGCAACAGGTCGATGAAAATGTCGATATAGTCTAATTCACCGTCATTATTGCGGTCGCGTTCCAAGCGGACCATGCGCTCTTGCGTGTCGTAGATCATGTTCCCATCGAGGCTGCCGTCGCCGTCGAGGTCGGCCAGAGAAGAATCAATTCGTATTTTTCCGGTTTCCTCGTCGTGAACATATGTATCAAGCCAATCCGCCGTGCCGTCGCCGTCGCGATCAACCGAACAGGCGAGCAGGAGACCCTCACGGTCGTACATGATCCACCGGTCCGGCTTGCCGTTGCCGTCGGTATCCAAAGTAAGAGTCCGATCGGACGTACTACAAGCAGGAAGAGCGATTATTGCGATCAGGCCGAGTAGCCATAAAAGACGTTTGATTGTTGAAGGTCGAATCATAATGATAAGATACCAATACAACTTCGGATTTTTCAATTGCCTTTCGCCGCTTGCCAGAATTTGGTCACACTGCGTATGATGAGACTCTCATTTTTTGTGGGGTTGGCCTGAACATGGAACAACTTGCCCTGGCGGTCGGCGCGTTTCGCCGACACGGCTTTGACCTGAAATCGTTCAATACGGCTGAGGAAGTTCGTGAAGCGTTCCGGCAGGAACTCGACGGTATCGAAAGTGTCGGATTCGGTGGCAGCGCCACGTTACGCCAACTGGGTTTGGACCAACTTGTTGCCGCGACCGACATTATCTTTTACGACCATTGGCAAAAAGGATTGTCGCCGGCCGAAGTGTGGAATCACCGTTTGGATCAAGGACGAGCCGATTTGTTCGTCACCAGCGCCAACGCAGCGACAATCAACGGCGAACTTTTACTGGTAGACGGCGTCGGGAACCGCATCGCCGCCAGTATGTTCGGGCCGAAAAAAGTGATTTTCATTCTCGGTGAAAATAAAATTGTTTCCGATTTGGATGCGGCGCAAGCACGTATTCGCGACGTAGCGGCTCCTCGGCGAGCAGCGGAATTGAACATCGACGTGCCGTGCGCCAAAACGGGCAAATGCACGGATTGTCAAAGCCCCAACCGCATCTGCCGCGGTTCGTTGTTGCTATCCCGGCCCGGAATGGGTATGCCGACGGCCGTGTGGATGGTGCGCGGCGAATGGGGGCTGTAGGAGGGGAAAATGAAGATTCGTTGGAACGGACACTCCAGTTTCACGATTACCGGCAAAAACGGTCTGGTGATTGTCACCGATCCATACGAACCCGGTGCGTTCGGAGGTGGTATCGGCTATCAGCAAATCGATGTGCAGCCGGATATCGTCACCGTAAGCCATGACCACGATGACCATAACTATACCGCCGGCTTCAGCGGCGATTTTGCCGTCGTGCGTAAGGCCGGCGAGTTCAAAGGCGTCACCTTCGACGCGTTGGACACCTACCACGACGAAAACAAGGGAGCCAACCGGGGCGAGAATCTTGTTTTCGCTTTTGCGGTCGATGGTGTACGGATTTGCCATCTGGGAGACCTGGGCCATCCTCTCAGCGACGAGCAGGCCGAAAAGCTTGGGGCGGTGGATGTATTGCTGCTGCCGGTCGGCGGCCATTTCACCATCGACTATCTGCAAGCCGCCGATGTAGTCAACAAGTTGAAACCGAAAATCGTGATCCCCATGCACTTTAAAACCGATAAATGTGGTTTTCCCATCGCCGAAGTCTCCGCCTTTACCGAAGGCAAGGAGCGGGTTAACCATGTCGGTGCAGATGAAATCGAACTGACAGCCGACAATTTACCGGGAGCAACGGAAATACTGGTTTTGAACCATCGCTATTGATACGGAGAGGAACATGCTTAAAAAAGTCGATCACATCGGTATCGCGGTGCCGGATATCGAACAGGCGCTGAAATTCTGGGCTGAGGGACTCAACATCGAAGTAACGCACCGGGAAGAAGTTGCTTCTCAAAAGGTGAAGACGGCATTTTTGCCGGTCGGGGAAACCAACGTGGAATTGCTTGAGCCGACCAGCGAAGAAAGCCCGATCGCCAAGGCGATCGCCAAGCGCGGACCCGGCATCCATCACCTTTGCTTCCAAGTCGACGACATCAACGCAGCATTGGAACATTTGAAAGAGCAGGGCGTGACTTTGATTAATCCCGAACCCGTTCCCGGCGCCCACGGAATGCTGGTTGCTTTCGTGCATCCAAAAAGTACGGGTGGGATCTTGATTGAACTAAGCCAAAAAGCTTAAAAGAGTATTTTGCTGGAATCATGGCCGGCGTTCGCGGCACGATGAGCGCCGGCTTCACAGTACGCATCTGAAACTTGCAGGAGGAATTTTATGCGAGAAGTCTGGATTATCAGCGGTGTTCGTACACCCATCGGCAGTTTCGGCGGTACGCTGAAAGATGTCAGCGCTCTGGAACTTGGTGTCATTGCGGCCAAAGAGGCGATGAAGCGTGCCGGCGTGGAGCCGGAGATCTTCGATGATTGCATCGTTGGAAATTGCATGTCCCGCAGCGATGAAATCAACATCGGTCGTTGCATCGGTCTGGAAGCCGGGTTGCCGGTGACCACCCCCGGTTGCACGATTCAGCGACAGTGCTCCAGTTCCATGCAGGCAATGGTGTTCGGCGCCCAGCAGATCATGCTCGGCGAAAACGACGCAGTGCTGGTTGCCGGCGTGGAAAACATGAGCCGCATTCCGTTCGTTTCCTACGACACCCGCTGGGGTGCCCGGATGTGGGACAAAAAATTGGTCGATGCCTTGATGGAAGGTCTTCAGGATCCGTTGGGCCATTTCATGATGGGCATCACAGCGGAAAATCTCGCCGAAAAATACGACATCAGTCGCGAAGAGCAGGACGAACTGGCCCACACCAGTCAGTCTCGCGCGATTGCGGCGATCGACTCCGGCCGCTTCAAAGACGAAATCATTCCGGTCACGATCAAAACCCGCAAGGGCGAGGTCGTTGTCGACACCGACGAACATCCGCGTCGCGGCACCACGCCGGAAATTTTGGCGAAACTGAAGCCGGCGTTTAAAAAAGACGGTACCGTCACCGCGGGTAACGCCAGCGGCATAAACGACGGCGGTTGCGCTGCGGTCGTTATGGCGGCGGACAAAGCCAAGGAAATGGGCTTGAAGCCGATGGCGCGCCTGGTTGCTCATGGTGTCGCCGGCGTCGAGCCTGAATTGATGGGGTACGGCCCCGTGCCGGCCACGAAAAAAGCGTTGGCTAGAGCAAAAATGGAATTGAGCGACATCGAGTTGATCGAGCTCAACGAGGCGTTCGCCGCGCAATACCTGGCTTGCGAAAAATTGCTCGAACTCAACCGCGACATCACCAACGTCAACGGCTCCGGCATCGCCTTGGGGCACCCGGTCGGCTGCACCGGCCTGCGTCTGGTCATTTCGCTGTTGTACGAAATGGAAAAACGCGATCTCACCACCGGCCTGGCCACGCTCTGCTGCGGCGGCGGTATGGGTAAAGCGGTGATTATGGAACGCATCTAAACGAACATTGAAATAAACAGGTTAAACGATCAGACCGCTTTCGGTGGTCTGGTCGTTTTCCTTTTTGGTTTGCGGCTCGATGAGTTTGGTCAACATCGCGCGAAAAAAGGAAATCGAACTGGGGTTTTGCTGCCGATCTTCAAGCGCCAGCGACAATGCAACGGCTTTCTGACTTTCGGCAACTTTGTCGGCTTTGGCCAGCAGGTAAGCGGCATCACGCAATCGTTCAACATATGAGCGTCGTCGCTCGTCGGTGAAAAAATTATCCACGGCGCGGTCCATGCGACTTTCAATTTGCTCGGCCTGCTGTGCATCGTCGATGACCAGATTCGAAGTTTCCAAGCTCTGCAAACTCGTTTGAAACGACATGATCGCTTCACGGTCCAACATCCAGGCTATAAACAGGGGATCTTGGTGCAGATCGGCGCTTTCCGATAAATCGGCCAACGCTTCGAGGATCGCCTGACCGTCAAGCAGCTCATGGTAAGGGTGTTGTGTCGGATAACTCTCAGGTAGATTCATCCGCGAAAGCGATTGCAGAAAGCCACTGGGCTCGGCGTTGTTGTTTTCCTGCGCTGCCGTACGCACACGATGCAGGAGATAATAAGCAAATTCGCCGTCGATCTCATAAAGCGGAACGTTGCGCACATTGATCAGGTCGTCGATGAACTGCCGCATTTTTTTACGACTGGTTTCATCATAGTGGAAGTGCACAATCGAATCGCCATTGCGCTCGTAGATCTGAAGCGTCCGCACCGTGCGTTGCCCGGGCTCGTTAAGAATGAGCAACCGTTCGTTGCGGCCGTCCGCGGCGGAAACGTAACAGGGGTAAACGACTTCAGTAGCCGTCGGCTTTTGGAAAAGCGGCGCTTTTTTCTTTTTCGCCGGGGCGTGGACGCCATCTTGTTTTAGTTCGTAGAAAATTCTCTTCAATCTCTTTTGAACGGACCGGTCTTTGTTGGTTTCCCAACAGGCCTGCAACACATCGATGCAACGGTCACGGATCAAACCGAAAAAGACGGCTTCACGGAACGATACTGGAAGTTGGAGAATTTCATTCGCGGTTTGCGGATCGGCGGCACGCTGCCAGACTTCACGCGCCGAAGGAATCTGATCGAGGAATTCATTGTCGACCAGGCCGTCTGCTTCGCAATACGCGTTGAACAGCGAGTTAAAATCAGCCGGTTTTTCCAGAATTTCCAGCAGAATCGGGGCGGCCTTGCGGGCCCGTTTTTCTTGGTCCAAGTAGCTCATACCCAAAAATCCTACGGTATTGGTAGACATCTTGTCTACTCGCCGAGTTGTTTGACATTTACCCATGTCAATGCTACACAAATGCTTCATTTTGTACGCATGTGTTCATCGTTTTCGAGGGACAGGCTTACAGGTCGGAAGTGGCAGACAAATTCTGTCGAATTTAACTTCGAATGCCGGTTGCTTTTTTTCAAGGTGGTTAATGAAAAAGCCAATTCGATTCTGCGCGGCGATCCTTGCATGTTCATGGCTGTTTCTGATGGTCGAAGACGTTTCGGCCAGCGGATTTTTTCACCCGGAAGTGGGCGCGCGATCAATCGCGCGAGCCGGCGCTACCGCCATCGGTGGTGACGATCTTTCCGCCTTTTATGTGAATATCGCAAACCTGGCTAACGTCGACGGAACCAATCTTTACCTGGCCTGTATCTACGATTTTTTCCACACCTATTACCGCCGCGAGCCCTACCAGGACGCAGTGCGAAACTCTAATCCATTCGATCCGATCCAGTTCGCCGGCATCAGCAGCGACTTCGGACTGGATACCTGGACCTTTGGTTTTGCGGTATACGGTCCCTATGGCGTCACCAACCGCTGGCCCACCGAAGGTCCGCAGCGCTACAACATCATCGAGGCAAATGCGATTCAGGTATATTATTCGCTGGGTGCAGCCTGGAATCCGACCGACTGGATCCGCGTTGGCGCCAAAGCCAGTCTCGTCAATTTTAAACTGATCAACTATTACGGTTTCAGCGTCTTGGGCGACCGCAATCCAGCCTTCGACGTCGTCGGCGAATTTTCCGCCTGGACCGATTTCGTTCCCGGTTGGGGCGCCGGCATTGTCGTCGCTCCCATACCCCATTGGTTGGAAGTCGGCTTCAGCTACCTGGCGCCGTTTGACGTTGTCGTCGAAGGGAAGGTCAAAGGCGACTTGCCGCCGCTGTACGGCGCTATTCTCGGCTACGACGTTTACGAAGACGACATCCGCATCCCGTTGCCGTACCCGCCGATCTATCGCTTCGGAGCACGATTTATTTATCACGAGCTGTTCGATGTCGAAGCCAGTGCGATGTACATTCCCTGGACGCGGCTTCCGTATTACGACGTCGACTTCGAAAATGAAGACATCATCGCCGACTTCAAGTATCCGCTGGAGTGGCGGGATACGTGGAATTATCGCCTCGGCGGCACCTATCGTTACAACAAGCATTTTCGCTTCCATGGTGGCGTGGGTTATGAAGAAAGCGCCAATCCGCCTGAAATCGCCGGTACCGAGGCCGATCGCCGCATTATCGGCACCGGTCTGACCATGAGTTTTTTCGGCATGGATTTGGATCTTTCCTACACGCACATTTGGCAGGAGGATGTGGAGACCCCGCTGCCGGGAGCCGATTTCGAAAGCGAGTTGGACGACGGGCGAGGGCGTTACAAGTCGAGTTACGATGCTCTGATGGGTGCCTTGACGATTAACTTCGAACGGATTTACAAAGCCTATAATGGACATGAACCATGGTGAGCAAAAAGCAATGGCTTGAAAAATTCGACAAGAGCAAGAAACTGGATCGAAGTTTTACGACCGTTTCCGACGCTCCGATAGATCCCCTCTACACGCCGGAAGATCTCGACGATTTCTCCGCGGAAAAAGATCTCGGTTGCCCGGGCGAATACCCATTTACCCGCGGTGTGCAAACCACCATGTACCGTGGACGCACCTGGACGATGCGGCAATTCGCCGGTTTCGGTACGCCCAAGCAAACCAACGAACGCTACCACTACCTGTTGAAAAATGGGCAGACCGGTCTTTCGGTCGCCTTTGACTTTCCGACGCTTTACGGTCGCGATAGCGACGATAACCGCAGCCGCGGCGAAGTGGGTAAGTGCGGTGTCGCCATCGACACTCTCCGCGATATGGAAATTCTGTTCGACGGAATTCCACTCGATCAGGTGACGACGAGCATGACGATCAATCCGCCCGCCGCCGTGCTGTGGGCGATGTATCTGGCCGTCGCGGAAAAACAGGGAGTCGGCTGGGATAAAATCGGCGGCACAATTCAGAACGACATGCTCAAAGAATTCATCGCTCAGAAAACCTGGATTTTCCCGCCGCAACCGCACTTGAAAATCATCACCGACATTCTCGCTTTCGCCACCGATAACGTGCCCCGTTGGAATACGATCAGCATCAGCGGCTACCACATCCGCGAGGCGGGATCGACAGCGGTACAGGAGTTGGCGTTCACCTTGTCTGACGGTATGACTTACGTTCGCTCTGGCATTGAAGCCGGCCTCGACCCAGATGCTTTCGCACCGCGACTGTCGTTCTTCTTCAACGCGCACAGTGACTTTTTCGAGGAAATCGCCAAATACCGCGCGGCTCGACGCATTTGGGCTCGGTTTATGAAAGAAGAGATCGGCGCGAAAAATCCGCGTTCCTGGTTGTTGCGTTTTCATACGCAGACAGCCGGTTGCAGCCTGACGGCTCAGCAGCCGATGAACAACATTGTGCGTACGACTATTCAGGGTCTGGCTGCGGTGCTTGGCGGAACGCAGAGTCTGCATACCAACAGCATGGATGAAACGCTGGCGCTACCTACCGAACAGGCGGTGACCGTCGCGCTGCGTACGCAGCAGATCATCGCTGAGGAATCGGGGGTCAACAACACGATCGACCCGCTGGGCGGCTCCTATTTCATCGAAGCACTTACGAACCGTATGGAAGCCGATGCGCTGGAATACATCCGCAAGATCGACGACATGGGCGGCATGGTCAAAGCCATCGAGCGCGGCTATCCGCAAAAGGAAATCAGCAACGCAGCCTACCATTACCAGCGGCAGGTGGACGACAACGAAAAGATCATCGTCGGCGTCAACAAATACGAAATGGAAGAAGATCTCGATCTCGATCTGCTGTACATTGACGAAAGCGTCGAACGCGAACAGGTCGAGAACTTGAAAAAAGTAAAAGCCGAACGTGACAATGAATCGGTCGATAAACATCTGGCTGCATTGAAGCAAGTGGCCACCGAGGGCAGCAATGTGATGCCGACGATTTTGAACTGTGTGCGGGCTTATGCTTCCGTCGGTGAGATCGCCAACGCGCTGCGCGACGTCTTCGGCGAATACGAAGACCCGGCATATCTCTAACGCGAGGGATGAGATGAAACGCAAGATTCGCATTTTGGTGGGCAAACCCGGTCTCGACGGCCATGACCGCGGCGCGAAAATCGTAGCGCGGGGACTGCGTGACGCCGGCTACGAAGTGATCTACACCGGTCTGCATCAAACGCCGGAGATGATCGTCAATACGGCGATTCAAGAAGACGTCGACATCATCGGCTTGTCGATTCTGTCCGGTGCGCACAATTTTTTATTCCCGGAAGTGATTCGTCTGCTCAAGGAAAAAGGCAGCGAAGATATACTCGTTTTCGGCGGCGGTATTATCCCGGAACGCGACATTCCCGCTTTGAAAGAACAGGGCGTGTCGGAAGTGTTCACCCCGGGTACGACGCTGCAAACGATCGTCGATTTTATTGAAACGAACGTTGTCGAAAAAGACAAGTAAATCGCAACCGTAAATACAGCACAGGAAGTAGAGAAGGAGGGATTATGAAAGTTCTGAGTCCGGGCGCTCTACGAACGCCGAAATTTCAGCGCCCCGTGTATATGGTCGCCGGGGGTTTGACCGATTACCGGAAGACCTATCCCGAAAAAAAGATGGAAGAATTATGCATGGAAGCCTTCCGGATGATGCTGGAAGAAAACGATCTGAAAAAGGATCCGCTGCAGGTCAAAGGTATGATCAACGCCACCTTCATCGGTCACTTTGCCGACCACTTCGGCGACCAGCTGCTCGGTGAAGCGAAAGTCAACGACTACCTCGGCCTCGAACCGCTGGGCAACCTCGGTATCAAAACCGGCGGCGCGACCGGCGGCAGCACGGTATGGACCGCGGCGATGGCCGTCGCTTCGGGATACTGCGACGTCGCCCTGGCGCTCGGCTTCGAGCGGATGGACGAAGTCGACACCAAAACGGGTAACTATTACATTTCCACCGCCGCCTGCAAAGATTTCGAAACACGCATGGCGCGTATCTACGCCAGCTACTACGCACCGATGGCTCGTCGTTTTGCCGAAAAATACGATCTGTCGGAAGTGACCCGGGCTAAAGTTGCTCAGAAGAACAGGTACTACGCAACGATGAGCCCATACGCCCAGCAGCCGGGCGATCACACCATCGAGGAAATCCTTGAAGGCCGCATTGTTTGTGATCCGCTGCGTATGCTCGAATGCTGCGCAATGAGCGTCGGCGCGGCTTCTTTGTTGATTTGCTCGGAAGACGTGGCTTTCAAACTGAGCAAGAAACCGGTGCAGTTGTTTATCGCCGCCGGCACCCACACCCTGCGCGTTGCCGACCGGCGCAACATGGCTGTTCCGCTATTGCCGAACGAAACGCCGAAGGATTACAAAAACGCCGGCAGCGACGACGACCCGTGGCCCGGATTCGAAAGCTTCCTGGCCGCTCGTTTCGCCGCGTATCACGCCTATGGCATGGCCGGCATCAAAGATCCGCTCGAAGAGTTGGATTTCGTCGAATTGCACGACGCCTTCACCATCTCCGACATTCAGACCTACGGCGACATCGGCCTGCGTAAGTACGGTGAAGAGCCGGACTACATCGAATCGGGTGACGGCTACTACGGCGGTAAATGCCCGTCAAATCTGTCCGGCGGCTTGCTGGGCACCATGCACGCGGTAGGCGCCACCGGAATCTTCCAGGGCGTTGAAACCCTATGGCAGATTCAGAACAAGTACGACAAATTCCACGGCGACCCCAAAATCTGGCGTCGTTACGGCAAGAAGAAACCTAAGAATTGGAAGAGCCTGCAGGTCAAACGCGCCAAGCAGGGACTTTGGGTTTCACACGCCGGCGTCGGCAGTCACGTCACCGTCGGTATCGGCCGTCGGGCTTGGTAAGGAGGATCGTTATGGCAAAGAAAAACGCAGTACCAAAGATTAAAGGTCACAAAGTCCACTTCATCGGCCAACCCTCCAAGCTGTCGCGGACCAAATACGAGGGCATGACTATCGAATGGCCGCGCTCGCCGATGCACTACCACACCTTCGGTAAATTGACCAAATTCTTCGAAGGTCTGAAAAAAGGCGAATTGTGGGGCACCAAGTGCAAAACCAAGGGTTGCGAAAAAGGTATCTGGCTGCCGCCGCGCGCCGACTGCCCCGATTGCAACCAGCCGATGAAATGGGTGAAGTTCAAGAAGCCGGTTATTGGTGAAATTTTCACCTTCACCCTGATCGAATATCCGGGCGAAGGCATCGAACTATCGACGCCTTACTATCAGATCGACGTGAAAATTCCGGGTTGCTGCACCATCATGAAGGGCTACCTGGCCAAAGGTAAAGCCGAAATCGGTATGAAGGTCAAAGCCGGGTTCCGGACCAAGCATCCGGTCAATAATATTTTGGACTTGTATTGGGAGCCGGTTAGTTAGTATGATCACGCCAATCGCGGTTGAAACACACCGCGATGAGCTGTTGATCCGGCATTGCTGGATCACCTAAGGAGGGTGGGGGCAAGCGAAGTGATGGGCGCTTGCCCCCTGTTTTCTTTCCCACCGGTCTTGACCACTTACCCCAAGGGTGACAACCTACTTTCAGGTTGTAATCCTACAAACGCCAACAGCATTTTGGAGAAAAGATGGCTCACGATCCCGAATGCATTTTTTGCAAAATCGATCGCGGTGAGATTCCGTCGGAGAAACTCTACGAAGACGATAAGGTCTTTGTCATCGCCGACATCAATCCGGCCGCGCCCGTGCATTTGTTGATTATTCCGCATGAACATACGCCGACGCTGCTGGATCTTGAGGATGATCAACACGACATCATCGGACACGTGTTCAAAGTGGCTGCGAAATTGGCCAAGCAAAAACAAGTTGCCGAACAAGGATTCAAAGTTCTGCACAACGTCAACCACTGGGGCGGTCAACGGGTGTTCCACATTCACTTTCACCTATTGGGCGGCCGTAAATTTGGTGAATAATGATTAAGCAAACACTTTCGATACTGGTTTTACTCGTGTTGATGGCCGGCGCAGTCGCAGCGGAAGAGCAGGCGCCTGCCTGTGCTGACGAAGACATCACCTGCTGGATGAAATTACTGGAACGCGATGATCCGCAAGCGATGCGCGCGGCGATGCAACTGGGCAACCTGCAATCGGCCGAAGCGGTGCCGGCGCTGATCGAAAAACTGGCGAGCAAAGACCAGTACATGGCGACGGCGGCGCTGCACGCGCTGATTAAAATCGGCAAACCGGCCGTGCTCGAGTTGGTCAAGGCGACCAAACACAAGAAGGCGTCGGTTCGGCGATACGCCACCTATGCGCTTGGGCGCATCGGCAACGGCGACGCCTACGACGCGGTGGTGTCGTTGATCAAAGACGAAGATCCGACCGTACGTCTCCAGGCCGCCCAGGCTTTGGGCGTGTTGAAGGATCAGCGCGCTTTATTGCCTTTGTTTGAGTTGCTGCGCGATCAGCACGTCAGCGTTCGCGTTGAAGCCGCAAGGTCGCTGGGTATTTTTGCCGACAAGCGAACGGTGCACCAATTAATCGATTACGGCATCTGTGACCTTTCGCCGGAAGTCGGACGTGAATCAGCCCGAGCGCTGGTTGCCATCGGCGAGCCGGCCGTCACTCCGTTGCGGCAGGAGTACAGCAGTTGTGCGTCCTACGCCCGCAAGCGGATTCTGATTGCCCTGGGCAACATTGCCGCCACTGCCACACCGGAGACGAAAAAGAAAGTCGTCGATATGTGCATTGCCGTGGTCAAACGCAGAAATGAAAATATGGAAGTCCGCTCGGTTGCCGCGTTTACCTTGGGAAGTCTGGAAGCGCAGGATGCCGTCCCGGCGTTGCAGGAAGTGTTGGCTGCCGCAAACCCGGAAAAACCCGAAGAGAAAAAACTGGCGGCCGCCTGTCAAATGGCGCTGGATAAAATCAACAAGCGCCCAAACCCGAGCCCGTGAGGTTGCGGTCACGGGAGGTGTTTGATGCCGCGATTTGCTTGTCTGTTGCTTTGTGGCCTTTTACTGTTTGGTGTTGCCTGTCACCAGCAGGCAGCTGACGCTGACACGCCGACGCCAGCAGCGGCCGGACAAGCCTATCAGAATCAGGAGGCGAGAATGGTTTTCCAACCTGTAGTCGCCGGTGCTTTCTACACCGACAATCCTGCGTCGTTGCAACGCATGGTCGACGGTTTTATCGAAGATGCAGACGTCCCGGCCGACCTGGGCGAGGTATTCGGAATCGTCGCTCCGCACGCGGGTTACGTTTATTCCGGTCCGGTGGCCGGGCACAGTTTTCGCGCTGTGCAAGGCAAGAAGTATGACGTCGTCGTGGTGCTGGGTCTCAGTCACCGGGTCCCCGTAGAAGTATGTGTGTTGAATTACGATCGCTACCGCACGCCGCTGGGCGACCTGGTCATCGACCGCGAATCCACACGCAAGCTGCTTGAAGCGGAGGATTTCATCGACGACAGCGATGCCATGTTTCGCATGGAACATTCACTGGAAGTGGAATTGCCGTTTGTGCAACGGGCGTTGCCGGGCACGCCGATTGTGATGGTGGGCATCGGCACGGTCAATCGACAACGCTTGCGCAAATTGGCCGAAGCGTTGGATAAGGTCTTCGCCGGTAAAAAGGCGTTGTTTGTCGCCAGCACCGACCTATCGCACTTCCGTAACTACGACGCAGCGAAAAAGATCGACCTGGAAACCCTGGGCTATCTCGAACGCGGCGATCTTGATGGTTTACACGCCACCCGCGATTGCCGCGAACGCATGTGCGGTCTCGGACCGATTACAGCCTTGTATGAGCTGTATAAGTTGCGCGGCGGCAACCAGTACAAAATGCTCGCCTATCAGAATTCGGGCGACACCGCCGGCGATCGTTCGCGTGTGGTCGGTTACGGTTCGATTGTGTTGCTGGGCGATTTACGCGGCGGAGCGGCAGAGCAACGTTCGGAAACCGAAAACGAGTCGAACGACGATTACTTGTCCGACGCAGATAAAAAGATGTTGCTGAAAATCGCACGCGAAACCGTGGAAACCTACGTGCGCGAAAAACGCAAACCCGATTTCAATGTCGACAGCCAGACGTTGAATTCAGACGGGGCAGCTTTCGTCACTTTGCACACCAAGAAACCGCGCCAGTTGCGGGGCTGCATCGGTCATGTCATTGCGACGATGCCGCTTTGGCAATGCGTCCGTGAAGTGGCGGTGGCCGCGGCGACGCAAGATCCGCGCTTCTCGCAGGTCAAACCGAACGAGTTGGATAATCTGCACATCGAAATATCGGTGCTGACCAAACCTGTGCGGGTTAAAAACATCGAAGAAATCAAAGTCGGGGAACACGGCCTGATCATGAGCCGCGGTTGGAATCGTGGGTTGCTGTTGCCGCAGGTGCCGGTCGAATGGGGATGGGACCGCGACACCTTCCTCGATCAGACCTGCGTCAAAGCGGGCATGCGGCCCGGCTGCTGGAAAGACGAGAAAACCGTCATCGAGCGCTTCTCCGCCATTGTCTTTTCGGAATAGTGAATGACCCCAACCCGAGAGCATAAATTGCGAGTTTACCTGGAGACCTTCGGTTGCCAGATGAACGATTACGACTCGGCACGCATGCTGCGTTTGTTGCTGGATGTGGGATACGAGCAGGCCGGCGAGCCCAAAGACGCCGACGTGTTGATTTTCAACACTTGTTCGGTGCGCGACAAAGCCGAGCAAAAGGCGCTCAGCCGCATCGGGCGATTTAAAAAACTTCGCAAGCTGAATCCGCAGGTTAAGTTTGTGCTTGCCGGTTGCTTTGCCCAGCGCAGTGGACAAGCGCTATTACGGCAGATGCCATATCTCAATCTTGTGCTCGGTACGGGCGCGATCGATCGCCTACCTGAGCTTCTTCAACGACTCGACCGAGGTGCGAAGTCGTTGGTCGATATCGAGTTGGA
>Ga0272444_10001492_pt1 | contig 22548 bp, 15 predicted proteins | sample SSMForm13_FD_201033 | JGI IMG/M metagenome (GOLD analysis project Ga0272444, IMG submission 201033) | Marine sediment archaeal communities from Little Sippewissett salt marsh, Falmouth, MA, United States - SSM-Form-13 | ecosystem: Environmental > Aquatic > Marine > Wetlands > Sediment ...
ACGTAAACTCGCCGCCGTAGGCAACGTAGCCGACCTCGTTCGTTCCGCGATGGATGAAGTCCATGGAGCTTTTCAGTCTGTCCTTGTTGATCTGTATGCCGCACTGCGCTGCCAGTTGCCGGGCCGTCACCGCAAGCGCGGTGGTGATTTGCATCGGGCCATAGCCTCCCAGCGGCTTGCCTGGGCAGTAACACGCGTGGCCATACCCGCCATCGTAGAGTTGCTGGGCGGCGTCGATCAGCGCGAACGGCTGCTTGTGTCTCTCGGGCGCCCAGTGCACGACCGGCTTGGCGTACATGCCGCCCTCGAGCAGGCCGACGGCATGTTTCATCATCGGCAGTACCGACTTGTCCTTGCTCTGCAGGTAGTATTCGCCCAGCGTGATCAACTGGTGCGAAAGGTGCCAAGACCAAGTCTTCTCGTTGGGTTTGTCATGGCTCCATTTCAAGGCCATTGCCTTGCCGATGGCCTGGTAGCGGGATTCATCGCTGGACAGAAACGCCAGCGCGATAGGCATACGCACATGTGACGACTCGCCCTTGCCGTCGTAAGCGTCGGGATGGTCGGCCAGGTACTTCAGTGCCCGGCCGCGCAGCAGGTCGGATTTCTTGCACTTGATCGGAAATGTCGAACTGAACGCGCCGATGCGTTCGAGGGGAATCGTGACGTCGACGTTCTTGGAATCCCGCGTGACATTGAGAACCAGTTTTCCGTCGCCGGCCTCGGCCTTCTCGATGCCCATGCCCATGTCCATGATGGGCCCTTCGTAACCGTAAGGACCCTTGGACCCGCCGTGGCCGAACTTGTGAGATGAAAACCCTTTGCCGTAAACGCCGGTTATGACATCGTTGACCTTCAGCAGGCTCGCCGCGGGAGAATCCTTGAAAATGTAGCGAACGATGAACGTCTTTTCCGTCAGGACGGCCCGGGCGCCAGTCGGGCCAAGGTTGACCAGAAATCCGGGAACTTCCTTGTCAGGCGCGTCTTTGTTGGTGGGCTTGGTCCAGCGGTCCTGGTTTTCCTTGTTGATGATGGCGTGGGCGTCAGGGCAAAATGTCGCAATGATCCCGACGATTCCCAAGAAAATTGTCGCCAACTTCAGGAGGCGGCTGCGATTGAGCATTTCATATCTCCAATTAAGTATCAGAAACACCAGGTCCATAAAGTATCCGCCCTTGTTTATACCTTCTGTGTACTCTGCCCTCCATCCATTATCGCGCCACAAGAGAATTGTGAACGACCCAAATATCTGGCATGAGTGAATGCCAGCCATGCTCGGGAGATGCAAAGCTCCCCGCGCGGCCCGTTGTCTGAGGCCTGGACAGGCTTGAGCGGGGGCAAAATGGGTTTGTTTTGCAGCTTTCCTTCTTGGCCGAACCTTGCCCAGATAAAGTCCCGTAACCACTTGATTAAAAATGCTTTACATGGTTGTCCGCCAGCAGGCTGTGATCTGGACGGGGCCATCCAATAAACTCCCGGCGGGGAAATAACAGTATGAGCTTGAAAAGATATACTTGTGCACCCCCCGGCAGCAATGTCAGTCACAGAAAATGACTTTCAGGCGAAATGACGGGCGATGCTCATGGGATGCAGACTCGCGCCACTTACTCAATCAAAGGAAGGGGCTCGGGCAATGCCCAGAGCCCAATTGGCTGAGGCCGTCCTCGTCATGCAAAGGGGCGAGAGATAACTCCTTGAGAATTCTGGCACTGCCGCTATTCCGCAAACTGCTGAGCAAGGCTATTTCTCAGCGTTCTTCTTTTCCGGCCCCAGATGCAACTTCTTGGCAAACTTTTCGATCCGGTCAATGGCCTGGTCGAACAGTTTCATGTTCTGATTGAGATGCCCATGAGCACCTCCCGGCTCGATTACCAGTTCGCAGATATTTCCATTCTCGACCATTGCTTTGCCATACTTCTTGAGCGTGGGCAAAGGAGTTACGCCGTCTTTATCCCCATGGAATATCAGCGTCGGCGGACAACCCGCCTTGATCCGATGAAGTGGAGATATGGATTTCCATTCCGAGCCGATTAGTCGGTTTCCATATCCCTGGGGTGATGTGTCCAGCACGGAAAACAGCAGCACCAATGCGTTGGGGACACAGGACACAGATAGGTCTTCGCCGGGATCGTCGATGTTGTCAAACAAAGCCGTGCCGGCTGCGACATGACCGCCAGCAGATCCTCCCGCCACGATGATTTTCGAAGGATCAACTCCAAACTCCCTGGCGTGTGCCCGGATGTAACGAATGGCGGATCGCCCGTCTTTAACGCAGTCGAAGACCGTATTTCCCTTTCGGCTCGTCAGTAGCCTGTATTCCACACTTATGCCAACAAACCCTTTGGAAACCAGACTGTTTGCGTACGGGTAGAACCTGCGCGGCGTACCGCCTCGCCATCCGCCGCCATGAATCGCAACAAAAACCGGACGTCGATCCGCAGGCCGAAAACCAGGCGGATGGAAAATATGCAATTCCAGTTTTCTGTCTTTGACGGTCTTGTAGACGACCTTCTTGCTCGGTTCCAACTCCGCCTGCATCGACGCAAAGGATCGCTTGCGCTCAGTCGGGCCGCTTGCCTGCCCTGTACCACAAAGTATCGCTATACAGGCAATCAGCAGGAGCGCTGACGGCAGGCATAAATTAACGGTCTTTTCCATGATCTTATTCCTGACTTACGCCTGATCTCAGTTTGCCTTGCTGAAGTCGCCGACCCGCAGCACGCGGGTTTCTCCTTTACCCAAGTCAAACGTGCATGAGTGTTTTCCATAGCGTACAACGCATTTTCCGGACCTGTTGGATACGCCCCGGATCACAGCCTGCGTCAGCGAACCATCTTTCCATTCCAGGTCCAGTTCATAGCCGCCCCGGACCCTCATGCCTTTAACCGCACCGGTCGCCCACGTTTTCGGCAAGGCGGGCAGCAAGTGAATTATCCCCATATGCGACTGCACGAGCATTTCGTTCACTGCCGCCGCATAGCCGAAGTTGCAGTCGATCTGGAACGGCGGATGAACCGCCCAGAGATTGCCGTAAATCTTGGACGCCAGCAGGTTCGACAATAGCGAATATGCTTGTTTCGCATCCAGCAGCCGGGCAAATACGCTGGACTTCCACGCCATGGACCAACCGGGGCCGCCGGCGCCTCGCGCCGTAACGCTGACCTTTGCCGCCTCAGCAAGTTTCGGCGTGGTCGTCGGGTGAATCTGACGCCCGGGATATACCGCTACCATGTGGTTGATGTGACGATGATTGTCTTTGGGATCGTCAATGTCCGCCATCCACTCCTGGAGCTGGCCCCACTTGCCGATTGTCGGGCCGAGCAGTTTCGCCCGTTTTGCGATCAACTCCTTACGGTACGCCCCGTCAACGCCGAGGGTCTCACTGGCCTCGATCATATTGGTGAACAGATCCCAGCAAAGCTGCTGGTCGTACGACACCCCGTCGGCTTTGTCCGGCCCGTGCTCAGGCGATCTTCCGTCGGGAGCCACCAGCGTGCCATCCGGAAGTTCCTTGAGATGATCGACCCAGAACTCGCTGATCTCCTTCATGATCGGATAGGCGTATCGCTTGAGATAGGCCTTATCCAGCGTAAAGGCGTAATGATCCCACAGGTTCTGGCAAAGCCATGCCGAATCGCCCTTCTGGAAGTGCCAGGTCGACCCGCCGAACACACCGTTCTCCGACCGCATCAGCCAGCCACGCTTTACCTTCAGAACCTTCCGTGTCTCATCCTTGCGCACCTCGCGGATCGAATCAATCCACTCCGCCATAGGCACGAAACACTCCGCCAGGTTTGACGCGGACGTGAACCAGTAATTCATCTGCAGATTGATATCCGTATGGTAATCGCATCGCCAGGCGGGACGCTTGTTGATAAGCCATAGCCCCTGCAGGTTCGCGGGCAAGGCTCCCTCGCCAGGCCGGGAGCAACTGATCATCAGGTATCGTGCGTACTGGTAAAGAAGCGCCTCCAGGTCCCGGTCCAAGGCCGGGCCGGCCTTCTTCTTCACCTGTTCAACGTATGCCTTCAATCGCTCAGCCGTCGGAAGCGCCGTCACGGCCGCGGGCGTCTGTCCAAGGTTGATCGACAGACGACCGTAAAGCCTCTGGTAGTCGGCGACATGCTCATCGAGAAGCGCCGAGTACTTACGCTTGCAGGCCGCGGCGATCTGGGCGCTGACTCGCTTGTGAGGATGCGGGCCTCGCCAGCCCTTATCGCGTCGGTTGAGATAGCTGGTGTCCGCCGCCAACAGAATAGTCACGGTGTCGCAGTTCTCGAAAACCACGGTGTTGTCAATCGTCTTAACCGTGCCCCCATCGTGCAGGACGCGAGCCTGGGCTTCGAGGTCGAGGTCGATATTCTTGTCCGAAGCGTACTCCCTGCTGCCGAGAAGACGCTTGGGCTGGTCAAGATGAACCTGCCACCACCAGAACTTGCTGGTGTCGCCGGTCATGGTGATGGTTTCTTTGGCTGCGGTGACGGGGACCTCATGCACATTCCCCATGGACACCTTGCCCGAAAGGGCTCCGGCCTTGTCGGCGGAGAACCGCAACACCATCACCTGTGCGGGATTGCTGGCGAAGTATTCGCGTTTGTACCGCACGCCGCCGGAGGTGTAGGTGATCGTCTGCACCGCCCTGGCGATATCCAACTCCCGGCGGTAGTCGCTGTATTCCTTATGCGGCATTTCAACGTACACGTCGCCGAAGGGTTGATAGCCCCCCGTGCAGTCTTCATTGCCGACCCAGAGCGAATCTTCGTTGAACTGGATCCGCTCCTTCTGCGGATTGCCGAACGCCGTAGCGCCCAGCCGCCCGTTTCCGATAGGATAGACGGACCTCTCCCACACTCTCTTGCTGTAACGAGGGCTCTCGGCGGTCTTCGCGTCGATTATCACTGGCGTATCAGCCCACAACACGCGCGAGATGGACTCGGATGCAACTCTCTCACCCGCCACCGACACGCTTGACAGCCCGATCACCACAACTGACAGCGTACATACGATCTCAATCGAAGTTTTCCAGTTCACAGCCTGATCTCCCTTGGCTTACTATCAGCACTTCAATGTGTGTAACCCGTGACGGGCAATTAAGTCGATTGCAATGCCATGCAAAGCGTATGCAACCAGTTCCGGCGCCTGGCGGTCGAACTGGCTGGGCCTCGGACTTCGCAAGACGCCACGGGACAGTCCTTTGACTGGCTGCGATTATATACTTCTGACCTGCCCAATTCAGCAAACCACCGCTTTTGGGCTGGGCCTTTCGAGCATTTCACGGGCGACCTCGCTCATTCGCCGGTCAAGCTGAGATGGTCCCAGCCTACTCGCGACTTTGGCGCACTGCCACTCAAACAATCCGCCGCATCCCGAGTTTCCATTAAACTGCCGGACTGTAGCGCAGAACTTGATAAACGCCGGCAACACCGTCGGGAAGACCACCCCTGAGAACTTCGAGCAGGCCCTGCGCCAGGTCAAAGCCTCCCCGAACCAAGCGGCCTGCTCCCAAGTCAACAGGGAGTAGTAAGCCCCGAACTCCGTATTCGAACTCTCACGGCCAACCCAATCCGCCCCAATGGTTTCCATGCGAATTGTGATTGTCGAGACAGCCAGCAATTACAGAAAAGAAATTGCACAACTGGAACATCACCGTTAGCGTATTGTTTGTCAGGTATGGCCTCCAATTTCGCGACTGTCGGGATATCCTGGTTTCTGACAAACGCATCGTGATCGCAAACGGCCAAGGCGTAGAACGTGGCAGGCGTGGGAGTTAGCTGTTTCGTTGAGGAGGCCCTTCGTTTCTTAAGCGAGACCGCCTTACAGTAAAAGCACTAGTGAGCAATGAGGCAGATCAGGATGGCCAAGCGACCAAATATTCTGTTTATCCACGTCGATCAGATGCACTTCCAGGCCGTCTCGGCATACGGCAACCCGAACGTCAGCACTCCCGCCATTGACCACATCGTCAACGATGGCTACTCGCTGATGTCGCACTACACAGCCATGCCTCAATGCTGCCCCGCACGAACGAGCTGGTACACGGGACGCATGTCCAGTGAGAGTGGCATGCCGGTCAATGGATGTCGGTGTCTGCCCAATCTGCCGGACCTTGGGCAGTGGCTGCGGAAACACGGCAACTACGAAGCGGTCTATGCGGGCAAGTGGCACATCCCTGGCCGGGATGTCGCAAAGAGCTTTCGGGTGATTTGCGGCTCGGACAAGGGCGAGCATGGGGACGGTGCGATCTCGCGGGCGTGCATGGGATTTCTGGAGAACTACCGGGGCGACAAGCCGTTCTTCCTGAATGCCGGCTTCATGAACCCACATGACTGCTGCTACACCTCCGGCGCCAACGGCGGCCAGGGCAAGTTTCGATTTTCAAAGGAGATCGCGGACAAGCTTCCGCCGCTGCCGAAGAACTTCCAGAAGGACGTCAAGTATGCCCATCGTACCCATGGCTGGACGGAACCGGACTGGCGCTATTACATCTACATGTACTACCGCTGGGTCGAGATGGTGGACGCCGAAATAGGACGGCTCTACGATGCGCTGATGGGTTCTCGCTTCGCCGACAACACCTTGGTGATTTTCGCGGCGGACCATGGCGACGGGCTCGGGTTCCACGGAAAAGTGTCGAAAGGTTACATGGAGGAGGAAGCCTGGCATGTGCCGACGGTCATCGTCTATCCCGGCAAGATCGCCAAGAACAAGCGTGACAGCGAACACCTGACCTCCAGCGTTGACATTCCGGCGACAATTTGCGACTACGCGGGCGTGCCGGCGCTACCCAAGATGACAATTGGAGAGAGCCTTCGGCCTATTGCCGAGGGCAAGGACGTTTCCCAGTGGCGACAGTATGTAATCGGCGAATCCTTCCTTGGTAAAGGACAGGTTGGTGTTCGCAGCGACAGGTACAAGACGATCTTCTATTGTGACGGCCCGGTGAAGGTGTTTGATCTCCAAGCCGACCCGCTTGAAATGACGGACCTGTCGGCCAGCGACAGGGGCCAGGCCGTAGCGACCACCCACAAGAAGCACCTGCGGGAGTACCTTGGCAAGATCGAGTTGTGTGAACGAATCGACGAGCTCCGACCGGAGCCATACAAGGTCTGCCTCGATTGGTACCGCAAGGTCAGGCAGGAGGCACGGCCATGAATCGAAGAGAGTTTCTACACCTGACCGGGGCGGCATCGCTTGCAGCACAAGGGTTCCTGCCCCTGCTGGCGGCGAATCCTGAACGACCGAGAAGGCAGCGGCCCCGAAAGAAGCCAAGTCGCCTCGGCTCGGACAACATCTTTACCGAACCACCTTCCATTGAGCCCGTCACAGGTTATCTCACTAAGTTCCATCCCGCAGCCAATGGGACGATGACGGGGGCATTCGCCGCGAAGTATACGCTGATCGCGTGCCATGGCTCCAAAGCCAAATCAATCAACAGCATCAAGGGTTCGATTGACATCGCCTTTGCAGACGGCACATGTAAGACCACCGAGGTCCGCAAGGCCCGCCTGGAGAACATCGTCAAGACGGAGCTGAAATGCAGCGGCAAATTCAACTCGGCCAGGAGTTGGACACTCGACTCCTCGGTACGAGGATTCCCGGACCTGCACTTTGTCGAAAAGGGCATATGGGACGGCAAGGCCATGGTAGTGAAATCGAAATCCTGGACTCAGCAGCGATCGACCGCCAATCCCCTGATAGGCCGATGGGCACTGCTGGGGCTGCTGGCGTCGGGGAAACTTAAGGCAAAGCCCCTGACCTTCGATATGCTTGACGATTCAACACTCCGCCCGGACCAGGTCCTTCGCTACACCGGCGAAGTCAGAATCCCCCTTGCCGGCGGTACTGCCAAACTGGACTGCTACTGTCAGACCGGGCGAAGCGTTGTGCCGACTCATTATCTCGTAGATAGCGCGGGCCGCGTTCAACTGATCACCATGACCAGTGTGAACTGGGCTCTATCCGATCTGAAATAGCCGTCCAGGGAGCAGGCGATGACACCAAATGCAATGAATAGAAGATCTTTCCTCAAATGCACCGCAGGTGTCCTGGCGGGGTCCGCGCTGGCTTGGCGTACATCGACCGCCGGCCAGGCCAAGGCAGCGACGGATAACACGACGAGGCCCAACATCGTGTTCATCCTTGCCGACGACCTCGGGGCACACGATGCTCATTGTTTCGGAAGCACTTTTTACGAGACGCCGAATATCGACCGGCTGAGGGCTCGGGGCACGCGATTCACGCAGGCCTATGCCGCCAGTCCGCTCTGTTCACCGACCCGCGCAAGCATCCTCACGGGCCAGCATCCAGCCCGCATCGGTATCACGTCACCTGTCTGTCACCTGCAGGCAGTGCAGTTGGAAAAGAAACTCACCCGGGGCAGGCCACCTCACATCAGAGCAGTCCAGGCCAACAGTGTTACCAGGTTGAAGCCGGGGTATTTCACGCTGGCTGAGGCCTTTAAGGAGGCCGGCTACGCGACCGCGCATTTCGGCAAATGGCACCTGGGCTGGAACCGCAAGGGTCACCCGGAAGACCGCTACGAGCCAAAAGATCATGGTTTCGACGTGGATTTCCCGCATACGCCAAAGGCGCCCGGCCCGGGCGGCGGATACATGGCGCCGTGGAGGTTCATCGCCGACCCGCCGCTTCACGCGCAGGCGGGTACGCATATCTCCGACCGCATGTCGCAGGAAGCTGCGAAGTTCATCCGCGAGCACAAGGATGGGCCTTTCTACCTCAACTACTGTGCGTACTCCGTGCATGGTCCGTGGAACGCGCGTCGCGATTACATCGAGCACTTCAAGCCCAAGGCCGACAAGAAGAATCCGCAGCACAACCCGCTGTACGCCGCGATGGTCAAGAGCCTCGACGACGGCGTGGGTAACCTCATCGCCGCGGTTGACCAGGCCGGCCTGGCCGACCGCACGATCATCGTGTTCTTTTCGGATAACGGCGGCTGGGCGTACCCGCCGAGAACATCCGACCCCGAGGGCTTCACGAACATGCCCGCCACCAGCAATGCCCCGCTGCGCAGCGGCAAGGCCTCCATCTACGAAGGCGGCACACGCGAGGCCTGCGTTATAGTCTGGCCGGGCAGAGTTAAACCTGGCACGACCAACGACGCCCTGTTTCAGAGTGTGGACTGGTACCCCACGCTGCTGACGATGTGCGGCCTGAAACCCCGCGCCAACCTGAAAATCGACGGTCTGGACCAGACGCCGACCCTGCTCGGTGGAAAGCCGGTGCGTGATCGCATCTTCTGCCACTTCCCGCACGGCAGCCGCGGCCAGGCGAAAGAGATTCCCGGTTTCCTGCCCAGCACCTACGTTCGCAAGGGCGACTGGAAACTCATCCGCTTCTACGCCGCCGACAACGATGACGGCAGCGATCGGCTGGAGTTGTACAATCTCAAGGAGGACGTCGGCGAGACAAAGAATGTCGCTGCCGATGAACCGGAACTCGTCCGCGAATTAAACGGCCTGATTACCGGTTTCCTTCGCGATACGAATGCGGTGATTCCCATCCGCAATCCCGCGTACAATCCCAACGTGCCGAAAAAGGCCCGAAAGCGCAAAGGCAAGTAAACAAGGCATAATGAGCAGGTTAGGGCGGAATGTTTACGGATTCCAGGCTGCCGCCCCGCCTCGGAGGTGTTCCACAAACGGTCTTCGCGCCTCGTATGCTGGTTCGTAATGCACAGAGGATTTCAATGCTCCCCTACCGAACGAAAAACCTGGCTGGAATCGTTTTGCTCCTGGGGCTTTTCTCGTCCCATGGCCAGGGACAGGATAGACAGCGTCTCCAGAGCGTGCTTTCAACCATGCGGCCTTATGCCGGCGTTCACAACCCCGGCGCCGATACTTCCACGCTCAAGGGCAAGATCATGTGCGGCTATCAGGGCTGGTTTGCCGCCGAGGGCGACGGGTCAGGTTGCGGTTGGATTCATTTCGGACGCGGCAGGAAGTTCAGTCCGAGTCATTGTACGATCGACCTCTGGCCGGACATGAGCGAGATGGACCACGACGAGAAGTACCCCACACCATTCAAACACAAGGATGGCGGGAGGGCTTGCGTGTTCAGTTCGTATAACCGCAAGACGGTCCTGCGCCATTTTCGATGGATGCAGGAACATGGCATCGATGGCGTATTCCTGCAGCGATTCGGCGGCAGCGTCAGACGACCCAACGCCTTATACAAGCATCGCAACGTTGTCACCGCAAATGTCCAGGCCGGCGCCAACCGCTACGGACGAACCTGGGCGATGATGTACGACCTTTCAGGCCTCCGGGCGGGAGATATCCAAAGGGTTGTCATCGAGGACTGGAAACGGCTGGTGGACCGGATGGAAATAAGGCAAGACAAGTCTTACCTTCATCACCGGGGCAAGCCCGTTGTCGCCGTATGGGGCGTCGGCTTCAACGATGGCCGCAAATACACGCTGCAGGAGTGCGAAAAACTGGTGCGGTTCCTAAAGGCCGACAAGCGATACGGTGGGAACACAGTCATGCTGGGCGTACCCACGGGTTGGCGAACCTTGAACCGCGACTCCGTCAATGACAAGGCACTGCACCGGATCATCTCACAGGCCGATATCGTCAGTCCCTGGACGGTGGGCAGATACCGCTCGCCGCAAGAGGCCTGGAAACATGCGGAGTCCGTCATCAGAGCCGATATCGAATGGACGATGCAAAAGAAGCTGGACTTCCTCCCAGTGGTATTCCCGGGGTTCAGTTGGCAAAACCTTCAGAAAACTCACCATAGAAGTACGAAATTGAACCAGATTCCACGCCTGAAAGGCCAATTCCTTTGGTCGCAGGGCGTTGCATTCAAGCAGGCCGGGGCGGAAATGCTCTATGTCGCGATGTTCGACGAGATAGATGAAGGCACCGCGATATTCAAGTGTTCGAACGACCCTCCCGTCGGCGAGAGCTCGTTCGTAACGTATGAAGGCCTGCCGAGCGATCACTACCTGTGGCTGGCGGGAAACCTGGGACTGCTCCTGCGAAACAGGATTCCCGCGACAAAGACAATGCCCATTCGAAAGGCGAAATAAAACACTGAAAGCCACGCGAAAAACCGCGCACCTTGACAGAGCATTTCCGTTTCAGAAAGCTATCTCTGCCGCGTTCAAGTTGCTTTCTCCGACGATCACTTTTTCCAGCAGGTAACGCTGCCGTCCTGGTTGACGATAAACAGTCGGCCATACGCGGCGGCGACACCGTCCCAGGCGGGCAATCTGTCCAACTTGTACTCGGCAAGCGTGGCGCCGTCGGTTGTCGAGATGGCGTGCATAATCGCGCCTCTGCGACCGGCGTAGGTCCCGTCAAGGTCGTCGGCCGGGAACACCAGCGGCGCGCCCACCACAAATACCGTTTCGCCTGCAAGGACCATGGCCTTGCCGGTCATCGGGATTGTCGTCCGCCACTTGCCGGCCCATCCGTTCGGCGTTTGGGTCTTCGCCATGAGCGTATAGCCGCCACGTGGGTTCCATGTGTTGCCACGATGCACGGGATGGCCGAACACGGAGTAGTACTCCGCACCGTCCGAGACGATAATATCGCCGGTCGGGTAAGGGGTCTTCAGGGTGGTCCACATTTTGCGGTGATTGAAGTCCTCCTTGATCAGCTTGTATTCCCGGTGATTGCGATGCGATTCCAACATGCCCGACGATGCCATCAGGTGCCTGCCGGGTGTGCCATCGGTCAGGTCCGGCTTGAACGCCTGCTGACGCAGATAGATCGTGTCGGCCTCGGCGCTCATTACGTCGGCGACGTTGCCGAGTATCACTTCGGTTTCCGAGCGGCTGCCCTCCTTGACGAACTCGGGCAGGCCGTCCTCGCCATAGGGACCGTAGAGCCTTCGCTGGTGGCGCAAGACGCCGCTGGCAGGGTCCAGGCCATAGAGGAATATCCCACCGTCGAGATACGATGATCGCCCCGCACAGAAGTAGACCGTCCCGTTCTTGACCAGGACGCTGCCGTGGATGGGCCAGGCCGACTCGAGCCGGTCGAAGGCGCAGATGAGCCTTTCCGGCAAATCGCGGAAGCGCCACACAAGCGCCCCGTCCGAAGCACGCAGGCAATGAACCCAGCCATCGCGACTGCCGAAGAGGACGAATCCTTCGTAATACGTCGGCGGGGAATCGATTCGGCCACCGGCGAGATACGTCCATAGCTTCTTGCCGTTGCCAGCATCGAGAGCGACCAGCGTATAGGCTTCCGTCTCGGCAACAAACACCTTGTTGTCGGCGATTACCGGCGCGCTGAGTGACTGGCCTAACTGGACTTTCCACAAAGGCTTGAGGCCTTTGGCGGGCACGGGGTCTTTGGTTGCGGAGTAACGGCGAGGCCCCTGGCGGAAGGTCGGCCAGGGGGTAGTGCCCGCCTCAACCGCTTTGCCGTAAGCGGGCCCCTTTACCAGACGAACCGATTGCTTGACCTCCACAACCTGCCCCTTTGTCGGCAGGGAGGCCTCGTCGGTGTAGTAGGCATTAAAATCTTTGAGCCCGCTGGGGATATGGCATTGGCAGGACCATGGACCGCAGTAGATCAGCCCGTTGCAGGGCAGGGCTCCGGTGTTGCACGTGGCGCGAGTGAAGGATGTGGGATACTCTGCGCCAGTCTTGATATCCACGCAATCCGGGCCGCCGGTCTTGCTGTCGATGAAGAAGCGTTCGGTGATGAAGTTGCGGTAGCAGCGGTCGTGGCCCATGGGTTTGGAGAACTTCTGCGGAAGCACCCGTACCTTATCGCCCGTTTTGAGGTCGTAGGCAATCGGCGGACTCGTGACGATTCCACGCGGGTCATTGCATCCGCCAAGCATCCACAGCGCCCCGGCCGTGATGAGCAGATCGGTCGGCGCCGCAGCGGCCTTGCGAGCCGGGACGGACTTGCCCCAGTAATCGCTGCCGTCGGCCAGCGAGTAGGCGAACACATTCGCCCCCTCCTCGGAGTACACCGCGTCCTCGCCCAGCACCATGGTGAAGGGCCTGTCCCCCTTGCCGTAGGGAATCTCTTTCCGGGTCGCCCATATCTGCCCGCCCGTGTCAGCATCCAGGCAGAAAACGCCCTGCGTACACTGGTAGACAAGCTTGCCCTTTTTGAGGGACATCGTGCTGCCGGTGTACTTGAGGATCTTCCCGCTCCGCCAGAGCTCCCTCCCGCTGGCGGCGTCAATCGCCACGATTACGCAGGTGGGATTCTCCACGTTGGGTGTTTGCGGGTTGTAGGCCGAGACCGCGAAACCGTCTCCTCCAAACGCCACCAGCGATGCCGTCTTCGGGGCCGCATCGTCAGGGCTGGCTTTGGGGCTGGTAGCCCGGCCTCTGCGTTTGGCCAGGTTGAGCGGCGCCGCTTGCTTGTAGCCGGAGTACTGCATGCGGTCACCGACCATTGCGTAGAGTCGACCTTCGTAATAGACGAACTCCTGCGTGCCTTCGGTCCGTTTGTATTGCCTGCGAACCTTGCCCGTCGCCGCATCCAGCGCGGTCAGCGGCGCCGTCAGCCCGGGTGTGCAGTAAACGGTATCTCCCATGGCAACCAGCCGCTTTTGCATCTGGGCATGGTAGCTGGACATGTGCGCAGTCACCTGCTCCCATGTGGGATAGTCCATCGTCCACAGGATTATGCCGTTGAACGCGCCACGCGCGACAAGCCGCCAACGCGCAGGCAGCAGCGGGTTCTCAGCCGTCGTGGTGTCTTCGATGGAAAACAACCTTCCGCCGGAAGAAACCGTGCTGGTTACGGTAGGCGCGCCGATGTGAGCACGCAGCCAGGCCGGGCCGGAAACCCACTGAACATGGCGCGGGGGCCCTACCACCGTATCGCTGGCCACGCAGTTGTTGTCTGGGCCGTGAAGCCGCTGCGGCCATTCATCCATCTCTTTGGGGTACGGCTTGGTGAATAAAGCGCAGCCATTGTCGGTTTTGCGTGCCTGGGCCGGCAGGGAAGACGCGCCAAGCGGCGCAACTATGGTCCCGTAAGGCGCAAGAACCCGGAGTATTTCCTCAGTTGGCACGGCGCAGCTATCGCTCGCCACGACGATCCGACTGACCAGGTTATTGATATACGGCAGATGCCGACCATCGAACTTCGCAACCGAAACCTTCCCATGGAAGCCGGCAGCGGAAATCTTCCTGCGGGCAGCAGCGACGTTGGCATCGGATGTCACCAGACAGTGGAATACCCGACCTGACTTGCCAAAGTCGCCCGATACGCGCTCCAGCGCCTTCTCGCCAATGCACACGACCAACCCATCGACGCGACCCACCGTGCCGGCCTCGACGGCAGACAAGGTGACCGCCCATACGCAAAGCAGCGTCCACAGAACTCCGGTTTTCATCATCGTTGTTCCTCTCAGCCAACTCACAAGCCGCCCGACACGGATCCGGTCAGACCATATCATTAACCAGCGGCATGCTTTCTTCCATAGCGCAGCTCCATCTTGTAACGTAAACAAAGGATGTTTGCCACATCAACACGCAGAAGAGACAAACTCAATGGGCATACGCCAGGGGTGGCTTTGGGGAATCAGCTCTAATTATGCGATTTAGATTCATCAAGCCGATCGCACAACAACGAAGCAATTGCCACGACAAGACCCACCACGTCGTCGATAGACGCGTGATTCCGAAAACTCGCTACCTGATGAAAACCTGATCATGCGGCAACCCTCTGGCTGCCGGGCAGCTCTGCCGGGGTTGGTCGGTTTGATTACCGCCAGAAGTAGTTCCACTTGTATGTCAGGTCCACGGCTTTGTCGGCACCGGGTTGCAGCTTGAGTTTCCATTCGATCTTGCCGACGCCGTTGAAGTGCCCCCACCAGTAAGGCCAGGAGTACCACCCCCACCATCGCGGTGCTGCCGAGCCGGGTGAGTACTGCCCATCCTCGAAGATGTTGACCATAGAGGCCTTGCCGTCGTGGGAGGCTTCGCCGAGATTGCCCAGAACGTAGCGGGTCACTTCCAGGTCGACCGCCTCGGGGCGGTAGTTGGTTAGCTTGATAGCACCGGCCAGGTCAACCCGCATGTACTGGTGGCCCTGCCAATTCACTGCATTGGGCACGCGTTCGACCTCTTTGTCCGTCTTCTTGACGTTAACGTCCACGGCGGTCGTGATGGCGAGGTCCGTTTCGGCGCCCCTGGCGGTGTAGAGCATCATGCCCTGGGCCAGAACCTGGTTATCGCGAACGATCAGGGCCGGGGCCGTGGTCAGCGGAAAGGCGCTCTTGTTGCTCAGGCGAATCTTGTGCATTACTGTGGGCTTGGCCATCAGTCGGGCGGCCTCGCGCTGGCGCTGGCTGTTGAACTGCCGCCAGACTTCCGTCGGAGGAGTAAAGGGAACATCCAGCGTATAGACATCCCGGTATTTCAGCGTGAACTCCTCAATGGGAATGACCATCCGCTGGCCCTTTTTGAGCGTAATGTGCTTGACGGTAAACAGGAACAAATCCTCACTGCGTTGCGAGCCGGCGATCTCTGGCCCCAGGGCTGGCGCGGCACTTGCCGCCTGACTGATCCGGGGAGCCGCTACCTGGCTCATCATCGCGTTGGACAGGTACTGCCTCCCCGACGTGTCGGGCCGGAAGTGCTGCGACAACTGCACCAGTGTCTGCTGCAGCGCCATGGGGTCGATCTTGTCTGCAAACGCGAACGTCGGGACGCCGATCACAAGGTTGGCCGTCACGTCGTCCAGGTCCGTCAGCTCGTTGATCAGCGTGCCCTGAAGCCTGACGACCGCCTTGCCCTTGCCGTCGATAGTGACCTTGTAGCTGGGAATCCAACGCAGGCCGCGTTGAAGATAGAACAGGCCCACGTCGGCGGTCTTGCCCGCCTTGCCGCCGGGCCAATCCAGCTTGATCGTCAGCAGATTGCGGAATTCCTCATTGGCGGACTTGCTTTTGGGTGAGTCCTCGAACGTCACGTCCTGAATTCGGCCAATCGGGACCACCTTTGTTCCCTCTGCCGTCTTGAGCAACACGACACTGCCCTTTTGCGGCAACTTCTCGGGCGAGTTGGGCGGGCTGGTGTCCTCCAGTTCCTTGGAGGTCCGGACAGGCACGCCCACGATGGTGGCCGGGTAGCTCCTCGGGGCAGTCTCTCGCCCGGCGGGGACCTCGGTGATGATGGCCCGAGCGCCGATATTGCCCTCGATCAATTCGCGGACGGTCAGGCTCGTCCGTTCGACCAACACCTTGCGTTTGCTGGCCACCACGGCAGAGAGCTTGACATCCTTATTGGCCGAGAAGGGCCAGAACGTACCCAGCACCGGCGTGGGCAGATAGTCCATCAGCACGTTGCCCTCGCCATCGGTTGGCATCTTGCCCTGGTGCATGGCGAAGACATGGCCATCCTTGAAAATGGTTATCTCCTTGACCGGCATACGGGCCAGGGCCGAAAGCGGCGCCGCCTGCTCGGACCAGACCGGACATGCCACAAAAGCCAATACAACCGAGACGACAAGCAGACTTGTCATTGATCTTGACATAGTAAACTCCCTGCAAAATTTTTCGGATATTGCCATATGGGGCACATGGCCACATAAGTCGTTGGACGGGCAAATGGCGTTTGGGTTCCCCTTGTCTCGTACTTTTTGGCGCAACTCATCTCCCGCTCGCGGCGAGCCGCGCCCCGTCCCGAGCGCATATATCCTTGTCACCGGCGTTGCATTTGGCACCGGCAAACGGTAGTGTTTTTAGGTGTCCGCCCTGCTGTAGCTGCACATTGGGTAAAGAATCACGGTGAACTTTCACGATTGTAAGGGGAAATACTGCGATGAATAACAAAGCGCGGTTCGTTACGATTTGTCTGCTGGCGATTGCGGCATCTTTGGTCGCCGCGCGGCGTGCATTGCGATCGGGGGAATTGGCTATCGACATCCGGCGTGGAACCGGCAAGGAGAACGCCCCAGACGGGAAGGCATTGTACAGTGTCGCGGGCAAGTTGGTTGGCCAGACCGACGGCGCGAACTCAACCACCATGGTCCGTCGGCTCGTTACCGCCATCTCACTTGCCAGAACCCAAGACAACAGTAGTTCGTCAAGGATAGTCAACATCGTAACCGATGCCGACCTCACCTATCCTGACCTCAGGACGGCGCTGACAGCAGTAGCGCAGTGTGGGCAGAGAAAGCTGACACTAGCCACAACGGCCAGAGCGACCAACCGCAAACCTGGTGGACGTGAGGCCAAACCTACCACCTTCACGCTTTGGACACCGCCACGGCCGGCGGCCAGCCGCCTGAGGCCACCACTGACAGAGACCGCTCGGGTGTCCGTCGATCTGACGGTCGGGCAATCAGGTGGCCCACCAATTGTCACGTATTCAATACCGGTACTCCTAAAGAAATCCGCGAGCGAAATCGAACTTTGGAAGGGGCTTCGCGCGCTGAATGCCTCCATTCCAGACGGGACCGGGCTACTGGTGCTGCCGACGGACTCCGTGCCCAGTGGCGCCGTGGTCAAGACCGTGACGAAGGCGACTGAGGCGGGCTTCCGCAAGATCGGCTTCCTGGAAGTTCAGGAGCGTCATGGCGATGCCAACGCACCGCTTCCCGGCGACACCACCACCGATGCGAACACCGACTCGTGGCGGATCGCACAGGCGCAATCGCGCGCAGCCGACGGAGGGCTCCCCACCAGTCATCCCAGTTCCGCCCCCGCCGCGACCACAACCAAACCCGCGCTGACGCCGGAACCCGCAAAGCCTCTGGCAGATGCCAATACAGTGATCTTCGTCGTGGATCGCTCGGGCTCCGTTGCACCCGTATTTCAAGAGGAGATACATTACCAACTCTCGCTGATCGGCCAATTGAAGCCCACGCAGAAGTTCCACGTGATAGTCTTCAGCGAGGGCCACCTCATGCAGGCTCCCAGACTGTATCCCGTCGACGCCGATGATAAGGCCAAGGCAGTAGCCACCAAGTTCCTTCGCGAGCTGACGGCAAGCGGCGCAACGATCGCACTGCCGGCCCTGCAACGAGCCGAAAGGATGTTCCGGTATGCCAATGCCCCAAAGGGCAGCAAAATGGTCGTGCTGCTTTCCGATGGCGACTTCGAGGGCATATCCGGCGGCAGCACGTACAAGCCCCGCGACGGCCGAGCGCTGAAAGGAAATGACGCCATTCTCCAGTGGCTTCGCGACCACAACAAAGACGGTCTGTTCCGACTTCACACTATCAGCACCGGCACCAGCGAAGAAGGCAGGGAGATACTGAAGGCCATCGCCAGCGAAAACGGCGGCAAATACTGGGACATGCCGCAGCCAAAATAGCGTCCATCCTCTTATCATTGATTGGACCCGTCCCGGGTCGGCGCAGAAATCACTGTCGGGGCGTTGCATTTGGCATGGTCCTCCGGTAGCATGCTCTATCAAGTTGACGGGCTTTTGGAACGCCCTGCAGCGTGGCTGGCTTACCAACACACTTTCGCGCAGGTACTATGAACAGGCTACTGACGGCTCAGCAGGTTAAGCGTGCCCTTACGCGGCTTTATGACGCGATCGCCAAGTCTCTTCCCACCGAAGGTCGGATTGCCGTTATCGGCATCCGAACGCGGGGCGAAACACTGGCTGGGCGAATCGTGGAGCGACTTGGGGAAGACTTTCCCGATCGGCACTTCGATCACGGCGTGCTTGACATCACCTTTTACCGGGACGACCTGGCGATGCGGCGAGGCGCGCCTCTGGTGCGTGCAACCGATATCGACTTCGATCTCGATGGCTCTTTTGTCGTGCTGGTAGATGACGTGCTTCACACCGGCAGAAGCGTGCGCGCGGCGCTGGACGCCCTGCACGACTTTGGCCGGCCTGAAGTTGTCCGGCTGGGCGTTCTGATAGATCGCGGCGAGCGCGAGTTGCCCATCGCGGCAGACTTTGTGGGCCGACGACTCACGGCGCCCGACAACAAACGCGTTCAGCTCAAGTTGAAGGAAACCGATGGCGAAGAAGGCGTCTTCATCATCCAGAAACACTGAGGGCTCGGCCTGCGACGAGAAGCAGCCCTTTGTGTGGACCCGCAAGGACCTGCTGGGTCTGGACGAACTGTCCGCCGAGGAGATCGTGCACATCCTCGACACGGCAGAGAGCTTCCGCGAGGTATCCACCCGCTCGATCAAGAAGGTCCCTGCCCTTCGGGGCAAGGTGGTGGCGTTGATGTTCTTCGAGGACTCGACGCGAACTCGGATGAGTTTCGAGTTGGCGGCGAGCCGGCTCAGCGCCGACACGATGATCTTCACATCCAAGGGCTCATCAGTCGCCAAGGGCGAGACGACCTTGGATACGGTCCGCAACGTCGAGGCGATGGGCGTGGACGTGTTCGTGATCCGTCACAGCCAGCCTGGCGCGCCGCACATGGTCTCGCGGAAGGTGGAAGCTTCGATCATCAATGCCGGCGACGGCGCCCACGAACATCCGACGCAGGCGCTGCTGGACATCTTCACGATGCGTCAGCGCCTCGGCGGAGTGGCGGGCAAGCGCGTGGCGATCGTCGGCGACATCGCCCATTCGCGCGTGGCTCGCAGCAACATCCTCGGCCTGCGAAAACTCGGCGCAGAAGTGGTCGTCGTCGGTCCGCCGACGATGGTGCCCTCAGCCATCACGGCCATGGGCTGCGAGATCAGCCACAGCCTCGACGACGTGCTCGGCGAGGTCGATGTGATCAACATGCTGCGAATCCAGTTCGAACGGTTCGGCGGCAATCTGTTCCCGTCGTTGCGGGAATACAGCAAGGTCTACGGGCTCAACACAGAACGCCTCGCCCACTGCCCAAAGGACGTGCTGGTGATGCACCCCGGCCCGATCAACCGCGGCGTGGAGATAACTTCCGACGTCGCCGACGGGCCCAACAGTTGCATCCTCCAGCAGGTAACCAACGGCTTGGCCATAAGAATGGCGGTGCTGTACCTGGTGACACAAGCCCACGGAGCGGCGGAACCAACATAACATGAACGACCTGCTCATAACCAATGGCCGAGTGATCGATCCCGCGTCCGGGCTGGACCAAGTCGCGGACGTGGCGATCTCCGGTGGGAAAATCACCTGCGTTGACAAGGTACGCGGCAAGGCCAAGCGAACCATCGACGCCGCTGGCATGATCGTGTGCCCGGGCCTTATCGATGTTCACGTTCACTGCCGCGAACCGGGCCACGAAGAAGAAGAAACCATCGATACCGCCGCAGCCGCTGCCGTCGCGGGCGGATTCACAACCATCTGCGCCATGCCCAACACGCACCCGCCTCTGGACGACGAAACCTCCATCAACTACGTCATCCAGCGAGCCAAACAGGCGGATCTTGCTCGCGTGCTGCCGGTAGGCTGCATCACCAAGGGACGCGAGGGCAAGGAACTCGCCGAGATGAACCTCATGGCCGAGGCCGGGGCGGTTGCCTTCAGCGACGACGGCGACGGCGTGGCCAGTTCGTCGATCATGCAGCGTGCCATGCAGTACGCCCGAATGCTCGACGTGGTGCTCATGCAGCACTGCCAGGACCCTGACCTTGCCGGCGGCCACATGAACTCCGGCGCGATAGCCGTCCGGCTCGGTCTTGCGGGAATCGCCGTGGCCGGTGAAGAAATCATGCTGCGCCGCGACCTCGAACTGATCGAACGCATCGGATGCCGCTACCACGTCCAGCACGTCTCCAGCGCAGGCAGCGTGGAACTGCTCCGACAGGCCAAGGCCGAGGGCCTGCCCGTCACGGCAGAGGCGGCCCCGCACCACCTTCTCCTGACCGACGCCGCCTGCATGAGCTACGACCCGAACTACAAAATGAACCCTCCGCTACGATCCGCCCGGGATGTCGAGGCGCTGCGGGAAGGCGTCGCCGACGGCACGATCGACTGCCTGGCCACCGACCACGCCCCGCACTCCGCCGAGGAAAGCGAACTCGAGTTCTCGCTGGCGCCGTTCGGGATTATCTCGCTGGAGTGCGCACTGGCGCTCTACGTCAAAGCCTTGATCTCCTCCGGCGCAATGGACTGGCCCGCGCTGATCGCGAGAATGACCGTCAACGCCGCAAGTATCATAGGCCAACCGCTGGGTACGCTTGCAGTGGGCGCCGAAGCAGACGTGACCGTCATCGATCCAAAACGCCGTTGGAAAGTCAATGTCAACAAATGGCAAAGCCGCAGCCGTAACTGCCCCTACGACGGCTGGAGACTCACAGGCCGAGCCGTCGCGACAATCGTCTCCGGGCAGGTCAAGTACGAGGCCTGAACTATGGCAAGGCCACCCCACGAACGCAGAAAACACCAACGCCACCCGTTGAGTTGTCCCGTCAACCTCGCCGACGAGGCAGGCTCGTACGCTATCGCCGCCAGGACAATCAACATCTCCGACGGAGGCATGCTGGTGTCTGTTGCACCGCAGAATGAAACTGATCCCGGCCTGGCCCTTTCACTGAAACTCTCCATCCCACGCAGCACACCTAACACATTCCTGATGCAGCCGGTCTCCGGCAAAGCAGTCGTTGTCCGCCACGAACCATGCGACAACGGCACCTGCCAGGTGGCAATCCGTTTCGAACCACCGCTGGAACTGGACCTCGAAGTCTGAATATCCACCACGCAAAACTGTCGGCGCCACACAAAATCCGCGAAACATCGTCCTATAATACTTTGCGGTTGCCGGTCTGTAGGGCAGTAAGGCAACACATGTTCGCGCTTTGCGTTAACCGCATTCACATTTCTGACGAAAGGAGATTACCGTGGAACGCATACTCAATCTGCTCCAGGAGTATCTGCCGCCGATTATCGGCGTATTGGTCGTCATTGTCGTTGCCTTCATCGTAGCGGGTTGGGTTCGCACACTCGTCACACGCGCCCTGACCAAAATCAAAATAGAAAAAACACTCTCCACGTTCCTGGGCAGCCTGGCCAGGTGGGGAGTGCTGATCCTGGCGATTATCGCCTGCTTGGGCGTATTTGGAGTCGATACCACAAGCTTCGCCGCCGTCATAGGCGCCAGTGCCCTTGCTGTCGGCCTGGCATTCCAGGGAAGCCTATCGAGCCTCGCCGCCGGTGTTATGCTCTTGATATTCAGGCCTTTCAAGGTCGATGACGTCGTGAACGTGGCCGGCCAACTTGGAAAGGTCGAGGCCATCTCACTGTTCACCACGGATATGGACACCTTCGACAACCGGCGGATCATCCTTCCCAACAGCGCCGTGTTCGGCTCGACCATCGAGAACATCACCCACCACGCGACCCGCCGCGTCGACGTAGCCGTCGGGGTGGAATACTCAGCGGATCTCGACCAGACCCGCGAAACACTCGAAAGCGCAGCGGAGGCCTGCCCGGGTCGGCTCAACGAGCCAGAAACCCAGGTGGTCCTGCTGGAACTTGGAGCATCGTCGGTGGATTGGTCCGTGAGGGTCTGGGCAAACACGGCCGACTATTGGCCCGTCAAACAGGCGCTGACGCGTCAGGTAAAAAAGTCCCTCGATGACGCGGGCCTCGGCATACCGTTCCCGCAGATGGACGTCCACCTCGACTCCCCAGCGGCCGTCTGAGAATCGTCGGCGGACATAATCCAAAGTCGTCCCGTGCCATCATAT
>Ga0272444_10001494_pt1 | contig 22540 bp, 22 predicted proteins | sample SSMForm13_FD_201033 | JGI IMG/M metagenome (GOLD analysis project Ga0272444, IMG submission 201033) | Marine sediment archaeal communities from Little Sippewissett salt marsh, Falmouth, MA, United States - SSM-Form-13 | ecosystem: Environmental > Aquatic > Marine > Wetlands > Sediment ...
GGATGAACAGCAGGCACATGACGATGGCGGCGATGGCAAGAAACTCGCCCAAAATGGTGATCTTGCCGTAGGCCTTGTAGTCATGCAGATAATAAGGCAGCACCACCATCACGCCACCGGCGGCCACACCGACCAGGTAGGTGAAATTGGCGATGTAGAATCCCCAGGAGACGTCGCGGCTCATGCCGGTGATCCCGAGACCGAACTTGAGCTGCATCAGGTAGAGCCCGAAGCCGGCACCGATGACACCCAGCAGGACGACCAACCATCCCCAGTACCATTTGTTTCCTTTTACGGCTAATTCAAGCATGCTCACCTCACACGATGTAGTAGACGGACGGCTCTGTTCCCAGGGTCTGCTTCCGCCTGATGGTGTAGTTTTCCTTCAACAGCTTCCGGACCTCCGAGTTTTCATCGTACAAATCGCCAAAAGCGATGGCACCGTTGGAGGCCTCCACACAGGCCGGCAACTTGCCAACGGCCAGCCGTTCCGCACAGAAGTTGCATTTTTCGACCACACCCTTCATGCGGGTGGGGAATTCCTTGTTTTCATCCTTGATGAACGGCCGCGGATCGCGGAAGTTAAAACTCCGTGCACCAAAGGGACAGGCAGCCATACAGAAGCGACAGCCGATGCAACGGTGGAAATCCATCATCACGATACCGTTGTCGTTCTTGAAGGTCGCCTTGGTCGGGCAGGCCCGCACACAGGGCGGGTTTTCGCAGTGGTTACACAAGAGCAGAAAGGGGCGATGCTCGACCTCTTCGTTGAGAAAATTATTGGTCTTGTCCGGAAACGCATTGTGGTAATGGGATTCCCAGATCCATTTGATTTCCTGGTTTTTGTTCTCGATGGTCGTGGGGACGTTATGAACCTTGTTGCAGGCCTCGATAATGGGCTCAAGCGCTTCAGCGGTTTGCAGCTTGCGGGTATCGATGACCATGGCCCATTGTTTGGCCGTTTGGGCATCTTCTCCCTTGGCAATATGATAACCGGGCCCTTTACCGGCTTCAGAAGCAAAGGCATTGAGTACGGGTGTTGCCCCAAGACCCAGCGCGGAAACGCCAGCTATCTGAAGAAAGCGTCTTCTGCTGTTTTTCATACCTATTCTCCTTTTGGGTTATCTATGTGGCAATCCCAGCAATAGGGCCTTACAGATGCATAATCGTGGCACCGGTCACAAAATTCGGCCTTGTTGGAATGACAGTCCAGACAGGTATTGGAAAGACTCATGTTGTAAAGCTTGCCGTCGGGGCTGACGAACATCCGCTCGGCCCCTCTGACCACGTTGTGCCGCCATACGTCCAGAAGCTGCATATGCTCGGCCTTCATGAACTCGGTCGGCATAACGCAGGTCTTGGCGGCTTTGGCTTTGGCGGTCAACACGAGTTCCGGAGCGGGGGCCGCTTTTCCCATGTTGAACCAGAAGGGAAAAGTAATGACGGCGATAAAAACAACCAGTCCCGCGAGAATCTTTTTCTTGTCCTTCATCGGTTACTCCTCCATTCCCGGCAACGGCTCGCCGCGCAAGTCGGTTTCTCTTTCCTTTTCCCCAGGCAGAATCAGGGCGTTGGCCACCAGTTCGTGGAGCCCGGTCACATCAACCTCCGGCACCCAGTATTCCATGGATGCAGGAAATGCAGCGCGGTCGATGGCGCACACACAGGCCAGCATGTTCACGCCAAATTTGTCGTGGACGTACTTGACGGCGTTGGCCCGCGGGAAGCCGCCAGCCATGCGCAGTTCCATGTTCTCACCGGCGTTGAGGCCCGCTCCGCTACCGCAGCAGAAGGTCTGCTCACGAATGGTGCCGGCCGGCATTTCATAGAAATTGTTGGCCACCTTCTCCAGCACATACCGGGGTTCGTCCAGAAGGCCCATGCCCCGGGCGGGGTTGCAGGAGTCATGAAACGTAACAATTTTGTTGTCGTTACGACTGGGATCCAGCTCCAGCTTGTCGTGTTTGATCAAATCGGCGGTGAACTCGGCGATATGCACCATCTTGGTCGAGCTGGCATTTTCAAACTTGGTGCCGGTAATGGGGTTGACCGGCTCTTCGAGGAAGTCAGCAGGGCCGTTCATGGTGTCCATGTACTGGTGGATCACGCGCCACATATGACCACATTCACCGCCCAGAATCCATTTGACGCCCAGGCGCTTGGCCTCGGCATACATCTTGGAATTAAGCCGTTTCATGGTTTCGTGGGAGGTGAAAAAACCAAAGTTGCCGCCCTCGGAGGCATAGGTGCTCCAGGTGATTTTCAGGCCGTATTTCTCTTTCAGGTAGTGAAAAAGAATCATGTAGCCCATACAGGTGTAGGTACCCGGGTCGGCAAATACATCGCCGGATGGGGTGATAAAAAGGATGTCGGCGTCCTTTTCCATATAGGCGGGATTTACCTGAACGCCGGTAATCTCCTCGATATCCTCGACAAAGAAATCGAGCATATCCTTGAAGGCATGCGGCTGGATCCCCAGATGGTTACCGGTCATATAGCAATTGGATACCGGGGTGGCAATCCAGTCGATATTCAGGCCCAGCAAATTGAGCAGTTCACGGCCCATGATGGTGATTTCAGCGGTATCGATGCCATAGGGGCAGAATACCGAACAGCGGCGACACTCGGTGCATTGAAACAGGTAGTACCACCATTCTTTAAGGACATCCAGGGTCATGGGTCGGGCACCGGCAAAACGTCCCAGGATCTTGCCGACCTTGGTGAAGTCGTTGCGGTAGACACTGCGTAACAACTCCGCCCTGAGCACCGGCATGTTCTTGGGATCGCCGGTACCGATAAAGAAATGACACTTGTCGGCGCACGCCCCGCAACGCACACAAATGTCCATGAACACCTTGAAGGACCGGAATTTTTCCAAGCGTTCACGGAACCCCTCTAAAAGAATCTGCTTCCAGTTATCAGGAAGCTTCCAATCGTCATCCAGTGGATTCCAGGCTCGCGCGTTTGGAAGACTCAGGGTTTCGACGCTCTTGGGGTTGGATGCGTAGCAGTACATCCCTTTACGAATATCCACGGGCGTGTCCATCCAACCAGTGCCGGACGGACGATGATCTATCTTTGACAATAGTTCATCGGTTGTGATCAGCTCATCTGCCATTATCTGCTCCTTTTATCTTACGCCTGTTCTTCGGGCATTTTTACGACCGGAAGGCCGGCTTCGACCATTTTTTCTCTAAAATCGTCTTCATACTCGTCATAGGTATGAACCTTGACCGGATAATTCCAGGGGTTCACGTGCCGGACCTGCCGGCTGTTGCCGGTCATGTTGCGAGTCGGGCTGAGGAAAATCCCGCCCAGATGCATCAGCTTGCTGAACGGAAAATAAGCCAACAGGACGCTGACCAGAAACACGTGGGCAAAGAAAACCGCGCTGATCCCGTCGGGAATCGTGGGTCTGAAGGTCACGAGTCCCATGGTCAACTCTTTAATGGCAACGATATCCACTTTGGTAAAATAGCGCATGAAAATCCCGGAAAGGGCAATCCCCATAATCAGGAACAAGGGGAAGAAATCAGCCACCAGGGAGATGTAACGCACCTGAGGAATGAACACCCGGCGCAGGAACAGGTAAAGCGCCGCAACCAGCAGGACAAACCCGGAAATGTAGATACCCGGCAGCCCCCATTGAACGGCATCGTAAAGCACCTCGGTACGGAAAAAACTATCCAAATTTTCGGTCAGGGTCACGAAAAACGGCACCGGCTCCGTAAAAAACCGCAAATGCCGAACAACCACCGCGAAAAACGCATAGTGGAACGCCAGGGCCCCGATCCACAAAAACAACTCCAGTTGATAGGTCAGGTGAGGCCCGCCCCTCAATTTCATCCGAGAATTGCGGAAAAGGGACCGAAAGCAGACAATCTCCAGGAACATCCGAATAACAACACCTAGTGTGGATGACGGGTTGTCGATTTTGGCCTGTTTAAACCAAGGCAGGGATGGCTGCTGCCCACAAGTGGTGGTAATTCGGAAGGGCACCGCCGAGCGAGCCCAACCCATCACGCGGCGGGCAAACCCCACAACGAATAGAATCACCGCCAGATAGGGCACAATGATGCCGAAAACCATCTGCAGGCCCGCCCCCTGCTGCGTACCCACATAGGCGATCAGGAACAGCACGATAACCGCTATGAGGCTAACCATGTAATTTTTATTCATCGAACCGCACCTCACTCCTTGGCCCTGGCAGATTTAGCTTTTTACGCAAAGCCCCCTTGCCGTTATTTTTCCATACCACTGCTGGCATGAAAAGCACCCTGAAAAGAGGGCTCGGTAAATTCACAACCGCTGCCGGATGCCTGATCGAAAGATTAAAAAAAATTCAGAAACCGGGCCCGTCTGCCTCGGTTTCATCAATCAAACCCGCTCGCTTTAATGAGCTAAAAAACTGATTTCTGGATTCCGTCGCCTTGAGCTCATAAATTTTTTCCCGACACGCCACATAAATATCAAACGCCGCCATCGCCATCTCGTCGATTTTTTGGTCCAACGCATTGATATTCGGGTTTTTATCACCACCAAGACCCGTTACGTGCTGATGGATGATCATTTTCAGGGAGAAAATAAACGCCGTGGCCTTGGATGGAGAAAACGACTGAACGGCCCGAATTCTCAGGATCGGATCCAGGGCAGCGGTCATCTCCTCGCGCCCTTTTCCCGTTATCAGGCAGTCCAATAACATCTCAAGGCTTTGGTGGGTGGTCTGTCCCACCGGATTGGCAAAGGGATCTTTTTGACTCTTGAGAAAACGCGCCGTATCGGGCGGGTAAGAGTCAACAGTGACCTGGAACCAGCTTTTCAGGATCTCTTGTTTTTTAGCCGCCAGTGTGTGTGCTGAACTCATCTACGGTTTCACCCCAGTGACATCCGCAAAGCAAACACGAATGCCCTTATATCAACCTCAACTTGTCGGTTCGGATTATTTTGGTGGAAATCTAGTGCAACGGCTGGAAATCAGCCAAATTCAAGCACGAATCTATAGTCAACTTACCCATCTCTGTCAAGGACAAATAAGACGTCGGCTGCCCGGAAGGCAGCAATCAGCGATACATTTTCTTCCACGGCGAACGCTGATTCTCCCGCGTATCGGCAAGCGCCAGATAAAGCGTGCCCACGGCCAGCTCGGCACAGTGGTAATGGTCCGCAGGTAGCGTTTCCAGAAAATCGGCGACTTTGTCCGGTGTCATTTCCCAGGCGGCCTCCACGGTTTTCCCCTCTACCAATGAGACAATCGCATTGCAGCAGGCATTGGTGTTAAGGCAGCCGTTGATATCATAGGCGATTGTTTTAATTGTATTGCCGTCCAGATTGATGAAAATCTCCACGGTATCCCCACAGTCGCCCGTTTTTTGGGCATAGCCGTCGGCTTGTTCCAATCGTTCCCGATGATCGGCACGGAAAGCCATTTCAAGAAAAGTCAATGAATGGTCCTGCCAGAAATCTGTCGTGTCCATTTGTTCTTCCATTTTATCCAATCTCCAATGATATGAACTGTCGGCACGTTTATACCGATACTAACGGCGGAGTTATAGAAGCCACCGGCGGCTTTGTCAATACAGGTTCCAAATAAGCGCTTAACCAATTGCGATGGTTGATTATTTATGTTAGGCTGACCGAAAATAGTGAAACGAAAGGGTGCCGTTCATGAAAAACGTCGCCATTGTTGCCAATGTGGCTCAATTGGCTGCCATCTTGCTGATTCTTTTTATCCGCGGATTGGATCTTGGCGTTCTGGTGATTTTTCTGCTTTTTTTTCTGATGGCCGTTCCGTTCATTAATTTTCTGTCACTGTTTTTCGCCCACCATCCGCTGATGGACCCATCCACAGAAAACAATCATGAAACAGAAATGATCAAGCGGGAAGCCATCCGCATTCATTATCAAGAAGACCATTGCCCTATTTTTAAAACCAACCTGGGCGCATTTGCCGTAAAAAATATTTCCGAGGGCGGGGTGTGTATCAGCGCGGCGTCCAGCACACCGTTTAAAAAGCGGATCAATGGCCAGATTCAGCTGCTTTGCGGTGACCGCCTGAAAATCAGAGCCAGTGTGCTAAGAAAGGATGAAGGCGAAGTCGTCTTCGGCTTTGCCATCCCCATCGGGACCGCCGTTCTCATGGAAGAAAAAAAAGTTGTGGCCATCGGACCAATCGCCTGAAAGCCCCCCTTATCGACAGCAATTGTAATTATGCCATGTCGAGATTTCCGATTACGATTACGAGCACCGCATAGCTTAAGCACGAGCACGACGGGCATTGGCGTTATTCGTGCTCGTGCACGAATAAGCAATGATGCCATCGACGGATGAGCGGTAGACGGGTGCCAAGGCAGGCAAGATGTGATTTTTTTGCCTGCCCTGGCCCATACTCCTTAGAAAAGAGGATCCATCCATACCATTGGAAAAGCGGGTTGCATGCGGTGGGTTGCCAAAAAGGCAGCTCAAGAAGCTGCCGGCAAATAAAGGCATGTCAGTTTGGATTGGGATTGAAGAGCCTACATGTATCTGGCTTTTCTAGGGAAGGCGGACACTTTTTCTGCGATCTGTACCGGATCGTCGATCTTTTCCAGATCGGCGTTCAGGTAGGTATCCATTGTATTCAAAAACACGACGATCACTGCCAAATCGTCGTCCACCATTGTCAATCAGTACTGTTCTTTCAGGATCCATACGCTGCGCTTTGTGCATTTTTTTGTCCATTTCTACGATGCCACCGGAGGCAATCCGGGCTTGTTGTTCAGTTTCAGCTACGATTATGCACATTCAATCGATACGCCAGGCAGTTGCAACATACGTACCGGCCCCGAAGAAGAAGCACTATATCAAAAGATTCAAAATGTTACTGATTCTTAGGCCTGCTGGCCAGTGAACATGTGGAAATTTTGGTAATAATTCAAATGAAAATAATTACACATCAGAAAAATACTTCTTATGTCTATTTGAGCAGGTAGTATATTATTAGCATAGCTCCAGGCTGCTGCCAAGTATCAAATATCGCTGTTGAAACACATGTTCATCCTCGCTTTTGGGTTTTGGCGGGAAAAGATCCCCTGTCTTTTTTTCCTGAACGCGTGTTTCGCCCATGGGTGGCGGTTGAAAACGATCGGGATCGTTGTGGGCTGCGCCTTTTGCGACCCTTTGCACGATGGGCTGTTGATGCCCCCGAAAACAACGTTTCCAGGTCCGGCGCCTTTAGCCGCTTCAACGCCTCGCGGATCAGCGGTCGGTTGGCCGGGTTACGATACTGAATCAACGCCCGCTGCATCTTGCGTTCGCGAAATGTCTTGGCCACATAAACGGACTTGCCGCTAAACGGATCTTCTTGCGTATAATAGATCACCCCGGAAAGGGTCAGGGGAAGGGGAATAAAATCCTGAATCTGCTCGGGGTGCATGTTTCGCGCAATCAGGTAGCGAGCCATTTCCAGGGCGCTTTCCAGTGTCGCGCCAGGATGGGCACTGATAAAGTAGTTGACCAGAAATCGAGGTGCGGGAAGGCGCTTGCCCACCCGTTTGAACTGCGCCACAAACGCATCGTAGGCGCGGATGGACGGTTTGCCCATGATTTCAAGCACGCTATCGCTGACATGCTCCGGTGCGACTTTCATGCGCCCGCTGACATGAAACCGGCACAGCTCTTCCAGAAAGGCGTCGGTGCCATCGTCCCCAAACAGATCATGGCGAAATCCGCTGCCGACAAAAGCGTGATTGACGCCGGCAAGCGCCCTGATACGACGGTATAGGGACAGGCTTTTGGCGGTGCCGGGATCAAGGCTGGGACAGGTCTTTGGCACCATGCAGCGCTTGTTCCGACAAAAGCCCTTGGTTGACCACCGGGAGCACTCGGCCCCATAAAGATTGGCTGTGGGACCGCCCATGTCGCTGATCGTTCCGTGAAATGACGAATCCCGAACCAGGCGCTCGGCCTCGCGCACGATGGAATCGGCACTGCGGCTCTGGACCAGGCGCCCCTGATGAAAGTAAAGGCTGCAGAAATTGCACTCACCGCAGCAGCCCCTGTGGGTAATCAGACTGTGTCTCACCGTCTCCAGCCCGGGGACGCCGCCGCCGGCGTCATCGTCGGGGTGCCAACCGCGCCGGTAATCGAGTTCATAAACCGCATCCAGATCGGCCTGGGCAAGTGGCTTGGGTGGCGGGAAGACAACGGCATATCGATCGCCATGGGCCTGGACCACCGCCTTTGCGGTAAAGGGATTTTGCTCCCGGTAAAACGCCACAAAGGCCTGACCAAAGGCCTTGGTGCTATCAGTCACCGCCTCAAAAGAAGGCAGCCTCACGACATCCCCCAGCGCCGTCGGTTCTTTTCGAATGACCGCCGTCCCGCAAATGTTATCGAGGCTGTCGATGGATTCCCCCGCAGCGAGCCGCCGGGCAATCTCCACCACCTGCTGCTCACCCATGCCGTAGACCAGGATGTCGGCCCGACTATCAAAAAGAATCGAGCGCCGCACCCGGTTGTCCCAGTAATCATAATGGGCCAGGCGGCGCAGACTGGCCTCGATGCCGCCGATGACCACAGGTACGTTTTTAAACGCCTGCCGCACGCGGTTGGCATAAACGATCAGGGCGCGGTCCGGCCGCCTGCCGATCTTGCCTCCCGGACTGAGATCGTCTTTTTTGCGGGGGCGTTTATTGGCCGTGTAGTTGGCCACCATGGAATCGATGTTACCCGAGGTAATACCGAAGAAAAGCCGGGGCCGGCCCAGGCGCTTGAAATCCTCGGCGTCTCGCCAGTCGGGCTGGGCGATGATTCCCACCCGGTATCCGTGGGACTCGAGCACCCGGCCGATCACGGCCACACCGAATGCCGGGTGATCCACGTAGGCGTCACCGGTGACCAGGATGATATCCAAGGCATCCCAGCCCCGCTTTTGCATGTCCAATCGGGATACGGGCAAAAACGTTGATCGAACGGTGTCTGACGATCGGCTTGCCCCCTTGTCCGGCAAATTGTTGATGGCGTTTGGCATGTTGTAATTCCGTTTATTGCTTGAGCCCATGGGACCGATAGTGTATCAAATCTTTAGATTTAGTATCCATCATTTATGATCATTGCGGAGAAAAATTGTGCTCATTTACTATGTTGACGGCAAATTCGTTCCGGCTGAAAAAGCGGTCATCCCGGTGGACGATCTGGCCCTGTTGCGCGGTATCGGGGTCTTTGACCTGCTGCGCACCTACAACGGCAAGCCCTATTTTCTGGATGCCCACATCGACCGGCTGGAAAACTCGGCCAAAAAAATCGACCTGGCCCTGCCCTGGACCCACGACGAGATAAAAGACGTGGTCAAGGCCACCCTGGCCAAAAACGATATCCCCGAAGCCAACGTCCGCATCGTCGTCACCGGCGGCTCCAGTACCGATTTCATGACCCCTGCCGGCCCACCGCGACTGTTGGTGCTGGTTTCACCGATTCCCAAACTTCCCGACAGCTGGTACACCGATGGGGTAAAAATTATCTCCTGGGAGGTCGAACGCACCATTCCCGGGGCCAAGAGCATCGACTATATTTCGGCCAGCCTGGCCCTGAAAAAAGCGGCGGCCCAGGGCGCCATCGAGGCGCTTTACATTGACCGCAACAAACTGGCGCGGAATGCACCACGTCCAACGTGTTCGCCTTTTCGGGTGAAACCCTGATCACCCCCGGCCGGGGAATCCTCTCCGGCGTCACCCGCAAGGTGGTCCTGGAACTGGCCCAGCGCCTGTTTCCCATCGACATCCGCGATATTTCACGAAGCGAGCTCGTCGCCGCCGACGAGGTGTTCATCACCGGAACCGGCAAGGGCCTGGTGCCGGTGGTCCAGGTCGACGAAGATACCATCGGCGACGGCCGGCCCGGAAAAAAGACCCGGCAGTTGATGGCGGAGATCAAACGGTATACCCAGGCCCATTAGTGGTCTAACATGCCAGTGTTAAAATCATCTTGGCCTGCCGCCAGACCGGACTTTCCGAGATGCTGTCCTGCCCGTTCGCTGCTTCCCGCAGGTATTTGGAAAGGGCAACACCGGCGCCCCTGCCCTGATCCGCGTCATCCATGGCTTTTTTGGAGGCCCCGACCTGTTTGACAACCGAAACGGCCTCCAAAAGCTGCCGCACCGGATTACCAAAGCGCAGCAGGGAGGCGATCCCGGTGCCGAACACCAGGATACGCGTCCAGACGGCGACCAGCCATCCCACCGGCCCCAGCCAGCGTTGGGCCAGGTGTTGATAGAGGCGCACATTGATTCCCGGGGCCACGCGCCGGCCCTCGCCCTCAAAGGCGGCCACGGCAGCCTGCAGGGCCTCGGTTTGTGTGGCGGCCATCTGCGCCATGGCCGATCGGAGCGGGCCCGCCTCTTTTTGCGCTTCTTCGCGGATTGTTTTTTCCAGATAGACCTTGAGGCTACGGGCGTTTTCAATCCGGCGATCAGCGGAAAAACCGGCCCGGTTAAATGTCTTGACAATCCGTTGCCGTAGTTGGTCGAACTGATCCCGGTAATGCTTGGGGCGTACGCGTTCATCCCATCCAGGATGCGCCAGATGGCTGCGCGCGGACACACACAGCACCGCAGCCGGCTTCACCGACCAGGCGTCATGGATGATTCTCCAGTACGCGCTTCAAAAAGTGTCGGCTTGCGCCACCACGGCACTGAAATTCGAGCGATGCAACTGTCCCCTGACCTGTCGGGGGTTCATCTCGGTCAGGGCGTCCAAAAGCCCGGCCGCATGCCCGTCCATCGCGTCGATGATCATGGGCTTTTGGCCGGAAGCGACGCGATTATCCTCAAGGGCCCGAAATACCCCCAACACATGGTCGCCAGCGCCATCGCCGTAAAGATGGCGCACCACGGTACCGGCATGCTCACGGATCTCCGCATCGGTAAAATCGGGGTCGACCCGGTAAACCAGAAAGCAATTGCGCATTCCCACGGCAGTCAACATGCGCTCGATAAAATCGGTGTCATCGCGGTTGTTGTAATTGGCATTGGTGAAAATATAGACCAGCACGTCGGCGGCCCGCAGGGCCCGCTCGGCCATTTCCCGGTTTTGATAATCCCCTTTGGCGCCGGTATCGAAATCAGGCGTATCCATTAGGGCAAGCCCCGGCGCGAGCGCTTCAGTATAGCACAATAATCGATGGTGCCGTTAGCGTATAGGGATTCCACCGCGCTGCAGCCTCCTTTCCCGTCCCTTTGCATTGCATTTCGGTTTTATACACTTGGAGCGACGAGGAAACGGCTTGACAAGCCACCATCGGTTCACAATCTTTAAACAATGCCCATCCAAAAGTTAGGCGAATTTCTGGATGGGCACTGAATATCAAACCGTCTAAGGGGAGCAATGCGATGGCCTGGATCAGGGTGCCTGGGCTACCCGGCAAGGTCTACGTACCGGATGGCAGCGGTCAGCCGCACAAAAAACATCCCTGCAACACCTGCTTTTCCTGCCAGTGGTGCGATGAAACCCGCTGCCAGGTCTGCCGGGATAAATCTGCTGTGACCAAAGACAAGGCATCGGCCAATGGGGGAACACCCCTAAAGCCCACGCTCAAATGCCAAGCGACGCCACCCCAATCCGATAACTGATCACCACTAACGGATTACCGATTACCCATCACCCATCACCGATCACTGGTCACCGTCCCCCCTTCATTCGATCCCAAAAATCCTCACCACTGGTCTGCTGGCGACCACCACCGGGTGGAGACGGCGGGGGTGAAACCGGGCTGCTTGGCGGCCGGACGCCCCGCAGCCGGCTGATGCGTTCTTCCACGGGGGGATGGGTGGAGAAAAGATTCTGCAGGCTCTTGCCGGACAGCGGGTTGACAATGAACATGTGCGCCGTGGACGGATTGGCGGACATGGGAATCTGGCGGGAGTAGGCGCCTAACTTCTCAAGCGCCGTGGCAAGGCCTTCGGGTGTGCCGGCAATGCGCGCGCCGGTGGCATCGGCCAGGTACTCACGAGAACGGGAAACAGCCATTTGAATGATCATCGCGGCAACCGGCGCAATGATGGCCATGACAATCATGCCGATCATGCCGCCACCACCATTATCGTCATCCCGGCTCATACCGCCGAAGATGGCGGACCAGCGGGCCATGGAGGCCAGCATCATGATGGCACCGGCCATGGTGGCGGCGATGGTACCGATGAGAATATCCCGATTTTTCACGTGGGCCAGTTCATGGGCCAGCACGCCCATGATTTCCTGACGACCCATCAGGCTGAGCAATCCTTCGGTGACCGCCACCACGGCATGATCCGGATTTCTCCCCGTGGCAAAGGCGTTGGGCGCCTGCTCGGGGATGATGTAGACCTTGGGCATGGGCAGTGATGCCTGGCGCGCAAGGGTCTGAACCATGCCGTACAGATCGGGCGCCTCCTGTGCCGAGACCTCGCGGGCACGGTACATCTTGAGCACCATTTTATCCGAAAACCAGTAGCTGAAAAAATTCATTCCCGCAGCCAGCACCAGGGCGATGATCATCCCCTGGCGACCGCCCATCAGGTTTCCAGCAAGCATGATGAGAACGGTCATACCAGCCAGCAAAACCGTTGTCTTGAGCTGATTGCCCATTTTATTTTTCTCCTTGGTCAAGGTTGAGGAACCCGTAAAGAGTCGCCGTCCAGACGAATTGTCGTGCAACCAATCAATGCCCCGCTTCTCGGGGTGCCCTAAAATAACACCGATTCGACCAAAGGCAACACGGCTTTACAACCCCTTATTTCGGTGTTAAATTTATACGGTTGTTGAAACAGCGTATTCTACCGCACATCCATAACAGAAAACAGTTTCGGGGAAACATTATGGAATACATCAAAATCAAATTCGGCAGCAATTTTGATCCCACGGGTCAAGGTCTGGGGAAAACCATTCAAGAAATATTCAGACCGCGGCCCGTCAACCCCATGTTTTCATCCCGGGAACATATGTGGACGCCCCAGATGGACATCTTCGAAACGCCCGAGGAAATAATGATATGGGCGGAAATTTCCGGTGTGGAAAAAGAGGATCTGGATCTTGAAATCAACTCCCGGGCAGTCAAAATTTCCGGAATCCGCAGGGAAATGTCCCGGGTCCCCAACGGCACCTTCAGATTGGCTGAGATTCAGTATGGCCGTTTTGAACGCATCCTTTACCTGCCCTCCCCCGTAGACACGGAAGTGGTATCCTCCAGCTATTCCAACGGGCTGCTCAAAATCAGGATTGCCAAACTAAAACTCGACAAAGTCCACAAAATTCCCATCAGTGAAGAATAACGGTATTGCCACCCACTGCCCATTGGTGAGCAGCATCGTATTGTTCGCCCCACACAACTAGAATCACCGAATGACTCCCCCTTAGGAGGACTTATGCAAGATAAGCAACCATCTCTGGATTATAGCACCGAAAACCTGCCAACCGTGCTTCCCATCCTGCCTTTGTTCGACGCCACCCTGTTCCCTAAAATGGTGTTGCCGTTGGTGGTGATGCGCGGTGAGTCGGTTCAATTGATCGACGAGGCCATGGCCAAGGACCGCATGATTGGCCTGGTGGTGGCCAAGAAACAGGAAAACGTCAAGCCGGATCCCGACAGCGGCGACATGGCCTTGGTGGGCACGGTCGCCCTGATCCTGAAAATGGCCAAAACCGAGGACAACCGGGCACAGCTATTGGTTCAAGGCCTCAGCCGTTTCCATGTTAAATCCTACCAGGAAGACAAACCGTACCTGGTGGCCGAGGTGGACTATTTTGACGACGTCGATCATCAGGATAACGAGACCGAAGCATTGATGGCCAATGTCATCAAACAGTTCGGCCGTGTTGTCCAGCTTTCTCCAGGCCTGCCCCAGGAAATGGGTTCCATGGCCACCTCCATCAGGGAACCCGGCACCCTGGCGGATATGGTTGCTTCGACGATCAACTCCTCAGCCGAGGAAAAACAACAAATTCTGGAGATCCAGGATTCAACCGAGCGTCTCAAGGCGGTGACCAAACTGATCCATCATCAGCTGGAGATCCTGGAACTGGGCAACAAGATTCAATCCCAGGTCAAAGGGGACATGGACAAACGCCAGCGCGAATACTACCTGCGTCAGCAACTCAAGGCCATCAAGGAAGAATTGGGGGAAACCGACGATGCCGGCGTGGAACTTGAGGAATATCGCACCAAAATCAAGGAGCGCAACCTGCCGGAGCTGGCCGTAAAGGAGGCCGAGCGCGAACTGGACCGGCTTTCCCGCATGCATCCCTCATCGGCCGAATACACGGTGGCCATGACCTACCTGGACTGGTTGACCGAACTGCCCTGGAACGAAAGCACCGAGGACAACCTGGATATCAAAAAAGCGCGGGCGGTGCTGGACGAAGACCATTTCGGCCTGGAAAAGGCCAAACGCCGCATCATCGAGTATCTGGCGGTGAGAAAACTCAAACATGATTCCAAGGGCCCCATTCTGTGTTTTGCCGGCCCTCCGGGAACCGGTAAGACATCCCTGGGCAATTCCATCGCCCGGGCCCTGGGCCGCAAATTTCACCGCATCTCATTGGGTGGCGTGCGCGACGAGGCCGAAATCCGCGGACACCGGCGTACCTATGTGGGAGCCTTGCCCGGCCGCATCATTCAGGGGCTGCGGCGGGCCGGATCCAACAACCCGGTCTTCATGCTCGATGAAATCGACAAGGTGGGCTCCGATTTCAGGGGCGATCCCTCATCGGCCCTGCTCGAAGTACTGGATCCGGAACAAAACTTCTCCTTTTCCGATCACTACATGGATGTTCCCTTTGACCTGTCCAAGGTGATGTTCATCACGACAGCCAATGTCCTGGACACCATCCCATCGGCCCTGCGCGACCGTATGGAAGTGCTGGAGCTGTTGGGCTATACCGAAGATGAGAAGGTCAAAATCGCCGGCCGCTACCTGATTCCGCGTCAACGGGAGGCCCACGGGTTGAAAGCCAAGGAAATCAATTTTACCACCGGCGCGATCCGGCACATCATTTCCGGATACACCCGTGAAGCAGGTCTGCGCAACCTGGAGCGTGAAATCGCCAGCGTCTGCCGGGGTGTGGCCGCCGGCATCGCCGAGGGAAAAATCAAAAAAGCGACCATTAGAATCGGTGATCTGGCCGAGTACTTGGGCCCGGTCAAATTGCAGCCCGAAGCCAAGGCCCGCATGACGACCCCCGGCGTTGCCATGGGATTGGCCTGGACCCCCACCGGTGGCGACCTCTTGTTCATCGAAGCCACGGCCATGAAGGGCAAAAAAGGCCTCACCCTTACCGGCCAACTGGGCGACGTGATGAAAGAATCGGCCACGGCCGCCTTGAGTTTCATTCGGGCCAACGCCAAGAAGCTAGGTGTGGACGAAAATTTCTTTGACTCACATGATATCCACATTCACGTTCCGGCCGGCGCGATTCCCAAGGATGGGCCATCGGCCGGTGTGACCATGCTCACGGCCCTGGTGTCGCTACTGAAAAATAAAACCATCAAGAAAGACCTGGCCATGACCGGCGAGATCACCCTGCGCGGCCAAGTGCTTCCCGTGGGCGGCATCAAGGAAAAAGTACTGGCTGCCCACCGGGCCGGTATCAAAACGATCCTGATTCCCAAATGGAACGAGAAAGACCTGATCGACATCCCTGCCAAAGTACGCGATGATATTGAGTTCCATTTCATGGAAAAAATGCTCGATGTGGTCAAAATCGCCATCGGCGTCTGAGATTGTCCAATTTAGGAAACGATTAATGGCAGGTAAACGCGTTTTGCCAAACCCAAAGATAAAGGTGGGGCGACATATCATGACGAGAGGGTTGCCATGGTTGTGTACGGCGGCGCTGTTTTTTCTCACGGCTTGCGGGTCAGCCCCCCCACCGACACCGGTAGGGCATCCCAAACCCTACCGGGTGGATGGCACCTGGTACAAGCCCATGCCCGACGCCAAGGGGTATACTGAAGAAGGCATTGCCTCCTGGTACGGTAAAAAGTTCCATGGACGCAAAACCTCCAGCGGTGAGACTTACGATATGTACGCCATGACCGCGGCCCATAAAACTCTGCCCCTGGGCACATGGGTGACTGTGCGGCGCTTAGACGATGAGAAACAGATCACCGTGCGGGTCAATGACCGGGGGCCATTTGTTCAGGGCCGCATTATCGATCTGTCTTACACGGCGGCCAAACAGCTGGGTATGGTCGGTCCCGGAACAGCGCCGGTGGAAGTGGTGGCTCTGGGCAAACGGCAGCCCACAGCCATGGGCGACACTTTTATCCCTGTGGATTATTACAACGGGTCATTCACTTTTCAGGTGGGCGCGTTTACCAATCCGGAAAATGCCGAACGGCTGCGGGCCAAGCTGGACCGGCAATTTGCCAATGCCCATGTGGTTCCCTATAACCGTGGGGACATGGTGTTTTACAGGGTACGGGTGGGCAGTTGCAAGGACCTGGGGACAGCGGAAGTTTATGAAAAGTACCTGGCCGACAATGGCTATCCCAATGCGTTTATTGTGGCCGAGTAAGAATTTACCAGTGTTAAGTGTAAAGTTTTAAGTGGTTAAGTGAAGGAATGCTGGCGCTAATCGATTGTATCCTTTCCTTAACACTTAACACTTATCGATTAAGCCAAGACAACCCCTAACGACGCGAATTGCAATAGTCATCACAGTGCTGCTCCCCGACACCATATTCATTGACCGCGACGGCGTCATCAACCAGGACTCACCGCATTACATCAAAAGCCGGGAAGAATTTTTTCCGCTGCCGGGAAGTATCGAGGCCATGGCCCGACTGTCGCAGGCGGGTATTCGCGTGATCGTCATCACCAACCAGTCGGCCGTCAATCGCGGGATGATGTCCCTGGCCGAATTGCAGGCCATTCACCAGAATCTGTGTGCCGCTGTGTCAGACCAGGGCGGCCGCATCACCGACATTTTTTTCTGTCCGCATCGCCCCGATGAACACTGCGCTTGCCGTAAACCCAAGCCGGGCTTGATCCTGGCAGCTTGCCAGCGTCATGGCATCGATCTTTCACACGCGGTCATGATCGGTGACAGCGCCAAGGATATTCTGGCGGGTCAGGCGGCCGGCTGCGGCCGCACAGTGCTGGTGCAGACCGGAAATGGCCAAAGCGCCCTTCAAGCGCTTGACCAGGCGGGCCAAGTCCCGGACCACGTGGCCGTCGACCTGGCCGCCGCCGCAGACTGGATTCTCGATCAGCGCCATGGGTAAATCATCCGCACCGGAAATCGTGGTTGCCGGCCGAATCCAGCGCATCACCTATTATAATCGGGAGAACCACTTCGTCATCGCCCGCCTGTTGACCGATGAAACCCGTCGCACGATCACCATCAAGGGAACCATGCCCGATCCCAAGGCCGGTGAATCCATTGAGGTCCGGGGCACGTGGCAGACGCATGCCCGGTACGGGCAGCAGCTTCATTTCACTCGTTTCACCACCCGCCTGCCGGCCACCGTGGACGGCATCCGCAGCTACCTGGAATCGGGATTTATCAAGGGCGTGGGACGTAAGCTGGTGGATCGGATCATCACCCACTTTATGGCCGACACCCTGACGGTGATCGAAACCGAGCCTGAGCGTCTGACCGAGGTGGACGGCATCGGCAAAAAGATCGCCGGGCGCATTGCCGAGGCCTGGCAGTCCCATCATGCGGCCAGGACACTCATGCAGTTTCTGGAGCAAAACGGTGTCGACAGCGTCCATGCCGCCCGCCTGTTGCGTGAATACGGCAATGACGCGGTAGAGATTCTGTGCAACGATCCCTATCGGGTCGCCGAGGATATCCCCCGCGTGGGCTTTTCCATTGCCGATGCCATTGTGCGTAACGCCGATACCCCCGTGGACGAAGCAGACCGGGCCAAGGCCTGCCTGCTGCACCTGATCGATCAAACCGTGGACCAGGGCCACACCTATATTGCCAGAGACCCGCTTTTGGACCAATGCCAAGACGTCTTCGACTTGGCCCAGGACACGGCCGCCGCCGCCCTGGACGATCTGGTACAAAACCAGACCCTGGTGATCGAAGACAGCGGCGCGTTGGTGTTCCCCGAGGCCCTGTATCAGGCGGAAACCCGGGTCGCTCAAAGAATTGCCGCCATGCAGACCGTCCCGGCCGCGGATCCGCCGCCGGATAGCCGGATCATCACCGAGGCGGTGCTGAAAAAACTCGCCATCACCCTATCAGAGCAGCAGGAGACAATCCTGACCCAGATCCTGGCCCATAAGGTGTCGGTGATTACCGGCGGCCCCGGTACCGGCAAAACCACTTTGATCCGCTCGATCACCGCCGTCATGGAAGGCCTCGGGCGGCGGGTCCTGCTGGCAGCGCCCACGGGCCGTGCCGCCCGCCGGCTTTCCGAGGTGACCGGCCGGTCGGCCGCCACCCTGCACAAGACCCTGGGCTACAACCTGGCCGACGGCCATTTCGAGCGCACTGAAGATGATCCGTTAAGGGCCGATGTGGTGATCATCGACGAAGCCTCGATGATCGATATTCAGCTCATGGCCCACCTGATTCAGGCCGTGCCCATGACCGCCGCCCTGATTCTGGTCGGCGACGTTTTCCAGTTGCCATCGGTGGGTCCGGGAAATGTGCTGGCCGATCTGATCCGATCCCAAACCATCATCACCTTTGAATTGACCGAGATTTTCCGCCAGGACGAGCAAAGCCTGATCGTGATCAATGCCCACCGCGTTCGAAAAGGTAAGCCGCCGCAGGTCGAGCCGCCGGTCGATCCGGAAGCGCTGTCCGACTTTTATTTCATTGAGCAGGCTGATCCCGAAAAAGCGGCAAAGACCATCGTGGCCCTATGCCAACAAGCGATTCCCGATCATTTCAGGTTGGATCCGATTCGCGATATTCAGGTGCTCACCCCCATGCACCGCGGTCTGGTGGGCACACTCAATCTCAACCGGATGCTGCAGCAGGCGTTGAACGCCAGCGGCGATCAAGTGGACGTCATGGGCAGCCGTTTCAAGGTAGGCGACAAGGTCATGCACCTGCGCAACAACTACCGCAAGGAAGTGTTCAACGGCGACATTGGCATTTTTCACAGTATTGATCTGGAAAACGAGCAAGCCGAGGTGGACTATGACGGCCGCATCGTCCCCTATGACTTTGTCGAGCTGGACGAGCTGACCCTGGCCTATGCCATCAGCGTGCACAAGTCCCAGGGATCAGAGTATCCAGCCGTGGTGATTCCGTTGTTGACCCAGCATTATATCATGCTGCAGCGCAACCTGCTCTATACGGCCCTGACGCGGGGCAAAAAACAGGTGGTGATTGTCGGCAGTCAACGGGCACTGGATATCACCCTGGCCAATGTCCGGCCCCGTCAGCGGCGCAGTATGCTGGCCAGGCGCCTCAATCCCCAATTGACGGATAACTCTGATTAAAATAGGCAGCATATCACCATTTGGCATTTTTCATTGGACATTTGACATTCGTTACGATCGTGTGCGGAAAAAAACAAAAAAAATCCGAATGCGGTTACCCTGCAATCAGGTGGTATCCGGGTCGGTATCCGGGGCTTTTTGGGGCATGGGCATTTTGTAGAAATCGATGCCTTCGTCTTTCAGCGTTTCTTCTTCCTGGGGCGTGCTGACCCCGCGAATATTACGCGGTTCGGAAACACCGTAATGCATCTTCAACGCTTCCTGGGCAAAATCGGCGCCGACATTGTCAAAATTTTTTTCCACATAATCAACAATCTGTTGGCCCAGCGCAGCCAGGGCCTCCGGGTCACTTTGGTTTATCATGGATGATCCGGAAGACGCCCCCTTGATGGCAAAGGTGGAGGGAAGTTTACTGATCACCGTATCTTCACAAACCGGACAGGAAACCAGTCCTTGGCTGTTTTGCTGATCAAAGGAATTGCTGTCTTCAAACCAGCCTTCAAATCGATGGCCGTTGCTGCACTGTAGGTCATATGCGATCATGAATTCTTCACCTGCCTGTTTCTGTTACACTTTTTCGTGTATCATAGGACTTTGCGGTTGAAAAGAAATTATTGACAGATGCTTATTTTTCAACTCAAATGAGACCATTTCAAGTGGTTGTCACAACCCCAGCCAAAAATGGAGTCAAATTTTGTCATGAAAATGCCAGGCGCACAATTTTGGGTCATTCTCATTTGCCTTTCCATTTTACCTTCCGTCAGCTTTGCGGAAACCGTATATGTTTCCGAAGACTTTGAAATCACCATGCGAACGGGCCCCGGCAACGAGCGCAAAATTATATCTTTGATTCAAAGCGGCAAAGCACTGGAGATGTTGGAAAAAGGAGACGATTGGTCCATGGTGCGCACGACCACCGGTAAAGAGGGCTGGGTGCTGAGCCGCTATATCACCGAGCGCCAGCCGTGTGCCATGGTCCTTGATCGTATTCGACAGGACTATGATGTGCTTGCCGCCCAATTTAAAGATATCAAAACCCAATACGAAGAACTCCTCGCTCAGAAAAGAGTGGTCGATCAGGATCTCTCCCAGACTCAAGATGACCGCGATGAAATTAACCAGGCCTATACTTCTTTGAAAAAAGAGGCCGCCGAATATTTGAAACTGAAAAAGCGCCACCAGCTGATCACCGCTGAATTGGAAGCCGAGAAAACCCGCAGTGCCAAACTGGATGATGAAAACATGCAGATGAAGCGCTCGCGCATTATTCAGTGGGTTCTGACCGGCGGTGGCATCATGCTGGTTGGTTTTTTTATCGGGTTGTTCAGTTCCAGCCGGCGTAAACCCAGGTCGGGATTGTACTAACCGCTTCCCACCAAGAACCGTGCGACCGCGTTATACCTGATCCGGTCCCATCAGCCTTGAAAGACGAACCATGAACGTAAAAACTGATTTTCTGATTATCGGCAGTGGCATTGCCGGCCTGATGTATGCACTGAAAGTGGCTGACACCGGGACAGTAGCCATCGTCACCAAGAAACAAGCTGTCGACAGCAATACCAACCTCGCCCAGGGCGGGATTGCCTCGGTCTTCGATCAGACCGACTCGTTTGACCTGCACATTCAGGACACACTCGATTCCGGGGATGGGCTGTGCAATCCGGATGTGGTCCACCAGGTTGTCACCGGCGGCCCTGAACGTATACGGGAGTTGCTTGAGATCGGGGTCAACTTCAGCACTGACAATAAAACATCCGGGGAGGACAAAGACGCGTCGTTCGATCTGGGGCGTGAAGGCGGTCACTCCCGCAACCGCATCGTTCACGCCCATGACATGACCGGCCAGGAGGTGGAACGGGTGCTTCTGGAACGTGCCCGGCAGCATAAAAACATTCACTTTTACGAAAACCACATGGCCATCGACCTGATTACGTTCTCCACCCGCATCAAACGCGGGCTGGTCACCACCACCCATGAAGATTACTGTTGCGGTGCCTATGTGCTGGATCACCGTACCAAGCGGGTCATGGCCTTTGGCGCCGGAATCACCCTGTTGGCCACCGGTGGTGCCGGCAAGGTCTATCTTTACACCAGTAATCCGGACATCGCCACCGGAGACGGCATTGCCATGGCATACCGCGCCGGGGCGACCGTTGCCAATCTGGAGTTCGTTCAGTTTCACCCCACCTGCCTGTTTCACCCGGCAGCCAAGAATTTTCTCATTTCCGAAGCCGTGCGCGGTGAGGGCGGACGCCTGATCGACGCTGAGGGCAATACGTTCATGGAGCGTTACGATCCCAAACGGGATCTGGCCTGCCGGGATGTGGTCGCCCGTGCCATCGACACGGAGCTCAAACGCAGCGGCCAGGACAGCGTTTTTCTCGACATCTCCAACCAGCCGGCGCAGTTCGTGACCGAGCGATTTCCCAATCTGTATGCCAAATGCCTGTCCTTTGGCATTGACATGACCAAGGCGCCGATTCCCGTCGTACCGGCCGCGCATTACATGTGCGGCGGCGTGGTGACCGATATGTTCGGCCGCACGGATCTTAACCGGCTTTTTGCCGTGGGTGAAACCGCCTGTACCGGTCTGCACGGCGCCAATCGCCTGGCCAGCAACTCGCTTCTGGAGGCTCTGATTTACGCCGACGCGGCCGCCCACCAGTCCATTGAAGATTTTCGTGCCGGCATCCAGAACGGCCTGCCGGATATTCCGGACTGGGACGATGTGGGCACCACCGACAGCGACGAGCAGATCATGGTGGCCCACAACTGGGATGAAATCCGGCGATTGATGTGGAACTATGTGGGCATCGTACGCTCGGACAAGCGCCTGGCCCGGGCCCAGCGCCGAATCGACAATATCCAAAACGAAATCCGGGAATACTACTGGAATTTCAAGGTATCGCCGGATCTCATCGAACTGCGCAACATCGCCACCGTAGCCGAATTGATCATCAAGTGCGCCAACCACCGCAAGGAGAGCCGGGGACTGCACTACAACATCGGTTATCCGAAAAGAGACGATCACCGCTGGAAAAAAGACACGGTCATCCGGCGCCAGATCGTGGGTTAGCGTACATGGATTGATATAAAAACAGGCAAAAGGACTCATGAACCAGG
>Ga0272444_10001495_pt1 | contig 22531 bp, 21 predicted proteins | sample SSMForm13_FD_201033 | JGI IMG/M metagenome (GOLD analysis project Ga0272444, IMG submission 201033) | Marine sediment archaeal communities from Little Sippewissett salt marsh, Falmouth, MA, United States - SSM-Form-13 | ecosystem: Environmental > Aquatic > Marine > Wetlands > Sediment ...
GCTCATGCCCGACCACCACCACCAGTTCGCGCAGCCCGGCCTGCAGCAGGGTCTGCGCGGTACGCCGCAGCAGCGGCTGGCCCTGCACCGGCAGGCTCAGCTTGTTGGTCTGTCCCATGCGCCGCGACTCGCCTGCGGCCAGCAGGATGGCCGAGTGGCTGCTCATCGCGCCGCCTTTCCGGCCAGGTAGGCCTGCGGGTCCTTGTCGAAGGCCTGGCGGCAGCCGTCGCAGCAGAAGTAGTAGTCCTCGCCATTAAACTGGCTGACAAATCGCGCGCCCTCGATCTGCACACTCATGCCGCACACCGGGTCGATCGCCTGCGCAGCATTACCGCCACAGCAGCTGCCGATGACAGGGATTGCCGGCGAGGCGACCGCTGCAGCAGGATCGTCGCCGCCACCGCAACAACTGCCTGCCGACGCCTGCTCGGCTTCGGCCTGCTCGGCATCGCCGCCGCAACAGCTGCCGGTGGATTCTTCCGCAGCAGCTGTCGGTGCCGCGGCGACGCTGCGCCGCGCCTGGATCAGCCCGGCCAGCACCGACACCGCGATCTCCTCCGGGGTGACCGCACCGATCTCGATGCCGGCCGGCGAGACGATGGCATCGACCGCCGCCGCATCCAGGCCGCGCTCGCGCAGCTGGCCACGCAGCTTGTCCGCCTTGCGCGCGCTGGCGACGAAGGCGATGTAGGGCGCGCCGGTGTGCAGCGCCGCCTCCAGGCCGGCCTCGTCGCGCTTGCCCTGGGTGGCGACCACCACCAGCGGCGGCACGCCGCACTGCAGCTGCCCGAGTTCCAGTCCGTCGATGATCTGCACCGCGCGCGGGAACATGTCGGCATCCGCACCTGGGAAGGCGGCATGTACGTCGAAGCCGGCCAGCTGTGCCTGCTCGCTCAGCGCCTGCGCCACCGGCGAGGCACCGACGATCAGCAGCGCCGGACGCGGGATCACAGGATCGATGAAGATATCCAAGGTGCCTCCACTGTGGCAGGTCATGCCGAAGTCGATAATGCCGGCCTCCACCTGACCGCCCTTGCCCGGGCTGACCCGGATCAGCCGCGGCTGGCCGTCGGCCAGCGCCTTCTTCGCGGTATCCAGTACCGCCGGCTGGGCGCAGCCGCCGCCGATCCAGCCGCTCAGCTCGCCCTCGGCGCTGACCAGTGCCTTGGCACCGGGCTTGGCCGAGGTGGGCGATTCGCTGCGCACCACCGTGGCCAGCACGAAGGGCACCCCCCTGGCCTTGAGTTGCTGTGCCTTGTCCAGCACTGCATCACTGTGCAGCATCGTCCTCTCCTTACCTCACAAAGCGGTCAACACAGGCTCCAGGGCCTGCAGGCTGCGTAGATTGTGCGCCGGGGCGAACAGGTCGAGGTGCGGCAGGGCCGCCTGTATGCCGCGGGTCCGGGGTTCGTAGCCATCGCGCCCGAGCAGCGGGTTCAGCCAGATCAGCTTGCGGCAACGCCCCTTGATGCGCGCCAGCTGCTGCGCCAGCTGTTCGGGCTCGCCGGTATCCAGGCCGTCGCTGACGATCATCACAATGCTGCGGCTGCCCTGCAACTGGCCGTAGTCGTCGTTGAAGCGCTGCAGGCACTCGCCGATGCGGGTGCCGCCGGACCAGCCCTGCGAGATCAGGGCCAGGCTGTCGCGCATGCGCTGCGGGTCGCTCTGGCGCAAGGCATCGCTGATCGGCACCAGGCGGGTGTGATAGGCGAACGCCGCCGCGTCGCGGAACACATTGACGATGCCGCGGGCAAAGCGCAGGAACACCGTGCTGTACAGCGACATGGAGCGGCTCACATCCACGATCAGGATCAGCCGCGGCTGACGACGGCAGCGCTGGCGGTAGGCCAGCTGCATGGGCATGCCGCCGAAGCGCAGGCAGTTGCGCAGGGTGCCGCGCAGGTGGATGCGCCGCCCCTGGCGCTGTACCTTGTGGCGGCGGATCAGGCGACGACGCATGCGCCGTGCCAGGCGTTCGACCAGGCGCTCCATCTCGCGCATCTGGCCGCTGTCGGCGAGAAACTGGAAGTCGGCCCGAGCCAGGTGCTCGCCGGCACTGGCGCCCTCGCGGGTGCCGCCCTCCGCGGCGTCCGCGCTATTGCCTTCGCCGGCGCCATCGGCCTCGTCCGCCGCCCCCCGTTGACCGGGGCGTCCGCCCTTGCCCGACCGCCCGGCACCGATCGGTGCACCCGGCCTTGCCTGGACGCCGCTGCGCATATTGGCCGGTTGCCAGTAGGCCTCGAACAGCTCGTCAAAACGCTGCCATTCCTCCTGGTCGGAACACAGCAGGGCGCGCAGCCCCCAGCGCAGGCGCTGCAACTGGGTGATATCACAGGCCAGCGCCACCCGCTGCGCGTCGATCTCCTCGGCCACGCCGACCTGGAAACCATTTTCCCGCGCCAGCCGTACGAACTCCACCAGCCGCTGCTGCAGCTCTGTTGCCAGGCTCGCCGGCTGCGGCAGATTGGCGACGACCTGGCTCATACCGCCCTCGCCACCAGCCGCTCGACCTCGGGCTGACCCAGGCCGGCGCAGTCCTCGCGGGTCTTGAGCAGGCATACCAGCGAGTCGAGTACCGCCTGCGGATCGTCGTCCAGGCTGGCCACATCCAGGCGCAGCAGGGCGGCAGCCCAGTCCAGGGTCTCGGCGATGCCCGGCTTCTTGCGCAGGTCGAGCTTGCGTAGCTCCTGCACGAAGGCCACCACCTGGCGCGCCAGCTGCGCACCGATCTGCGGCAGGCGCGCGTTGACGATGCGCAGCTCCTTGTCGAAGGCCGGGTATTCCACATAGTGGTACAGGCAGCGGCGGCGCAGGGCGTCGCTCAGTTCACGGCTGCCGTTGGAGGTCAGCAGCACGTAGGGACGGCTGACCGCGGTGATGGTACCCAGCTCCGGCACGCTCACCTGGAAGTCGGACAGCAGCTCCAGCAGAAAGGCCTCGAACTCCTCGTCGGCGCGGTCGATCTCGTCGATCAACAGCACCGGCGGCCGCTCCTGGGTGATGGCCTTGAGCAAGGGCCGCTCGAGCAGGTATTTCTTGCTGAAGATCTGCTGCTCGGCGCTCTCCGGGTTGACCTTGCCCTGCTCCAGCAGCTTGATCGCCAGCAGCTGGTGCTGGTAGTTCCACTCGTAGACCGCGGCGTTGACGTCCAGCCCCTCGTAGCACTGCAGGCGGATCAGCGGGCAGTCGAATACCTGCGCCAACACCCGGGCGATCTCGGTCTTGCCGACGCCCGGGTCGCCCTCGAGCAGCAGCGGGCGCTGCAACTCGGACAGCAGCAACAGGGTGGCGGCCAGGCCGCGCTCGGCGATATAGCCGGCGCCGGCCAGCTGCGCCTGCAGATCCCCAACGCGGTTCTCGCCCTGCATACCTACTGCTCCTATCCTGGCACCGGCGCCTCAGCCGGCGGTGGACTTTTTGCCGCCGAACAGGCTGCGCAGGAAACCGATGAACACCGACCAGGCGAAGGCCAGGCCGTTCAGTTCCTTGGGCTGCTCGGCCAGTTCCTCGCGCGCCTCCTCGGCCTCTTCACCGCCGCCCATGGCGACCACGTTGTTGCCGAAGTTCTTGCCGAACTGGTTGAGGATCTGGTCGGCCACCTGGGTCATCATGCGTCCGCCGAGGCTGGCCGCCTTGCCGGTCACACTGACTTCGGCCTGGCCCTTCAGTTCGCAGTTGCCGTCGCCGCTGTCGACGATCCAGGCGGTCAGGTCCATCTCCGCGGACGAGGTGCCCTTGGTGTCCTGGCCGCGCCCGACCAGGTGCAGCTCGCGCTTGTCGGCATCGATGCCCTTGATCTCGATGTCGCCGTTGAAGGCCATGGTGGCGGGGCCGATCTTGGCCTTCACCTTGCCCTTGTAATTGTTGTCATCGATGGTCTCGGTGATCTCGGCACCCGGCATGCAGCCGGCCACGCCGGGGATGTCCTGCAAAAACTTCCAGCCGCTGCCGGCCGGCGCGGCGATCGGAAAGGTCTTGTCCAGATTGACTTTCATACTTCATTCTCCTGCGCGGCAGCTGCCGGGGATTTCCGGCAGTGCCGCTGGTTTGATATCAGTCGCGCTTGTCCAAGCCCAGTTCGTGCAGCTTCTGCCACACGCGATAGGCGTTGTGCGGCATGTCCATGTGGGTCACACCCAGGTGCGAGAAGGCATCGACGATGGCCGAGGTGAAGCAGGGGATGCTGCCCACGTGCGGCGACTCGGCCACGCCCTTGGCGCCGAGCGGATGGTGCGGCGACGGGGTCACCGTATAGTCGGTCTCCCAATGCGGCGTCTCGACGAAGGTCGGGATGAAGTAGTCCATGAAGGTGTTGCCCAGGGAGTTGCCCTCCTCGTCGTACGGCAGCTCCTGGCCCATGGCCACCGCGAAGCCCTCGTTGAGACCGCCGTGGATCTGCCCGTCGATGATCATCGGGTTGATGCGCGTGCCGCAGTCATCCAACGCGTAGAAGCGACGGATATGGGTCTGGCCGGTGTACTTGTCGATGTCCACCACGCACAGGTAGGCGCCGAACGGGTAGGTGAAGTTGGGCGGATCATAGTAATCGACCGCCTCCAGGCCGGGCTCCATGCCCTCGGGCACATTGTTGTAGGCGGCCCAGGCGATCTCGGTCATGGTCTTTTCCTGACCGGGCACGCCCTTCACCTTGAAGCGGTCCACGTCCCACTCCAGATCGTCCTCGCTGACCTCCAGCAGGTGCGCGGCGATCTTCTGCGCCTTGGCGCGGATCTTGCGCGCCGCCACCGCGGTGGCGGCACCGCCGACCGGGGTGGAACGCGAGCCGTAGGTGCCCAGGCCGTAGGGCGCGGTATCTGTGTCGCCCTCCTCGATCTGGATCTTGTCCGACTCAATGCCCAGTTCGCTGGCGATGATCTGCGCATAGGTGGTCTGGTGACCCTGGCCCTGGGTGATGGTACCCATGCGCGCCATCACGCTGCCGGTGGGGTGCACCCGGATCTCGGCGCTGTCGAACATGCCGACGCCGAGAATGTCGCAGGTACGGGTCGGGCCGGCACCGACGATCTCGGTGAAGGTGACCAGACCGATGCCCATCAGCTCGCCCTTGGCGCGTTTCTCCGCCTGCTCCCTGCGCAGGCCTTCGTAATCGACCGCCTTGAGCACCTTGTCCAGCGCAGTGTGATAGTCGCCGCTGTCCAGCTGCCAGCCGAGCGCGGTGTCGTACGGGAACTGCTCGGGCTTGACGAAGTTGCGGCGGCGGATCTCCGCCTTGTCGATGTCCAGCTTCTGCGCCAGCACGTCCAGGGTGCGCTCGATCACGTACACCGCCTCGGTCACGCGGAACGAGCAGCGGTAGGCGACGCCGCCCGGTGCCTTGTTGGTGTAAACACCATCGACCTGCACATGCGCCACCGGCACATCGTATGAACCGGTACAGATGTGGAACAGGCCGGCCGGGAACTTGGACGGGTCGGCGCAGGCATCGAAGGCGCCATGATCGGCCAACACGTGCACGCGCAGGCCCTTGATCCGCCCGTCCTTGTCCGCCGCCAGCTCACCGGTCATGTGGTAGTCGCGGGCGAAAGCGGTGGTGGACAGGTGTTCCATGCGGTCCTCGATCCATTTCACCGGGCGACCGAGCACGATCGAGGCGACGATCGAGTTCACATAGCCCGGATACACGCCCACCTTGTTGCCGAAGCCGCCGCCGATATCCGGCGAGATGATGCGCACCTTGCTCTCGGGGATCCCCGACAGCATGGACACCACGGTGCGCACCACGTGCGGCGCCTGCGAGGTGATGTACACGGTGAGCTGTTCGTTGACCTTGTCGAAGGAGGCGACACAGCCACAGGTCTCGAGCGGACTCGGATGCACCCGGTGGTAATACATCTCCTGTTTGACCGTTACCTCGGCCTCCTCGAAGACCCGGTCGGTCGGGTCCTTGTCACCCGCTTCCCAGGTGAAGATGTGGTTGTGATGCACACGCTTGCTGTGCGCGCCCTCGGTCTTGTCGGCGATATCCTCGCGCAGCACCGGCGCGTCCGGATCCATTGCCTTGTGGGCATCCACCAGCACCGGCAGGGGCTCGTACTCCACCTCGACCAGGTCGACCGCGTCCGCGGCGATGTAGCGGTCGTCGGCGACCACCACCGCCACTTCCTGGTACTGGAAGTGCACCTTTTCGTCCGCCAGGACCGCCTGCACGTCTCCCGCGAGGGTCGGCATCCAGTGCAGGTTCAGCGGCTTCAGGTCCTCTGCGGTCAGCACTGCATGCACGCCGGGCAGCGCCAGCGCCTTTTCCTTGTTGATACCCTTGATGCGCGCATGCGCGAACGGGCTGCGCACCATGTCGGCGAACAACATGCCGGGCAGCTTCACGTCATCGACGTAGTTGCCCTTGCCCTGTACGAAGCGCGGATCTTCTTTGCGTTTACGCGAACAGCCGATCCCCTGCAGGGCGTCGCGGCGTTCCAGTTCTTCAGCTACGGTTGCCATCTTCGTCGCCCCCTTATGCCTGTTGCAGTTTCTGAGCGGCCGATTGCACCGCCTTGATGATGTTCTGGTAACCGGTGCAGCGGCACAGGTTGCCGGACATGCCCCAACGGATCTCCTCTTCGCTGGGGTCGGGGTTTTCCTGCAGGAAGCGATAGGCACGCATCATCATGCCGGTGGTACAGAAACCGCATTGCAGGCCGTGTTCGTCGATGAACGCCTGCTGCACCGCGTGCAGACCCTCGGCATCGGCCAGGCCTTCCACGGTCAGAACCTCACCGCCGTTGGCCTGCACCGCGAGCACGGTACAGGACTTCACCGACTGCCCGTTCAGGTCCACGGTGCATACGCCGCAGTGCGAGGTGTCACAGCCGATGTGGGTGCCGGTCTGACCGAGTTGTTCACGGATGGTGTGAACCAGCAGTTCACGCGGTTCGACCAGCACATCCACCTGCTGGCCATTGAGCTTGAAAGAAACATGTTGCTTGGCCATCGCCGTCAGCTCCTCGCCCGTGCCAGGGCATCGCGGATGGAACGGCGCGCCATCTCGGCCGCCATGTGGGTCTTGTATTCGATGTCGCCGCGCAGGTCCTCGGCCGGCTCGCACGCCTCCATCACCTTCTGCGCCGCCTGCTCGATCAGCGCCTCGTCGATCACCTGGCCGCGCAGCAGGTTCTCCGCCTCCTCGGCGCGGAAGGCCATCGGCCCGGCATTGGTCAGCGCAATGCGGATATCGCTGCAGGTATCGCCGTTCAGGCTCAGCACCACCGGCGAGGCGGCGGTGGCGAAGTCGCCGGTCTTGCGCTTGAGCTTGTTGTAGCCGTAACCGGTGCCGGCCTTGAACACGGGCACGCGGATCTCGGTCATCAACTCGCCCTCTTCCAGGCCGGTCCAGTAGGTACCGAGGAAGAAGCCGTTGGCCGGCGTCGTGCGCTCGCCATCCGGACCGCGGATGACGAATTCGGCATCCAGTACCAGCATCAGCGCCGGGTGGTCGTTGCCCGGGTCGCCGTGGGCGATATCACCGCCGATGGTGCCCTTGTTGCGCACCTGCGGGTCGGCGATCAGCTTGGCCACCTCGACGATCAGCGGGCAGTGCTGCTGCAGGATCTCGGAGGCGATCAGCTCGTTCTCGCTGGTCATGGCACCGATACGGATGGTGTCACCGTCGAGCGAAATGCCTTTCAGTTCGCTCAGGCCATTGATATCGACAAGGTGGGCCGGCTCGGCGAAGCGCAGCTTCATCATCGGCAGCAGGCTGTGGCCGCCGGCCAGGATCTTTGCGTCCTCGTGCTCGGACAGCAGCCTGATGGCATCGTCCACGCTCGATGGCGCGTGATATTCGAATCCGCCTGGAATCATCATCTCCTCCCGGGTGGTTATTGGCATACAGGAAGCGCACCCGTGCTTCCGCGTGCTGTACACCATGGAGCCCCTCTCCGGGGGCTGCAAGGCGCGGATCACGAACGGTCGGATTCGGGTATCAAACGGGGATTTCGGTGAACGAACGCCGGCGGAGGGGAAGACCGGGGCGATCCGCGCGGCTAGCGGATCCGCTCAGCGAGGCGCGGCCCGAGGCCGCGTGATCAGGCCAGGCCGAGCAACTGCTTGAGACTGCTCACCTTGTTGCGGCTGATCGGCACCTTGATGCCGTCCTGATGATCCATCACCAGGTAGCACTGCTCTTCTTCTTTCTCGAAGGCCTTGGCATAACGCATATTGACCAGGTAGCTGCGGTGCACGCGGAAGAAAAAGCGGCTGTCCAGGCGCTTTTCCAGCTCCGACAGCGACAGGTTGCAGAAATAATGCTCATCCTCGGTGTACAGGGTGGAATAGCGGCCGTCGGCCTTGATGCAGCACACCGACTCCAGGTCCACCAGCAGCACGGTCTTGTTCTTGTACACCGGCAGCTTGTACAGCTGGCGCGGCGCGGTCTGCTCGGGGACCTGCTCGTCTTCCTCGCCGGGGCGGGTGGCGATATCGGTCAGGTCGTAGAAGATCATGCAGGTGCCGGCCTCGCCCTCCTTGCCGCACATCTTCGACACCTTGATCAGCAACATGCGCTCCGGGATGTTGATCATCATGGTCATCGGCGGCGGCGACTTGGCCGGGCAGGAGGAATGCTCCAGCAGCCATTGCACCTTTTCGCGGCTGCCTTCCGGATGCAGCTGCAACACCTCCTGGCCGATCAGGTCACCCGGCTTGGCACCCAGGGTCTCGATGGCAACGCCATTCATGGCGATGATGTGGTTGTCCTTGTCCAGCCAGACCATACCGGGATCGAATTGCTGCAGCTTGTGCTGGATGCTTTCCAAGGCTCCCCCAAGGACTGGTCGGCATGCCGCCAGCCGGACAATTATTGTGTCTGCCAACAGGCCTGTGGGCAGATACCCAGGCAACACCGCACATCCGCCTGATGTCTTGCGATTCGGCCACTTCCACGCAAACCTGTCAAGCGGGGTGCCGGGTCTGCGGCGCTGCCGATCCCGCGGGGTCTGCGCGGATATTGGCAACGCCGAATGGACCGGCAAAGGCGCGATTGGCTGGCGGCGGTGGCCGGCGAGGGCCCGGCGCAGTGGGGCCCCGCCCTCAGGAGGCGCTGTCCGCCTTCGACCGGTAATTCTTCGCGCGTTCGCGGTGCCGCACCAGTTGCACGATTTTCTCGCTGCCACGGGTCTTCTGGTACATATCGAGCGATTCCAGCTCCTCCCGCCCGGGCGGGGTGATGGCCGTGTCGACATACTCCAGGGTCTTCGGATCGCGCCAGATACGCTTGGCGATGCCGACCAGTTTCTGCCGCCAGAACAACACCGCCACGATGTTGTAGACGGACTGAAACCAGTGCCTGGGATAGAAACGCCACGCTGGCTCCAGGGGCAGCCCGGGGCGACGGCGCTTGCGCGACTTGTTGCGGATCAGGCCCATGTCGTAGGAGCGCAGCTTGTACAGGCGCGTGACCACGCCGAAGGCGAGCAGGCGCTCCGCGATGGAGAGCTTCATGTTGCTGCCCAGCGCCCGGGCACGCTTCATGACGGTGGTCATGTGCTCCAGGGTGTAATAGGTGCTCCAGGCATCCTCGTAGGTGCGGTCGAGTTCCTCGTCGCTCATGTTCGGATGGTGGATGACCCGGTGCGCCAGGTCGTACTGGTTGAGGTCCGGGTCCATCCACACGCCTTCCTGCAGCATGCGCCGGTGATCCTCGGAACCCGGGAGGGGGGTCATGATCGAGATGTTCAGCAGGTCGATCGGCAGTTCGCGCTTGATGATCTCGATGTCGCGCAAAATCGATTCGCGGGTATCGTTGGGCAGGCCGATGATGTAGGCGCCCCAGATGATCACCGGCCGCTTCTTCCACTGCAGCAGCATGTCGCGGTACTCGGTGATCTTGTTCTGGCGCTTGTTCATCGCCAGCAGGTTGTCCGGGTTGATGTTCTCCAGGCCGACGAACACCTGCTCCACCCCGGCCGCGGTGGCCTTGTCGATGAAACCGGGGATCTTGTGGCACAGGGTGTCCACCTGGATGACGCAGCGCATCTTTATCCCCGCCTCGCGCAGCTCGATCATGCGATCGAAATAGGCCTCCCAGTCCTGGTTGCGCGCGAAATTGTCATCGGTGAAAAACAGCCGCTGCACCCCCTGGGCGTGGGTGTCGCGGATGAAGCGCTCCAGGTCGTCGACCGAGCGCGAACGGCTCTTCTGCCCCTGCACATTGATGATGCAGCAGAAGCTGCACTTGTACGGGCAGCCGCGCCCCAGGTCGACACTGTTGAGCGGCAACAGGTTGCGCTCCACCAGCGCCCTGGGCGTGCACGGCAGTGGCTGGTCCGGCAGCGTCACCAGTTCCTGCTGAAAGTCGTACAAGGCTTGCAGTTCGCCGTGCCAGGCATCCCGGATCACCCGGTCGAAACGCCCGTCCTCCGCCTCGCCGGCGAACAGCGAGATCCCCTGCTGCTGGGCGTCGACCAGTTCCTGCGGCAGCTGCTCGAGCATCGAGATGCAACCGGACACGTGAAAGCCGCCGATGCACACCGGCATGCCGGCGGCGAGAAACGGCTGGGCGATATCCACCGCGCGCGGAAACTGGTTGGTCTGCACGCCGACCAGGCACAGCAGCGCACGCTGGCCGCTGGCCTGCAGGCGATGCACCAGTTTCTCGTAGTCGACGACATCGATCGCCTCGTCGAAGGCCGAGACACGGATATCCACGTCTGCGCCCAACACCTGCCGCTCGGCACAATCCAGCGCCAGGCCATTGACCACCGCCAGCGCGTTGGATGCGATGAAGTAGCGGTGCCACTGGATCGGGTAGCCCTCGGCATCGTAACGGGTCGCCCGCACCAGCAGCAGGTGGAACACCTCGGCCTCGCCGGGCGACCAGTCGACGCGGGCCATCGCAGCGTAACCGCCACGCTTTCCGCCGGGCCTTCTTGTAAACAACAGGTTCATGCAGCGTTCCTTGAGAAATCCATGCGAGCGATGGCAGCGATGGGGCCTTCAGTTATTGGCGTGACGGCTAATCGCCACTGCCCCAGCGCTGGCCCAGGGAGTGTTCCACACCCAGGTGGTCGAGCACCCGCGCCACCATGAAGTCGATCAGTTCGTCGACGCGCTCAGGACGGAAATAGAAACCGGGATTGGCCGGCATGATCACCGCGCCGGCATTGCTCAGCGTGAGCATGTTGTGCAGGTGGATGGACGAGAGCGGCGTCTCGCGCACCACCAGGATCAGCTTGCGCCGTTCCTTCAGCGCCACATCGGCGGCACGGTCGATCAGGTCGTCGCAGATACCGTTGGCCACCGAGGCCAGCGTGCCGGTGGTGCACGGGCAGATCACCATCGCCTCGGGCGGGTTGGTGCCGCTGGCGACCGGCGCGGTCCATTGCTGACGGCCGTACACCGACAGCTGTCCCTCCGGGCAGCCGAAGTGCTGGGTCAGGTAGGCCTGCATCTCCTGGGTGCGGCCGGGCAGTTGCAGGTCGGTCTCCATGTTGATCACCACCTGGCCGGCCTGCGACAGCATCAGCTGCACCTGGCGCCCGGCTGCCAGCAGGCACTCGATCAGGCGCAGCCCGTACTGGGCGCCGGAGGCGCCGGTGATGGCGACCGCGATCGCCTCGCTCATGCCTGCGCCTGCGCCAGCGCGTCGAGAATACGCTGGTGGATGTTTTCGAAGCCACCGTTGCTCATGACCAGGATGGTATCACCCGGCTCGACGCTGCCGACCAGAACATCGACGATCTGCTGCGTATCCTCGGCCACGTGCAGGTAGGGCCCCAGCCCGGCCAGCACCGCGCGTGCGTTCCAGCCCAGCCCGGGCGGTGCGTACACGTGCACCCGGTCCGCCTCGACCAGCGCATCGGCCAGCCGCTCGGCATGGATGCCCATGCGCATGGTGTTGGAGCGCGGCTCGAGCACCGCGTGGATGCGGCCATCACCGACGCGCGCGCGCAGGCCGTGCAGGGTGGTTTCGATGGCGGTCGGGTGGTGGGCGAAGTCGTCGTACACCTGCACGCCACCCACCTCGCCACGCAGTTCCATGCGCCGCTTGACGTTCTCGAAGCGGCACAGCGCCTCGACCCCGGCCTTCGCCGGCACCCCGGCGTGGCGTGCCGCGGCCAGCGCCGCCAGGGCATTGGCGACATTGTGCGCGCCCGTCAGCGACCATTCGACCCGGCCGACATTCTCGCCCTCGCAGATCACCTCGAAGGCGCTGCCGTCCGGGCTGCTGTTGGCCGTATGCCAGCTCGCCTCGAAGGACACGTCGAAGTGCTCGACCGGGGTCCAGCAGCCCATGTCCAGGACATCGTGCAGGTTGCCGTCGTCGAGCGGCGAGATCACCAGGCCGTTGCCGGGCACGGTGCGCATCAGGTGGTGGAACTGTTTCTGGATCGCTTCGAGGTCTTCGAAGATGTCGGCATGGTCGAACTCGAGATTGTTCATCACCAGGGTGCGCGGCCGGTAGTGCACGAACTTGGAGCGCTTGTCGAAAAAGGCAGTGTCGTACTCGTCCGCCTCGACCACGAAGAACGGCGCCTCGCCGGCACGCGCCGACACCCCGAAGTTCTGCGGCACCCCGCCGATCAGGAAGCCCGGATTCAGACCGGCGTCCTCGAGGATCCACGCCAGCATGCTGCTGGTGGTGGTCTTGCCGTGGGTGCCGGCCACCGCCAGCACCCAACGCTCGTGCAACACGTGTTCGGCCAGCCACTGCGGCCCGGAGGTGTAGCGCAGGCCGCGCTCGAGCATGTACTCGACCGCCGGGTTGCCGCGTGACAGGGCGTTGCCGACCACCACCATGTCCGGTGGCGGGTCGAGGTGCGCGGCCTCGAAGCCCTCCATCAGATCGATGCCGGCCTCCTCTAGCTGGGTACTCATCGGCGGGTAGACATTGGCATCGGAGCCGGACACCTGGTGGCCGAGTGCCCGCGCGATCAGCGCGATGCCGCCCATAAAGGTGCCGCAGATACCGAGGATATGGATATGCATAAAACTGAAGAACCGAAATCAGGGGGAGGACTGGGCGACCATCTCAGGGGCGAACCACTGGGCGATCAGTCCGAGCACGAACATTGTATAGGCGAACACGATGAGGATGCCGAACGGCAGCGGAATCTCGAAGGTATGGCGCACCACGTGCGCCATCGCCAGCATCATCCACAGGAACAGGGCCAGATCGAGCAGCCCCGCCAGCTGCGGCACACCCAGCAGGGCGGTGAGCGCACGGTAGCCGATGGTCACTACCGCGGCCAGCACGCCCAGGCCGAGCAGGGCGCAGAAACTCTGTTCCCAGCGGCTCGACTTGCCGCGTGCCTGCAGCCCGGCGAACAGCAGCGCTGCGGTCGCCACCAGTTCCAGCAGCGTCGCCAGCACTGCGTCGAGCGGCGTTTCGAACACCGTCATCGCCAGCGGGATGTTCAGCAGCAGGTTCAGTGCCAGCAGCGTCTTGAGCAGGAACGGCGAGGCCGGCAGGTCCTGCGGCACGCGCCGCAGCAGCGCCACGTCCACGAAAAATCTGATCAGTTCAACCATTAATCCAATCCGGAGCAGCTTGCCCCTAATGCTATGCTTGCCGCTCGAAATTGGAAGAGCGCATGCAAGAAAGTTTTGTCGACACCCCCGAGGCCCTGGCCGAATTGTGCACCGCCCTGCAGGGCAGCGAATGGCTGGCGATCGATACCGAGTTCATCCGCGAGAAGACCTACTACCCGAGGCTGTGCCTGATCCAGGTGTGTAACGGCGAGGTGGCCGCCTGTGTCGATCCGCTGCGGCTTCCCGATATGCAGCCCTTCCTCGACCTGCTGTTCGATGGCAGCATCCTCAAGGTGTTCCATGCCGCACGCCAGGACCTGGAGATCTTCTGGCACGACTGGCAACGCTTTCCGCTGCCGCTGTTCGACACTCAGCCGGCCGCCGCCCTGCTCGGTCATGGCGACCAGATCGGCTATGCCAACCTGGTCAAGCAGGTGCTGGAGATCGACCTGCCCAAGGACCAGTCGCGCACCGACTGGTCGGCGCGTCCGCTGGACGAACAGCAGATCCGCTACGCGCTGGACGACGTGGTCTACCTCGGCCAGCTGTACGTGCAGATGCGCGGCAGCCTGTCCGATCGCGAGCGCCTGCAGTGGCTGGCCGCCGACTTCGCCGGCCTGGCCGACCCGGCCACCTACCAGCCGGCACCAGCCGAGGCCTGGAAGAAGGTGAAAGGCCGCCAGCACCTGCGCGGCCGCCAGCTGGCGGTGCTGCAGGCGCTGGCGCAATGGCGCGAGCTGCAGGCGCGCGAGCGCGACCTGCCGCGCAAATGGCTGATGAAGGACGACCTGATGGTCGAGCTGTGCCGGCGCCTGCCGCGCAATGCCGAGTCCCTGGCCAAGGTGCGCGGCGTCGAACCCTCGCTGGTACGGCGCGAGGGCAAGCTGCTGCTGCAACTGATCGCCGACGCCTGCGCCCTGGACAAATCCCAATGGCCGGTGGAAAAGCGCCGCCCCGCCCCGCTGAGCAGTCAGCAGGAGGCGATGGTGGACCTGCTCAGTGCCTGCCTGCGCCTGCTCGCCGAGCGTCACCAGCTGTCGCCGCAGGCCATCGCCACCCACAAGGATCTGCAGAACCTGGTGCGCGGCGATGCCGACTGCGCCCTGCTCAGCGGCTGGCGCAAGGCGGTCGCCGGTGAGCCGCTGCAGGCGGTGATGCATGGTGAGATCAACCTGCTGAACGTGGATGGGGAATTGCAGCTGAGGTGAGCTTGGCAAAGATTTGCGTTGCGCACCGAGCTTCGGTTTTAGAGGTTCCGCCACCGTGCGTTATTGGCGCTGACACCGAGTTGTTTTTGAAAGCGCGGGGTGCCGCGCACCCACCCTACTTTTCTTTGCTTGCCCAAAGAAAAGTAGGCAAAAGAAATGCACCCCTGCGACTTGCCCTTCGCTGCGCTGCGGGTTCCCTGTGCTCCTCGCTCAAAGCCGGCGCTCGGGAACTCGCCCATCTGCGATGGGCTCAGACACCCCTCGCTTCTCCCGGCTTTGCCCTGCGGTGCTCGGCTGCGCCGAAGGGGACCGGAGTACTCCGTCGTGTCCATAGCGGACTATCAGTTCGCGACTTGGCGGAATCAGAGCACCCGGCGCGACTTCATGCCGCCGAGCAACGCAGAAGCCCGCCGGAGAAAGCGAGGGGTGTCTGAGCGATCGGAGATCGCGAGTTCCCGAGCGCGGCGGGATTCGAGACAAACCAGCTTGCTGGTTTGGACGGCTGCAAGCCGCCCGCAGGGTGAGGAGCGCAGCGACGAATCAACCGCAGGGAAGTTCCGGCGCAGCCGGGACCGGCATGTTGGAGCAAATGCTTTTGGTTACTTTTGGCGACAAGCAGCTTGCTGCGCAGAACGGCCGTAGGCCGACCCGAAGGGCGAGCTTTAGCGAGTAAACAAAAGTAACAAAGAACCAAAGCGCCTTGTTCCTAATCGTTCTCATCAACGCTTAAATGGTGACAGGCCCTTACCAAAACACCATCCCATCATCGATTGCTCAGCCGATGATCCGCGCCACTTTGAGCACCGAAGGAATCCCGCGGATACGCCGGAAGATCGAGGCCAGGTGCTTGCGCCCACGCACCGTGATCACGAAACGCAGGCTGGAACTGAGACCATCGCGCTCCTCGCTGCGCACGTCCTCGATGTTCGAGCCCTCGGCAGCGATCACCGAGGCGACGGTGGCGAGCATGCCGCGCTGGTTGCCGGCGTCGACGCGGATCGCGGTGGAGAATTCGCCGCTGACCTCGTCGGCCCACTGCACGTCGATCCAGCTCTGCCCCTGGCGGCGGAAGTCGCCCAGGTTAGGACAGGTCTGGTGATGCACCACCATGCCGCGGCCCGGGCTGAAGGTGGCGACCACCGGGTCGCCGGGGATCGGTCCGCAGCATTTGCCGAAATTGACCACCAGGCCTTCGCTGCCACGAATGGTCAGCGAACCGGAGGCCCCTTCCTCTTCGACCTGCTCGCCATCGCTGACCACCAGCAGGCGCGCCACCAGCCGCGCCATGCGGTTGCCCAGGCCGATCTGTGCCAACAGCTCGTCGAAACTTTTGTGCCCCAGTTCGCCGAGCACCTCCTGGATCTCTTCCTCGCCGAGGTCGTCGATGCTGCGCTCGAGCACCTCCAGCTCGCGCTCCAGCAGGCGCCGCCCCAGTTCGGCGGCCTCACGCTGTTCCAGGCGCTTGAGGTAGGAGCGGATGGTCGCGCGCGCCTTGCCGGTGACCACGAAATCCAGCCACGCGGGGTTGGGTCGCGCCCCCGGCTTGGTGATGATCTCCACCGTCTGGCCGCTGTGCAGGCGGGTACGCAGCGGTGAGAGCTGGCGGTCGACACGCGCCGCCACGCATTCGTTGCCGACATCCGAGTGCACCGCGTAGGCGAAGTCGATCACGGTCGAGCCCTTGGGCAGCACCGTGATCTTGCCGCGCGGGGTGAACACGTAGACCTCGTCCGGGAACAGGTCGACCTTGACGTGCTCGAGGAACTCCATCGAGTCGCCGGAGCTCTTCTGCACCTCGAGCAGGTTGCGCAGCCACTCGGCCGCGGCATCTGTGGTGACGCTGCCACCGTTGGCGCCCTTGTACTGCCAGTGCGCGGCGATGCCCTCCTCGGCCACCTTGTGCATGTCCTCGGTGCGGATCTGGATCTCGATCGGCACCCCCTGCGGACCGAACAACACGGTGTGCAGCGACTGGTAGCCGTTGGCCTTGGGGATGGCGATGTAGTCCTTGAAGCGGCCGGGCATCGGCCGGTACAGGTTATGCACCGCACCGAGCACCCGGTAGCAGGTGTCGACCGTGTCGACGATGATGCGGAAGGCGAACACGTCCGCCAGTTCGGACAGCGACAGCTTCTTGTCGAGCATCTTCTGGTAGACGCTGTAGACGCGTTTCTGGCGGCCGTACACCTCGCCGTTCAGCCCTTCCTGCTTGAGGCGGTTGGACAGCACCTCTTCCACATCGGCGACCAGTTCGCGGCGGTTGCCGCGCAGCTTTTTCAGGGCATCGCGCAGGATGCGGTCGCGCCACGGCCAGTGGGCGGCCATGCCCAGCTCTTCGAGTTCGTGACGGATACTGTTGATGCCGAGGCGGTTGGCGATCGGCGCGTAGATGTCCAGCGTCTCGCGCGCGATGCGCCGCGCCTTGCCCGGCTTCATCACCCCCAGGGTGCGCATATTGTGCAGGCGGTCGGCCAGCTTGATCATGATGACCCGGATGTCCTTGGTCATCGCCAGCAGCATCTTGCGGAAGTTCTCCGCCTGCGCCTCGGCGCGCGAGCGGAACTTGAGGTGGGTCAGCTTGCTCACCCCGTCCACCAGCTCGGCGATCTCCGGGTCGAATTCGGTGGCCAGCTGGTCCTTGGCGGTGGGGGTGTCCTCGATGACGTCGTGCAGGATCGCGGCCATCAGGCACTTGTGGTCCATGTGCATCTTGGACAGGATGCGCGCGACCGCGACCGGGTGATAGATGTAGGGTTCGCCGGAAAGGCGTTTCTGGCCCTCGTGGGCCTCGGCACCGAACAGGTAGGCGCGATAGACCTCGCGGACCTGGTCGTGGGTCAGGTAGGACTCGAGCTCGGCGCACAGGTCGCTGACCAGATAGCGCGCCTTCGCCGCGGGGGACTGATCGCCCTCCGGCAAATCGGGAATGACAGGACCCGGCTCACTACTCACGGACTGAGACCTCTGACAGGTGCGCTACACCCCTACAGTGTACTCACACCTGCCAGAGCTTGTCGCGATCAGCCTTCGTCGCGCGGCTCCTCGACCACGCCCAGCTCGCCGGCCAGGGCCGCCGCCAGTTCGTCGTCGATCGACTCCTCGGTCTCTTCTTCCTCGGTGAGGATGTCGCGGGTGATCAGGCCGTCGGCGATCTCGCGCAACGCCACCACGGTCGGCTTGTCGTTCTCCCAGGGCAGCAGCGGGTCGACGCCGTTGCTCAGCTGGCGCGCGCGCTTGGCGGCCATCAGTACCAGGTCGAAGCGGTTGTCCAGATTATCGAGGCAGTCCTCGACGGTAATGCGTGCCATGAACAAAACTCCAAAGTCTAGCTGTTCAGCAGAGGTAACGGCGCATAATACGATTTTTCACCGGACCAGGCCAGCCCGGGGCGCTAGCTGCTGAGCATTTCCCGCAAAACGTCCGCGTAACGCTGTTGCTGGCGCACGCCGCGCAGGCGCTCGGCCGATACCACCTCGCCGAGCTGGCGCAGGGCCAGCTCGAACCGGTCGTTGACGATCAGGTAGTCGTATTCGACATAGTGCGACAGCTCGTCCTGGGCATCGCGCATGCGCCGCTCGATGATCTCCTCGCTGTCCTGGCCGCGGTTGCCCAGGCGCTCGCGCAATGCCGCGATGCTCGGCGGGATGATGAAGATGGACACCGCCTCGGGGAAGCGCTCGCGCACCTGGCGTGCCCCCTGCCAGTCGATCTCGACCACCACGTCACGCCCGGCGACCAGCTGGTCGCGCACCGCACCTTCCGAGGTGCCGTAGTAGTTGTCGAACACCTTGGCATGCTCGATGAAGGCGCCCTGCTCCACCAGGCCCTCGAAGGTGCCGGCATCCACGAAATGGTAGTGCACGCCGTTTTCCTCGCCCGGGCGCATGGCGCGCGTGGTGTGCGAGACCGACAGGCTCAGCTGCTCGTCCTGCGCCAGCAGTTCGCGCAACAGGCTGGTCTTGCCGGCCCCGGAAGGGGCGGAAACGATGAAAAGGATGCTGGTGTCACTCATGGCGGCTCGGGATCATTCGTTTGCTACGGTTGCTGCCCGGGCGGCGCGCCGCCCGGGTGAAGAGGCGACATTCTGCCATCATTTGCGAGCGGGCACCTGCCGCTTGTCGAGTGACGAAGCCGCCGGACTTATCCGTACAACAGTTCCTGCCATCGTCCCTCTTCGATCAGACGCGCCTTCAATGCACTCCAGGCCTCGGCACCGCCGGCGCGCTCAACGAACACCCGCTCGGTGATTTCCGCCGCCTTGTGCAGGCCGGACAGGTACACATAGGTGTTGGGCCGGTTGAGCAGTTCCCAGGCGGCATCCACGTGCGCACTCAGCGACTCCTCCAGGGCATCGCGCTCGTCGCTGAGCGGGCGGCTGGCGACCTTGTCGAAGGCCTCGAAGGTCTGCTTGTCGTAATAGTGCGCCAGGTCGCTGCCCTCCTGGTTGCGGTACAGGCTCTCCATGCCGGTGCGCGCGCCATAGAACAGGCGGATATCGCCCTGCCAGTCCACACCATTACGGTAGGCCTGCTGGATCATGGTGCGGAACGGCGCGATCCCGGTGCCACTGCCGATCAGCAGCAGGTTGGCGCTGCGGTCCTGCGGCAGGCTGAACGGGTTCTTGAACGGGCCGACCAGCTGCACCGTCTGCCCGGGCCGGGCATCGCACAGGAAGTTCGAGGCCATGCCCGGGTAGCGTTCGCCGCTGACCTCGTCGAGGTAGAAGCAACGCTTGACCAGGATGGTCATGCCGACGGCCTCGCCGTCATCCAGTGGATTCACCTCGGTGACCGAGTAGCGGCGCACGTGCTGGACCTTGCCGAAGGCACTGTCGCCCGCCACCACCACGCCGATATTCTGGCCCGGGCTGACACGGAACGCCGGATCGTCCACGCTCAGCACCAGCTGGCGCACCTCCTCGCTGTCGCTCGGGGTGATGCGTTCCGAGCCCACCAGCACCGAGTTGACCATGCTGTCGGTTTCTATCGCTTCAGCGTTCATGTTTTTCTCCCGTGCGCCCTGCGCACCAATGCGATCCTGAGTGACCGGCTGCCCGGCCCTGAAGTTTGCTACCGCGCATCGCCGGCCCTGTAGCCGGCGCTGCGCACTGAAATCATTCGCGACGCTTGCAGCTGCCGCCGCTGCTGCAACTGCACTCGCCGCCGCAGCCCGCCTTTTCTTTGTAGGGCCCCCATTCCGGGTGGCGGCGCGCGAACTCGCGCGCCAGGCCCTGTACCGCGATCCAGGCCAGCAGTACGCCGAAGATCACCGCGCCGGCCACCAGCATCTTAAGCATGCGAACCTCCAAGCCCGGCAAAGCCCATGAAGGCCAGCGACAGCAGCCCCGCGAGCATCAGGCTCATCGCCGCGCCCTGGCTGACGCTCGGCACTTTCGCCAGCTCCAGCTTCTCGCGCAGGCCGGCCATCAGCATCAGCGCCAGGGTGAAGCCGACACCCGCGCCGGAGCTGAAGGCCAGGCACTGCAGGAAATCGTACTCGCGGAAGGTCTGGAACAGGGCCACCCCGAGGATCGCGCAGTTGGTGGTGATCAGCGGCAGGAAGATGCCCAGCGCGCGGAACAGCTTGGGGCTGAACTTCTTCACCGCCATCTCCACCAGCTGCACCGCCGAGGCGATCACCGCGATGTAGCAGATCAGGCGCAGAAACTCGATCTCCAGGGTGGTCAGCACCCAGTTGATGGCGAAGGCCGCGCTGGAGCTCACCAGCATCACGAAGGTGGCGGCCAGGCCCATGTTCCAGGCGGTCTCCTTCTTCGCCGACACGCCGAGGAAGGGGCACAGGCCGAGGAACAGCGCCAGCACGAAATTGTTGATCAATGCGGCGTTGAGGAAGATGAATGTCATGCTGTTGGGGTCCATGATCAGCCTCCCATTGCGATGGCCATCCCGGGCCAAGAGCAAGATTTTTTAACCGCCAAGGACGCCAAGAACGCAAAGGTTTCCTGGAGGGTGCTCTGCATGCGACCGACGAGACAACGAACGTCAGAAGCGGCTTCCATACCTATCAAAAAAACACTTCGCGACCTTCGCGTCCTTGGCGGTGAATTCATTGGATTTCGCATAAGGATATTCACGGCTTCAGACACCATCACTCGCCCCCTCGCTTTCGAGCAGCTTGCGCTCGCGCTTCTGCTTCAGGTACTCGAACAACAGCAGCCAGCCGCCGAGCACGAAGAAACCGCCCGGCGGCAGGATCATCACCACCCAGGGCTCGAAGTCGGCGGGGAATACGTGCACGCCGAAGATCGAGCCGGCACCGAGCAGCTCGCGCACCGTGCCCAGGCACAAAAGGGCGAAGGTGAAGCCCGCGCCCATGCCCAGCGCGTTGACCACGGCGGCGCCGAGCTTCTGCTTGGAGGCATAGGCCTCGGCACGGCCGAGGATCACGCAGTTGACCACGATCAGCTGGATGAAGGCGCCGAGCGCGTTGTACAGGTCGAGGCTGATCGCCTGGATGGTGTAATCGACGATGGTGACGAAGGTGGCGATGATCACGATGTAGCTGGCGATGCGCACCTGCTTGGGGATCAGCTTGCGCAGCAGCGACACCAGGGTGCCGGAGGCGAGCAGCACGAAGGTGGTGGCCAGGCCCATGGCCAGCGCGTTGATCGCCGAGTTGGTCACCGCCAGCACCGGGCACAGGCCGAGCAGCATGACGAATACCGGGTTCTCTTCCCACAGGCCGCGCACGAAGGTGTCGAGCGAGACCTTTTCGTATTGATTGGGCAAAGCCATTACTGACCTCCGTTGGCAGCAGGGGTCGGAGTCGGCAGCACCGACTCCGACCCCTTTTGCTGCAGTTCACCCAGGTGGCGCTGGATCAGCGGGAACATGCGCTGCCCGCTGGCATTGATCATGCGCCCGATGGCGTTGGACGAGATGGTCGCGCCGGAGATCGCGTCGATCTGCCACGGCTCGGTCTTGTTGCCGTGTTTCACGGCAACAATGGCATGCGCCAGGGCATCGCCGGCGGCGTTCAGCGCAGCGTCCAGCGCGGTGAAGTTTTCCAGGAAGGCCGGATCGGTGGCGATCTTGTCCCCCAGCCCGGGCGTCTCCGCCATCTTCAGGATCCTGATCCCGGTGACGCACTGGCAGCCCGGGTCATAACCGTAGAGGATGCGGATCACGTCCTGGTAACCGGTGGCCTCGGTCTTCAGCGCGATGCCCTTGAGGGCTCCCTGTTCGTCGTAGGCGACATAGATACGCTCACCGCTCGCGGCCGCGTTGTCGCCCGGCTTCAGGCCGTCGGCATCCAGCAGGAAGTCACGCTGCACGGCGGCACCCGGCACCACCTGGAACACCGCTTTCTCGATGGCGATGCGCTGGTTCTCGGCAATGATCGGCGCGGTGAACTGGAACACCAGCACCACCAGGAAACCAGCGAGCATGGAGATGCCGCCCAGGGTGAACAGCATCTTCAGCCCGGGGGTCGGCGGCGGCGCCTGCTCCTGTTCCTTGGCGGACTCGAGCGTGGCCTGTTCGGTGTCGCTCATGATCCGGCCTCCGGTTTCTTCTGCTTCACTTCGCCGTATATGCGTGGCTGGGTGAACTGTTCGATCAAGGGCACTGTGGCGTTGCCGATCAGGATGGCGTACATCACGCCCTCGGTGAGGCCTCCGAAATAACGGATCATCACGGTGAGGAAGGCGATCAGGAAACCATAGATCCACACGCCCTTGCGCGTCAGCGGCGAGCCGACCATGTCCGAGGCCATGAACATGGCGCCGAGCATCAGGCCGCCGGAGAACAGCACGAACTGCGGCGTCGGGAAGGCGGCCGGGTCATACAGGTATAGCGGCCAGGTGATCAACACGGTGC
>Ga0272444_10001496_pt1 | contig 22509 bp, 16 predicted proteins | sample SSMForm13_FD_201033 | JGI IMG/M metagenome (GOLD analysis project Ga0272444, IMG submission 201033) | Marine sediment archaeal communities from Little Sippewissett salt marsh, Falmouth, MA, United States - SSM-Form-13 | ecosystem: Environmental > Aquatic > Marine > Wetlands > Sediment ...
AGTTGGCCGGCAGATTTGGCGCTGTTATCTTCGACATGGACGGCACGCTCGTGGAGCAGTTGATCGACTTTGCCGCAATCCGCCAAGAACTAGGGGTTTCTCCGCGCAATGGAATCATCGAGGCCATTCGGGAGATGCCTCCCACCGAAGCAGAAAACGCGCACCAGTTGCTGTTGTCCCGCGAGATCGACGCAGCTGGTCGGGCAAAGCTGATCCCTGGAGCCAAGGAGATTATCGAGCGCATCTCACGTTCGGGAATCAAGACCGCACTGCTGACAAGGAACGCCCGACAAGCGATGGAACTAGTGATGTCCAGATTCGACCTCCGGTTTGACTTGGCCTGGTCGCGTGAGAACGGACCCATCAAACCCGAACCTGACGGGATACTTCGGGCATGTCGCAGACTTGGGGTCAGCCCTGAAAAGGCATGCTGCGTCGGCGACTTTCACTACGATATAGTGGCTGCCAATGCCGCCGGGGCCACGAGCGTCCTCCTGGTTGCCGAAGGCCGACCCGACTTCGCCACTGAAGCGGACCACGTTATCAGCGAGCTTAGCCAACTGGCCGGGATACTGGGAGTATAGATGGCTTATCTGCCACTGGCCAACCTGCTTCAGCACAAACTCCGAAGTGTGTTGAGCGCCTTGGGTATAGGCATCGGCATCTGCATGCTCATCACGCTTTCGGGCCTGTCGCGCGGGAGCCTCTACGAAGTCGCCGACCGCTGGGAGGCAGTCCATGCTGACTTGTTCGCCTACCCGGACATCTGGGAAGGAAGCGTCTCCAGCCTGAGCGGGGTCGGACTACCCGATCGCTATGCGCACCTGATCGCCCGGGAGCACCGGGATATCGTCTCCAGTGTCGTGCCCGTATTCCTCTGGCAAGTCCGTCTGGCCGGGCAAGGGCAACTGGCGGCGGGCGTGGACCCTTGGCACTTCGCGGCGATCTCCGGAGGAAGAAAGCCCATCCAGGGGCGCATCTTCGATCCGGATAGCGGCTTCAGCGGATGGATGGAGCGCACACTGCTTGGCCCACCATCCGATGATGGCGGGCCTCTCGATATCGGCGCGGACGATTTGGGCGCAGCCGACCACAACGGCATGGAGGTCGTCGTCGATTCCAGGCTTGCCACAGCCGCCGACATCCAGCTTGGCCAGAAGGTCCAGATGGCCGGTCACGACTTCACCGTGGTGGGAATCGTCCCCGCCGGCGGCTTGTCCCGAGTCTATCTGCCCCGAAGGACCGCCCAATTCCTCTTCGGTAGCGGGGATATCACCAAAAGCACGCTGCTTTTCATCAAGCTGCACGATGGAGTTGACCAGAATATGGCATCCAGGGCGATTGCGCGGGCAGGCGTGGACGTGGTCCAGATCCGTCAGTTCCGCCAGATGCTCACCAGCCAGTTCGCCATCATGTTCGTTTACGTAGATGCGGTCAACGCCGTCGCCATCGTGATAGCCTTCCTCTTCATCATGGTCACACTCTACACAATCGTGCTTCAGAGAACCCGCGATATCGCGATCCTCAAGACATCCGGCGCATCCGGCGCTTTCATCGTGCGACAGATAGTGGCCGAGTCTCTGCTTCTGACGCTTGCGGGGACGGCAATGGGGATCGTCATGAGCTTGGCTGCGGACGTGCTGATAGAAGCGATGTTCCCTCTGCTTACGGTTCGGATAGGCGTCCGGTGGATACTCACGGGGCTGGCGGTAGCGGCTGCGGGAGCGATGGCCAGCGCCGCCTACCCTGCCTGGCGGGCGACACGCATCGATATGGTCAAGGCGCTGAACTGGGAGTGAGCCACTCAACACATGCCCGATAGCAGCCACATACTTGTTGCCGAGAAGGTGTCCAAGAATTACGGCATAGGCCCGGCCCGTGTCGAGGCATTGCGTCCCTCCGACGTGTCGGTGAGGGAAGGGGAGTTTCTCGCAGTCATGGGTCCAAGTGGATCAGGCAAAAGCACTCTTCTTCACGTTCTTGGTTTGATGACGCCCGCTGATGGCGGGAGCATCACCATCGCTGGTCGGCTGGTAACTGACAGTTTGGCCGAGCGAACGGTGTTTCGGCGCGAGAAGATTGGTTTTGTGTTTCAACGCTTCAACCTCATCGGCGTCCTCAGCGCTGCCGACAACATCGCAATCTCACTACGGGTGCGAGGCATCAGGCCGGATGAGCGAATCCGCGTTCTGCTGGAACACGTCGGGGTCGGACATGTCGCGGATCGCAGGCCTGGCCAGATGTCCATCGGCGAGCAGCAACGAGTGGCCGTCGTCCGGGCTATAGCACATGAACCAGCGATTCTACTTGCCGACGAACCGACGGGCAATCTGGATTCGGCGAACGCGGCCGGACTGCTTGAACTGCTAAGAAAGATGAACTGTCAGTCCGGTCAGACTATCGTTATGATCACTCATTCCCAAGAGGCAGCAAACCGCGCGGATCGCATAGTCCACATGAAGGACGGCAAGTTGCTCGATGGATAGGGACAGACCAGGCATCCTGGCCCCGCACCTGCCTGACGATATCACCGTCAAGCATTGGTTCGCATTCTACGCGGTCTTCTTCCTGGGCGCCGCGATCCCCTTGTGTGTGCTTCTGTTTCGGCAGGATTGGCAATGGTCGGATTGGACACAGGACACTGTGGCGACATTCAGCGCCACCAGCCCCACCATTAAGCTGCTCATCATGGTTCTCTACGTCTCCCTGGCCTGCACGTTCATTCCGCTGCCGACGGGGTGGCTGGTGGCCGGGGTCGCAACGCGAGAGGCGGCCATCGCGGCGGGAATGTCCGGAAGCGCTACGGTCGTGGCGCTGCTGACCGCCCTGATGGTTGGCCTGCTCGGCGCCATCGGGTCCACAATTGCCAACCTCAACGACTATCACCTTTTCACCTGGATGCTCAGACACCACAGGATCGCTGCCGTCAGGCATACGAAGGCGTACCAGTCGGCGGCAAAGTGGTTCAGCCGCCAACCGTTCTTCCTGATAGTCGTGTTCAATATCGTGCCCATCCCGATCGACGCGGTGCGGGTCTTGGCGACGACTTACCGATACCCCCGCGCTCCCTTCGCTCTGGCGAACTTCATCGGCAGATTCATACGCTTTGCGCTGATCGGATTCGTCACGTTCTGGTGGGATTTGGGCGCTGCAGCGCCTATCGCTCTGCTCGCGCTGGCAGTTGTGCTGGGCACAATCCGACTGGGACCCAAACTGGCCCGCAAGATACTGACTTTCCTGGCAAACCGAATTTCGCCTTCGGTGTCATACAACCAGAGCCCTGGAAAGGATTGACCAGATGAGATTCCCGGCAATTCTAGCGGTAGCGGTGCTGCTCTGCGGTGGTTTGGCTGCAAGCGAATGCTCGCCTGCGACCACCAAACCTTCCAGCAAGCCCACTACTACGACGGCGTCTTCGGAGCCGCTCGACCCCGCCGTGGTGAAGATACTAAGGGACCAGGAATACGCCGCCGACAAGTACGCAACCATTCGGGCTGATGTGGACTTCAAGGTAGTCGACCGCCGCATCGGAGATAGCGAAACGCGGACTGGTTGGGTCGTTTACCAGAAGGGGCGGCAAGGCGAGAAGGCGAAGTTCCGAGCCCACTTCGACACGCTCCGGCAAGGCGAAGGCGCAAATCGCAAGGAAGTGGTTGACTGGGCGTTCGACGGGTACTGGTTGAGCAAGGCCCAACCCCGGATAAAGCAGATACTCCGGCTGCAGATAGTCGCCGAGGGGCAGAAGTCCGAGCCCATGAGGCTGGGTAAAGGTCCGCTCCCGCTGCCGTTCGGACAGAAGGCGGACGAAGTTCTCGCTTACTACGACGCCTCCACTCGCCCCGTGGCGACGGACGAGCCGAAGGGAACGACCTACCTCAAGCTCAACGTCAAGAAGGCGCACTACGCGGAGATGGACTCAGTCCGCCTGGAGATTTGGGTTGATCCCAGAACGCAACTGCCCGTCAAGCTCGTCAGCAGGGACAAGAAGAAAAAGGTCACCACGGTCACCTTCAGTAACGTCAAGACAAACATCAAGATCGACCCAAGGAAGATGTTCGAGCTCCCTCTTCCGGCGATGTGGACCGAAGACAAGCGCCCGCTGAAGAAGGCTGCGTCCGACTAGGACGCCCCAACAGCAGGCTTTCTTCGCTTTCTGAGCACGACCCAGCACCCGATTCCCAGAAGTGCGGCGCTGCAAGGTTCGGGTATCCCCTGGTAGAGATAGACGTATCCGTCGCTTGCGCCCACCAGGACGTCCCACAGGCCGTCGCCCGTCCAGTCGCAAATCCCGGGGCGCGAGCGAGATGCGGTCAGGTCGATCGCCAAGCCATCCGACAACACAGCGGAGTAGCCGTCAAACAACGGAGATGCGTCCGTGCCTACATTGGCATAGAAGAGCAGTTGCCCGTCGGTATTGCCTGCGAGGATATCCTTGGCCCCGTCTCCGTTGAGGTCGGCGACGGCCGGGCTGGCGCGGTAGCCCGGCACGACCATCGTGGACCCGCCGTCCATGACGAACGTCTCAGCCAGGAAGTCCGGAGATGTGTCCGTGCCCACGTTGAGGAAGACGCTGATGTTCGAGTTGAGATCGCCCGCTACGAGGTCCTTCCTGCCGTCGTTGTTCCAGTCCAGAATGTCGATGCACGCCCTGCTGCCGATGTCGATGTCGATCTTCGCCCCCGACGCTCCCACCTGTAGCAGCGTCCCGCCGTCAAACGTCGGGTTGGTGTCGCTGCCGGTGTTCCTGAAGAACGTGATGCCGCCAAGCGCGTTTCCGACTACCAGGTCCTTCAGGCCGTCACCATCCCAATAGCACACGCGAGGGAAGAGCCCCATGCATCCGCTGCCGGTCGCAGTCAGGTCCGCCCCGCCGGATTGGGCGTAAAACGGCGCGGCGAACTTCGGTGCCTGGGCCGTCCCTTCATTCAGATAAACGCGAACCTTCGGCGTGTACGTCCCGCTTCCCCCGCCGACCACCAAATCTTCCAGGCCGTCACTGTCCCAATCCGCAAACGACGGAACAGAATAGCCGGTGACGATCACCGGGTATTCGGTATCGTTGAGCCAGTAGGTCACCGTCTCGACCGCGCCGAACTCAATCGCATGAGCAGGGATTGGAAGGGCCAGCGAAAAGGTGGCCACGATAGTGATTATCTGTGTAGAGCCCCGAAGGCATATTCCGCTGAGCATGCGGCGTCTCCTCACTTGTGCGGCTGTTCCTCACGAGCATATCGGCGCGGCCCGGATGGGCCGGAAGTGCGCCAAGAAATTATACCACGGTTTGCCGAATTCGCGAAGGGCGAAAGACGCTTGTGACCGAAGAGAAGACGGGACAGGCACTTCTCCGCGTCGCTTCGCTTGAGCCAGCCTCTGTTTCCCATCAACGCCTGGCGTCAATCATATTCCGAAGCGATGCTTGATCTGGCGCCAGATGTCTTGTGGTATCGGCTGCGTTGCGGCCTTGACGTCTGCTTCGATCTGCTCGGGGGTCGAGGCCCCCACCAACGTCGAGGCAATTCTCGCCTCCCGCATGCAGTATTGCAGCGCCAGTGCAAGCAAAGAAGTGCCCTTATCCTGACACCACTGCCATAGTTCGGTCGCCCTTGCCAGCTCCCCGCCGGCTGGGCCGAACGGGCGATCCGCGCTACTGGCAGCCATCTTCTCGGCTGCCTTCCGCGGATCGTCCCCGGACAGCAGGCCTTTCATCAGGGCCATTCCGTTTAGCACGCCGACGCCCCGCCACGAAGCCGCCGGCAGGACCAGCCCAGCGGCGCCGCGGCTGAGCAGGTGGTAGTCCCTATATGTGAGGATCACGTCGCACTGGCCGGTCTCGACAATCCGGTGCAGCAGGTGATTGTTGCGAACGCCCAGGCCGATCGCGCGGACGGCCCCCGCCTCCTTCATCCGGATAAGTTCCCGCCATGCACCGTGTGGAGCAAGGACAGGCTGAAGGCTCTCCGGATCGTGCACCATCAGGATATCCAGGTATTCTGTCTTCAGCGCTTGCAGACTCTCGCTCACGCTGCGCTTCGTGGCCTCGGCGGAATAGTCGCTGGGGTGCGTTCGCGTTCCCGTCTTGGTGGAAACGATTACGTCCTCTCGCCGACCGCCCTGGGAGCACCACTTCTCTAAGGCTGCGCCGATGGCGACTTCGCTACGACCTGCCTGGTAACACGCGGACGTGTCTATCAGGTTGACGCCTAGTTCAAGAGCCGTACCGGCCGTGGCGGTCGCCAAACCCTCGTCGAACTTGCCGCCTACATAGCCCAGCCAAGCCCCGCCCAGGCCGATGGGCGTCACTTCCATGCCCGTGCGTCCCAGCTTTCTCTTAGTCCACTGCTCGGAAATTGGCATCTGCCTACCTCAACTAGAAGCCACTGCACAAAGTCCACTCTATCGCGCCACAGGTAGAGAGGATAGATGCAGGGCCCTGTCCGTTCAACTGAGTTCCTGCCCAGCAACGCCCCCAGCAGAACGTGAGCGTCACCGGACCCCGGCCATCTGCCGTCTGCTGTCTCCGCCAGTCGCAAGCATTATCACTGCAACCGCCAATCCAACCATCCCGACCGGAAGGAACTTCATCTCGACAGGCATGTGGTCAACCGCCAGACCAAGCAGAGGCGCCACGACGGCTGCGAAAAGGCACTTGCTTTGGGACTCGATACTCAAGACGGTTGCCTGCTTTGTCGGATCGGCGTGGTCCGCAAAGCGGCTGATAAGCATCGGACGCCAGAAGTTCTGTATCACCGCCAGCAAAACGAATGCGGGTATGGCTGCGCTCTGCAGGCCAAACCCATTGGTCACAGCGATCACCGCGAACACGACCAGGTAGCACCACCACAACCAGGCTGCCGCCTTCTCTTGTGACCCGGCCCGGTCGGCCAGGACATGTGCGTGCCGTGATGCCCAACTGCCTGCCAGGTAAAGCGCCAGGAATATCGGCGCCGCCAGGACAGCCGTCCGCTGGTTCACGTGGTAGCTCGCCATAAGCGGAAGCGCCAGCGCCGCCGCCTTGATCATCGCCTGAAGGTAGTCCTTGCATACCCTGAAGGTTCCCTCGAAGCCCATGCTCTCGACCAGAAGCCGACGCAGAGGCCTGGAACGGATGCTCTCCGTCAAGGCATGGTAAAGCGTTCGTAAGACCCCACCCACCGATGCCTTCTGGCCGTTCGTCGCGTCCAGGTATGACGGATACGTCATGAAGTTGATAATGTTGAGTAAGTAGGGAACAACGCAGTATAGGAAAACGATCGAGAACTTCCCGGTAACGAACACCAGCGCTGCGGCGATGACAGCGCCGACGGCGGAGCCCAGTTTGCTCCAGGAGCGGGTATAGCCGTAGATCTTCGTCTTCTCGTCGGCCCGGCCTTGACGGGTGAGCCAGTCGAATATCATCGCCTTGTGCGTGCCCGTTCGGAATGCCTCTCCGATGCTGAACAAGAGCATTGCCGCGACGAGAGCCCAAATCTGATTGACCAGTCCGAAGACCAGAAAGGACGCAATGTAGGCGAGGAAGGAGAAGATCATGCATCTCCGCCTTCCGGCCACGTCGGCTATCGCGCCGGTGGGAATTTCCATCACGTTGATGCAGACCTCGCGGAAACCGATAAGCAGGCCTATCTCCGTGAAGGACAGCCCCTTTTCCACCAAAGCCAGCAATAGAAATGGCTCGTAGTACTGCTGGTTCTTCAGGAAACCGTACAGTGAGAATCGAAAGATCATATTCAATCGCCAGTAATTTCCCGTAGTCAGCGAATCTCTACACAGGTACGACGCCGCAGCCTCATCGCTTCCGAAAGTGGCCGCACCGGCCTATCCGGAAATTGCCCCAAACGATTCTATTGCCGGGTGACGCCACCGCAAGTGGCGGCTCGTGTCCAAGTTGGCAAGCAGTCAGCCGATACCGCTTGCAGGCGCGCATATGGCGGCGAACTTGACTGCCCCGCCGGAGTCAAGTAGCTTTATGGGTGGCCCGGATCGCCCTTGGCGAAGGGGCCACCAAATGCTTCTGACAGGCTTCGGTTCCTGACGCTCGGCAATTCCGCCTTAAACAGCCAGCCTGGTTGCATGTGACCCTGCAATTCCATGGAGGCATCGAAGTGCCCGGCAATGCTCCGCTTCAATCGGTAACCAGGGCCTGCCACGCCCTGGAGCTTGCGTGCAACCGCCGAAAAGGTATCACGCTCAGCAACATCGCCACTGGACTTCAGGTTGGAAAACAGACGGCGCACCACATTGTCCGAACGCTTATCCAAGAGGGCTTCCTTGAGAAGGTCGGGACGCCTCCGCTTTACCGGGCAGGCCCCATGCTCGATTCTCTTGCACGCCACCGCGAAGACTGGAACAGGCGCGTGCTTCTGCCAGCCGTGCCTGTAGCCATCGGGCTGGCCAAGAAGACCAAGGCCAATATATACGTCGGCCAGTATGTGGGCGGAATGGTCATAGGTCGCTTCCTGGTTCCCGGTTGGGACGGCGGCGATCCGCGCTTCACCTTCGGCTGGAGGTTCACCCCTTACGGAAGTGCGCTTGGGTACGTGGCATTCCTTCAGCCAGAGGAGGTGAAGGACTATGTCAATCACCATGGCTTCGCTCCCAACGACCGGATCTACTGGGGCAGCGTTGGCCAATTGCTGGCCTTCGCCGAAGCAATCCGCCAACAAGGACACATGACGATCGTAAAAAGCGGGAACTTCAGGGCTTCCGCGCCGGTCTTTGACGCCGATGGCTCAGTAGTCTCCCTCATAGCTGCGGTGGCGCCGTTCGTGTCGCTGGCATCGGGACAGGCTCAGACCTGTGTGCAAAGCGTGCGAAGTGCAGCCGACAAACTCACAGCTGCATTGCGGTTTCATGACGCGTCCACCCAGGCCACACCGGCCAGGCAAAGCCACCGTGGAACCGTAATGCCTTGACCCGGGCGCGGCTCTTGGTCGTCCGCTGAGCCCAGGCCCGAGCAGGCGACCGGCAACCCCTCCGGCACCCCAGTTCTCCTCAGGTCCACTTTCCGCCGCGTTGACAGAACTCTTCGCCTGCGCTATGCCAACCTGGCTGGAACTTGTTCGGCATGGCCTGGGTGCAGGAAGTCTCCCTTCCCGCACCCAGGCATACCTTTCGGACTGAAATCACATCAGCCGCTATTGATCTAGCTATTGGTAGTTATAGGTAATCTCAAGCGACGGCCGCAATGATTGGCTATTCTCCGAAGAGCGACACGCGATAGTCGCGCTGGTCTTTAGCACTATCCCGTAGTCGTAGCCTGCATCATAGATGTCCGCTATTACATCCGTTACGTCCAGTTCGCACTCCTCGTTATAGTCGTCAACCCAATACCCGGACACACCATTTGCCAAATCATAGTCTCCACTGGAGAAGTCTCCACTGTACCAAGTAGTGGATTCGGAGCTTTCTGAGTAAGCGTGGCAGCAATCGTCTTCGTTGCTTCCGGCGGAGTCAGGAAGCCAGTCAGTGGTGCAGCGATAGATGTTCAAGGTATTGCTACTGCTGCCTGAGTTGTATCTGAACAGGTGCAAGGTCGCCGAGTGAATCACGATCGTCTTGCCACTCGTGGTCTTGGGCAACTCCATAAGCATATCCCTGATGGCCAGGAGCCCGTGCTTCCTGCTGCCCGAAACTGATATGTTCGTGCTCGAACCTCGCGTGGCTTCCTCATAGTAGCTGTCAGTATAGGTATCGTCCATGGTGACGTCGGTGTATCCGGTTCCTCCACCTTCGCGGAAGTGAATCGTCTCCGTGCCTGTCGCCGCGTCATCGTAGGTGGCAGTGATCTCCGCGTTGGCGTAAGGCATGGTCAACGTGGTATCTGCAGTGGTCACACTCGCTATCCCTTCCGTATCGCCGACCCATTCGTCAAACTCTTTGCCCGAAGGCGCTGTATCGGCATCTATGTCAACAACAGTCGCCACAACGTAGCTGCCATCACCCGTTCCGCTGTTGACCGTAAGCGTCCATGTCTTGTCGGTGTAGGTGGCCGTCACCTCGGCGTTTCCGTAGGGCATGGTAAGGTTCGTGGAAGAGCTGCCGGCGCTGGCAACACAGGCGGTATCGCCCACCCACTCGTCAAAGTCTTGTCCGGACGGCGCGGCATCGGCAGAAATCGGCACGATCGTATCGACCGCGTAGCTGCCGTCACCTGTTCCGCTATCAACCGTCAACGTCCAGGTCTTGTCAGTGTAGGTGGCCGTAATTTCCGCGTCGGCATACGGCATAGTCACAGTGGTGGAGGCACTCGCCACAGACGCGATACCTTCGGTATCGCCGACCCACTCTTCGAAGTCCTGGCCGGAAGGAGCGGTATCAGCAATTATGTCTATCACGGTATCCACGGAGTAGTCCCCGTCACCAGAGCCGCTGTTCACTGTCAGCGTGTGCTCTACATCTCTGTACTGGGCAGTTATTTCAACACTGGCTGCGGGCATTACGACTGTCGTTGTTGCATCATTGATGTCCGTGACAGCCTCCACCTCTCCTGTCCAAGTGTCGAAAATCCGCCCGGAAGGGGCCGTGTCCGCAGAGATGTTTACTACCTCATTCTCTGGGTAATCCCCGTCTCCCGTTCCGCTGTTGACCGTCAGTGTATAGACAACGCCGGCCCAGCCGTGAATCTCCACCTCGGTTATGCTGTTCCAGTGGTTCTCGCTGTTCCCGTAGCCCGTCACACGAACATAGCGAGCCCCAACATCCGAAAAGTCGTAGTCCTGCAGTTCCACCGTCGCCCCGCCACTGGTCCCCGAATATACCTCTGTCCAATCCGAATCGTTGCTCGACACACAAATATCGAAATCGGCGGTCCTTTGGTCACCCAAATACCAGGCTATCTTCAGGTAGGCGACGGTCTTGGTCGAACCGAGGTCGTACTTTATCCAGTCACCGTCGTATCCCGACGCCGACCAACGAGTCTCAAGGGACTTGTCCTGCGTGTTGGCTGGGACATTGGGTTCTTGGTACTCGCTGGCGGTGATAGCCGCCACTTCCAGTTCTGTGTCTTCCTCATAGCTTGCGGTGATCTCAACGTCTGCTGAAGGCATCGTCACGGTGGTAGTGGGGTCTGTCAAATCCGCTACATTTCCAGTGTCGCCAGTCCACTCAACGAAGACGTACCCGGACACAGGGGCGTCTGCCGTGATACCCACAACTGTACTGGCCTCAAATGTGCCGTCCCCAGTACCGCTGTTGACCGTCAGCGTGTAGATGTTGACATAGGACGCAGTCACTTCTGCAGCAGATGCAGGCATGGTGATCGTCGTCGTCGGGTCACTCGCATCCACCAAGGTGGACGTATCGCCCGTCCACTGGTCGAACGTCGTGCCGGAGGAAGCGGAATCGGCCTCGATATCGATTACGCTACCGGAGGCATAGCTGCCATCTCCCGTTCCGCTGTTGACCGTAAGCACATACAAGATGTCAGTGTATGTAGCGGTGATTTCCGCGTTGCCGGTCGGCATGGTGATCGTTGTTGTCGGATCGCTGATGTCCGAAATTCCCGCAGTGTCTCCGACCCACTCATCAAACGCCTGCCCGGAAGGCGCCGCATCGGCGGATATGTCCACGACCTGATCGGCAGGGTAGCTGCCGTCACCCGAACCGCTGTTGACGATCAGTGTATAGGTGGACCCGCCATTGTACTGGTAGGTGATCTCAATCGAGGGTCGCTTGCTAGCCGTTGGGTATTCCGACGCACGCCCTAGAATACCGCTGGTTGCCTTGATGCATATGCCGTAGTTCACTTCATTTTCGTATATGTCGGATATCACCTCGGTGACGTCAATTGTGGACTCGCCGTCATAGACACTGGTCCATGGGCCTGTTCCGCAGACGGTGTCATCGTAGTCGCTGTCCGAGAAGTTGCCGCTGGCCCAACTGGTGGACTCGCTCACTTCGGCGTGCTGGCCCGAAACGTCGTCCTCGTTGGCGCCGGCAGAATCGGGCAACCAGTTGGTCGTCATGCGATAGACCTGAACTGTTGCCGAGCTGTCACCTTGATACCGGAACAGGTGCAGCTTCGCATCGACAATGTTGATGTCCTTTCCGCCTGTGGTCTTCGGCAACTCAGTGAACATGCCTTTGACGGCAATCAGTGAGACTTCAGTCGAACTGTCAGCCTGTATCCCGTTGTAGCTCAAAGTGCCATACGTGTCGTCTGTAGCCGGGCTTACCTTCAGATAGGTATCGTCAAATGTTGCGTCGGTATAGCCGACGCCGCCTCCCTCGCGGAAATGCATAGTCTCTTCCGCAGCGCTGTCCTGATAGGTTGCGGTCACTTCGGAATTGGCTGCGGGCATCGTCAGCGTAGTGGTCGAATCATCTGCATCAGTGACACCCCCCACATCTCCCGTCCACGCATCGAAGACCATGCCCGAAGGCGCCGAATCGGCCGTGATGTCAACTACGTACCCCTGCTGGTAGCTGCCGTCTCCCGTGCCGCTGTTGACTGTGAGCGTATAGAGAGTCGCCGCCTGGTAGGTTGCGGTCACTTCCGTATTCGAAGCCGGCATGGTAACAGTGGTGGAAGCGCTGGTCACGCTGGCGATTTCGTCCGTGTCACCAGTCCACTCGTCGAACACACAGCCGGAAGGAGCCCCGTCGGCTGTAATATCAACAATCTGCCCCTGCTGGTAACTGCCATCACCCGTACCACTGTTGACTGTGAGCGTGTAGGTTGTGGCGCCGGCGTACGTGGCGGTTACTTCGGCATCGGCAGAAGGCATCGTAAGCGTGGTGCTCCCGTCGCTCGTGTCGGCTATGCCGAAAGTGTCGCCGGTCCATTCATCAAAGGCCTGGCCGGAAGGCGCTTCGTCCGCGACGATACTCACCACTTGCCCGGATTCGTACTGCCCGTCTCCCGTACCACTGTTGACCGTCAGTGTGTAAAGCGTCGGAGACGTTCCAGGCATGCCGTCCCACACCTCCAGATCGTCGATCTGCCAGCCGTTGTAGTAGCCCGTGCCGTCTGAAGACTGGTCCACCTGGGCGGGATGGATGTAGAAAAACTGGAAGCCTTTCCAATGGATGTTGAGATTGCTGTCGTAGTACAGCTTTCCATCGGGGTACTTCCCGTTGCTGGGGGTAAGAAGGTTCCCGTCGATCCAGAAGGTAAAGTAGTGCTGGTTGTAGTTTATGTAATACTCGAAGTGCCGCCATGTGCCCGTGGTGCTCGGAGAAACGTTGGGATTTCTCAGATACAGCTTGGAGTAGCCCCAGTTGTCCGGGTCGCGAGCCCATGCATCACTGTATGACCCATTGGCATAGGTGATCGTCAACTGAGAATTGGCCAACTGACCCCCAACATACATCGCACCGGTGACATAGGTTGCATCAACGAAGTAGAACAGCTTGCCGTCCCCGCCTTCGCTTCCAGCCCATGTGTGGTCGTCGTGCCGGAACCAATAGCTGAAATACATCTCGTTTGGAGTCTGCGTATGAATGTCGTAACCCGCCCCTCTCCAATCCAGTAGAGCATTGGATAGCCCGTAAGCGTTCGTAATCGGATCGACGCGCCATATGTTCTGGTTGCCTCGCAGAGCATAGGAACCGCCATGGGGAGAGTTCGTGACGCGCTTTACGTGCCCCTCCCATGTGCTTCTCCCGGTAAACTCGCTTTCCCAGCCCGTTGTCTCGAAGCCTTGGTAGTAAAGCATGTTCGCCCCGGACGCATCCGGGATGAAAGCCAAAGCAGACACTAGGATCATCACTGCTGAGATGACCTGTCTGCTGCTCAAGTGGTCGAGGGAACTTCGGGTCATGGTTCGCTCCTTTCCATTCCAGCCATCGCTGCGGCCGGAGTCACCTGAACTCTCCGGAAGTATGGATGATGGACTCCACAAAAAACGCTTCTTCCGGCGAATCCGGATCATCCGGAAATGCCACTATTGCGTCTATCCCAAGATGCGGAGTATTATTCTCATTATGCGTCAAACGGGTCGGGCGGTCTAAGGCGCGCAGAGGGGCGTGCGGTGTTCTTGCGCCCTAAGCGCATCGAGGCGCCTATGGCTCGGCGAGTCCATATCACTGTCGATCTGGGGCTCAGAACGCACTATGGCAGGCAAGTCCTGCTCGGAGTAAGCCGCTACGTCCCCCGCCACTGCCAGTGGGACATCTTTGTCTTAACCGGGTTTCTGGGCCCGGATCGCTTCCCGTCACAATGGCGCCGCAGCGGCGTGATATCCGCCATACTCAGCAATGACAGAATAGGGGCCCTCTTGAAGGCCGGGGTGCCCGTTATCAACGTCTCCGCGAAGTACGAGATTCCACAGATCCAGACCATAGTCAGCGACGACCACATGGTGGGAACCATTGCCGCTGAGCATCTTTTGGACTTGGGCCTCAAGAGCTTGGCATATTGCGGCCACAGCGGATTCGGATTCTCGCATCTCCGCGGGGATGGCTTTGCTGAGGCAGCCCGCAAAGCAGGCGCGGAATGCTCTCGATGCGAGCGTCCTTACGGCAGAGGGGGGAAAGAATGGGCCAAATGGTCCGACAGAATGGGCCGCTGGATATGGTCGCTCAAGAAGCCGGTCGGGATCATGGCGTTCACAGACGCACACGCCTGGCGAATTCAGCGGGTTTGCCGAGACATAGGGATGGCAATACCCGAAGAGGTCGCCTTGGTTGGTGTCAACAACGACTCCCTGATCGTCAACATGTGTCAACCAGCGCTTTCCAGCGTCGAACTCAATGCCGTAAGGATCGGATACGAGGCGGCTGAGATGCTCGACGGACTTATACATCGGCGACATACTCCAGATTTCCGGAAGCTGGTGGATCCTGTCGGTATCGTGGCCCGGGGATCATCTGATATTGAAGCCATTGAGGACACCCAGATCGCAAGAGCACTCAGATTCATAAAGGAGCATGCGGTTGAGGGAATTGAAGTGGAGGATGTACTGGACCAAGTGACCATATCGCGGCGCACACTTGAGCGACGATTCCGCGAACGTCTGTGTAGATCCCCACACGATGAGATCATGCGAGTGAGATTCGAGCGGGCAGAGCGGTTACTTGTTGAGACTACAGCCACGGTGGCGACTGTTGCCGAGGGTGCCGGTTTCGGGTCCCTCAAGAATTTCCATAGGGTGTTCAAGAAACGGACCGGAGTCACTCCCGCAGAATTCCGCAACCGACGTTGCCTTGGCGCGGTCACACACTAAGCGAGTTCTCTACAGGCGGGCCAATGCTGCCTTAGCTGGCTTCTCTGATCTACATCATCACGACGGCAAGCGCGCCCATGTCGCGCATAGGGAAGAGAAACGGCCCGTGTCATTCTCTGACAAGGGCCGTCGCAAAGCGGGCGATGGGATTCGAACCCACAACAACCAGCTTGGAAGGCTGGAGCTCTAGCCATTGAGCTACGCCCGCACTGAAAGGGATTATACTCGCTGAGGCCGCACAAGCAACCGCGTATCGTTCTGTAGCCTCGTATGTGTCGTACCAGATGCCCCAGTGCTTTGGTCAACTGCATGCCGCAAAGCAGCATCATCGTGTGGAATTGTGCCTAATGCGCAACCCAAACCGCCAAGCATATCCACGTAATCGTGGCCCTCACATCTGCAACCGATTAGAATCCCTCGCAATCATTCATGGTCACCATCGGCGTAGTTCTGGGTCTGTCGTCGGCGCTGGCGCACTCGCTTGCGTATGTGTTCAGCCGCGTGTTCGTCACCGGCCGGCGAAGGGGAGTGCTCCGCCTGATGGCGTTGGGGCATCTGATGATGGGGTTGATCTGCCTTGCCGGCCTGCCGTTTCTGTGGACCGAAGAAGTCCCTCCGCTGGGTGATTTTATCTTCCCGCTCATGGGCTGGGTATCCTGCTACCTCGTCGGGCAGGCGTTGTTGTTCCTGGCGCTTCACCGCAGCGACGCATCGCGAATATCCCCCCTGCTTTCGCTGAAGATCTTGGTGCTCGCTGTTGTGACCGTTGGGATTCTTCGAGGAGAGCTATCCCTGCAGCAGTGGTCAGGCGTGGGCTTGGCGGTTGCTGGGGCTTTCGTGCTGAACTACAGCGGTGGCAAACTCAGCCGCCTGTCCGTGGCCGCAGTTCTTGTGGCCTGCATCTTCTACGCTACGTCCGACCTGAGCATAGTTGAGCTGGTCCGGGCATTGGAGGTCCTGGGCAGGCCTCACGCGTCGGCGTTCGGCGTCTGCCTCGGAAGCGTCATTTGCGGGCTGATCGGGCTGGCGATACTTCCTCTGGGGGGGCGAGAGACGATCAAAGACGCTCTCTACGCCATCCCCTATGCGCTGTGCTGGCTGGCGGGAATCGCGCTGATCTTCGCGTGCTTCGCGTACGTGGGGGCTGTGTTTGGGAACATACTCCAGTCCACGCGCGGGCTGTTTTCGATCGTCATCGGCGCGCAACTAGCTCGTATCGGGCTTGTGCATATAGAGACGAAGACGTCGCGTTCGGTCGTCGTCCGCCGCCTAGTCGCGGCTGCGATGATGACGGCAGCTATCGCCGTCTATCTGCTTGGCTGAGTCGAGGCGGCCATTCTCGGGGTAGATGCACCGGCGAATGCGCGCATATGCGGGTTCGGATCGCTTTCGGCAACTCGCTTGATCGCCTTGGCCGCCCTGGGATCGTCGAAGTCTTCCAGGAGACGTATGGCTTGTTTGCGCGTCCAATCGGAGCTGCGCTGATCCTCCACCACTTCCACCAGTGGTTCGATCGCCCGTAGGTCCCGGGTCCGGCCCAGTGCAAGGATCACATACCTGCGACGGATCGGATCATCGCGGTGAACCAGCCCGGCCAGGACATCGGCTGCTGCCGGGTCCTCGATCTGACCCAGAAGGCGGGCGGCAGTGGTCCGGGCGAATTTCAATCCCTGCTTGTTACCCAGCAACTCCCCCAGTGGCTTGATCGCGCGCGGATCTCCGGCATGTCCGAGCACCACACCCGCCATCCGCCGGGTCTGTGGATCGTCGCTCTCGATCAGCCGGACAGCCGTGGCGATCGCCTCCGGGTTCTTGCTCTTGCCCAGCGCCCATGCGGCGCTGAAAGCCACGCTGTAGTTTGCATCTGACAGGCAAGCGAACAGTTTGTCCCTCACGCGAGGAATGCCCACGTTGCCTGCCAGCGAGATGGTCGCCAACCATCGCATTTGCTGGTCATTTCCGGCAAGAAAACCGAACAAAGGGTCCACGATATCCGGGCTGGATATCTTGCTGAGGCACTGGGCGAAAATGGCTGCGGCCTCCGATTTGCTGTCGCTCAAGGCAACCAGGAGGGCCGGTGCCGCCGCAGGACCCAGCGCGACCAGATCTCGCATAAACCTCTGCATGGTTCGGTGCGTATAGCGAGGCTGCGGTGCAGTCAACCGTCGGACAAATCCCGTGATTGAGCTGAACGGCGTAGAGCCCGCCGGACTGGTTGCGAGTCCTCCAATAGGCGCGGCATATGCCCTCATTTCGGCCACCAGTCGCCGGGCCTTGTAGGCAGGCGAGGTGCAATAGCGGTAGGCCCACACGCCCACTGCAGCGCCAATAACAAGCAGCGCCGCCAGGACGGACAAAGCAATCTTCCACTTTCTGGTCATATCATTCCTGGCCTTGGGCACGCGATCCCAATGCTTACATTACACCCGTGCGCCCACCCATAAGCAACATGTGGGCGCGCAAAGACGCGGCGGATCAGGGGACCCGCCGCGCCGGTTGCTTCTCAAGGCATGGTGCCGCTGTTGCGGCTTAGTACATCCCGTCCATTCCTCCGCCGGGTGCAGGCGGCGGGGTCTTCTTCTCCGGGATCTCGCTGACGACCGCGTCGGTGGTCAGCAGTAGGCCCGCGACTGAAGCGGCGTTTTGGAGCGCGGTTCGCTCGACCTTAGTCGGAACGATCACGCCCGCCTGGACGAGGTCGGTGTACTTCCCGGCCATCGCGTCGTAGCCGAAGTTGACCTGCTTGGATTCGCCGACCTTGGCTGCGACAATGCTTCCGTCGAGCCCGGAGTTCTCGGCGATCTGCTTGATCGGAGCGACCAGCGCCCTTCGGACGATGTCCACTCCGGTCTTCTCGTCGTCACTATCACAGGCGACCTTGTCGAGGGCCTTCTTGGCCCGAAGAACGGCGACTCCGCCACCGGGAAGGATGCCTTCCTCGACGGCGGCACGACAGGCGTGCAGGGCGTCCTCGACGCGAGCCTTCTTCTCCTTCATTTCGACTTCGGTGGCAGCGCCGACGTTGATCTGGGCGACTCCCCCGGCGAGCTTGGCGAGGCGCTCTTCGAGCTTCTCGCGATCGTAATCGCTGGTGGTCGTGTCGATCTCGGTCTTGATCTGTTCGATGCGTCCTTTGATGTCCGCGGTTGCCCCGCCGCCCTCGATGATCGTCGTGTTGTCCTTGTCGATCCGGACGTTCTTGGCGGTTCCGAGGTCGGCCATCTCGATGTTCTCAAGCGAGATGCCCATGTCTTCCATGATCGGCTTGGCGCCGGTCAGGATCGCGATGTCGCGGAGCATTTCCTTGCGACGGTCACCGAAGCCCGGCGCCTTTACCGCGCAGCACTGAAGCGTTCCGCGGAGCTTATTGACGACCAACGTGGCGAGGGCCTCGCCCTCGATGTCCTCGGCGATCAGCACGACGGGTCTGCCGGCCTGGGCAACTTTCTCCAGAAGCGGGACCATGTCCTTGACGACGGAGATCTTCTTCTCGTGAACGAGGATGAGCGGCTTTTCCAGGTCGCACTCCATCGTCTCGGGGCGGTTAGCGAAGTGGGGGGAGATGTATCCCTTGTCGAACTGCATTCCCTCGACCAGCTCCACCTCGGTATCCAGACCCTTGCCTTCCTCGACGGTGATCACGCCGTCTTTGCCGACCTTGTCCATCGCCTCGGAGATCATCTGTCCGATCTCGGCGTCCTGGTTGGCCGAGCATGTTCCTACCTGCGCGATCTCGGTAGAGCTCTTAACCGCCTTGGACATCTTCTGAAGGTCGGCGACGATGGCTTCGACGGCCTTGTCTATTCCGCGCTTAAGCTGCATCGCCTTGGCCCCGGCGGCGATGTTCTTCAGACCCTCTTCAAAGATGGCCTCGGCGTAGATCGTTGCCGTGGTCGTGCCGTCTCCGGCGACGTTGGATGTCTTGGATGCGACCTCCTTGACCATCTGGGCGCCCATGTTCTCGCTGGCGTCCTCAAGTTCGATTTCCTTGGCGACGGTAACTCCGTCCTTTGTAACGGTTGGCGCGCCGAAGGATTTTTCCAGCACGACTACCCGCCCGGTGGGACCTAGGGTTACCTTGACCGCCCTGGATAACTGCCTTATCCCGTTACGAATGCCTTCTCGGGCCTCGGCGTCGAATGCGATTTTCTTCTTTGCCATATTGTTTGGCTCCTCTTTCTCGTCTTGGTTCGAATTGGCGCGATCGGGTTGGCTCAGTCAAGGATGGCCAGGATGTCCGACTCGTCCATCAGCAGGTATTCAACACCGTCAACCTTGATCTCGGTGCCGGCGTAGCTGGCGAAAATGACCTTGTCGCCCTTTTTGACCTGAAAGTCCGCCCGGGACCCATCGTCCATAAGCTTGCCCTGTCCGACCTCGATGATCTGTCCTCGCTGGGGCTTTTCCTTGGCGGTGTCCGGCAAGACGATCCCGCCGACTGTTCGCTCCTCGGCTTCCAGACGCTTGACGAGCACCTTGCCGCCAATTGGACGAATCTTCGGTGCGCCCGTAGCTTTTTTCTTGGCCGCTTTCTTCTTCGCCATCTGTTACTCCTTCTGATCTGGATTATCTGGCTGTCTGGCCTATCTAAAGAAACTCAACTTGGACAACTCACTGCGGAAGTCGTTTGAGCGGATCAGATATCTAACATTCACATGCGACGGTTCCGTAAGGCGGCATCCAAGCGCGTCATGATTCGGTGAACCTGGCGCAAAAGCTGCTCAAGCTGAAGCGGACGGACCACAACGCTGAACGCGGCCAGGCGCAGAGCGTTCTCCAGGTACAACCTGTCACGATGAGCGGTCACAACCACCACCGGAAGCATAGAGTCAAGCCGGCGAATCATCCGCAGCAGGGCGAGTACGTCAACCGCCCAATCGGCGCTGTCGTCCAGCACTGCCGCGTCAGCCTTTCCGGATTCCACCACGGCAAACAGTTCGCGGTCGCTTCCGACGTCGTAGGTCTTTATCCACTGCGGGCCGACGATCTTGGCCAGCGCGCCAGAGTACAACTCGGCCTCGCCTGTGACAACCAGGTTGAATGGGCTGCTCCGCTCGTTTAATGCCGCGACCATTTGGCTCACAGGACTCCGACCAGGCCCGCTGGGCCACCACAAATACAGAATCTGTCCGCAGAAACAATGTGCAAGCAAAATGCCAGAGAGCATATGACTTGTTCATAAAAGGGCTTAAGCAAGATCAAGCTATCTTGGCCAAGGCCCATCCCCTGCCGACCCTCGCGCGCTCTTACCTCCTGACTGCTTCATTGGCAGGCACAATGGCACATCCGGACAGTCTTCGGCTACTGCGGGATCGCCTGCCCCCAGTCGTCCAGCACGATGTCCAGGTCCGCCTGGCCAACAGCACCATCCCCGCTCGGATCGGCGCGCGGGTCCACGGGAGGGGCATCGCCCCAGCCCGCCAGGATGATGTCCAGATCGCCCTGGCCCACAAACCCGTCGCCGTCCAAGTCTCCAGGAATCACGGACTCATACGCGGCAGTCAACTCGACCGCAGAGGAAGGCATCGTCACCGTCGTCGTTGCACCGTAGATGTCCGCCACACCGCCGACATCGCCAGTCCACTCCGCGAAGGACATATTCGTCGGGGCAGGATCGGCTTGGATATCAACCACCGCGCCGTAAAGGTACAGCCCGTCGCCCGAGCCGCTGTTGACTGTAAGCTCGTACCCCCACGCGTACGTCGCCGTCACCGAAACGTCGCCTGCAGGCATGGTCACAGTCGTGGACGGCTGCATCCGATCCGCGACGAATGCGATATCCCCTATCCACCATGCGAACAGCTTGCCTGTTGGCGGAGCGTCGGCAGAGATCGCCACGGCCTGGCCTTGGTCATACTCGCCAGAGCCGCTGCCGTTGGTGACTGTCAAAGTGGGAGTAACCTGTCCGATAGTTACGGGATACCCAGCCGCATTGACAACACCGGCGGAATCCGTCACGTACAGGTAGGCCCCGGCCCCATCAGTGAACGTGCCCTGGTTCACGGTGATCGTCACCGAACCGTCCGACCACGCAGACGGAATCTGCGTTTCTCGGTGAGTGCAGGCCGACCAAGTCGCCTCGTTTCCTATCTCGACGCGGGCCCAGGAATCGTCAAGATAGACCTCGTCATAGAAAAGCGTGTTACTCAGCGTCCCGCCGTGGTTGCCGAGGTATCGCCCCAGCCAGAAGCAGTTGAAGTGGTTGTCCCCGGGAAGCCTGATCTCTAGGTTGTAGGCCTCCGCGAGAAGCGAGCCGTTCCGCCAGACGCGGTACTCCCCATTTGCCGAGCCGATGTCGTTGTTCAACAGCTCGATCTGCCAGTGATACCAAGCCGGAGTCGGGCCCGGGCAGGTCATGTTTTTCTGGATAACCGATCCTTCCTCGTTGCTGAGCGGTATGTAGCACCAAGTCCCCCCGCCGTTATACCGCCAGGCGTAGAAGTTCATTATCGGGTATGCGCCCGGGTTCGAACCCCCGTTGTCGTTGACCATGGATTGGATCTTGAAAAGCTTGTTCTGGTGCTGCTTGTCGAGCGACGCCCACTGGAACCGCATCCAGAGGTCCATGTAGATCCGCCTGCCGTCGAAATTCAGATCGGGGGTGTAGGCGATGTCCTGGAGGGTGTATTCGATGAACTTCCCGGCGAGTAGCGAATGCGCATGCCGGGTCTGCTCGTTACTGAACTGCGGCCTGTCGGAGGTGGGATTGTCGGACCAGACATTCCAATAGCCCGTAGTGTTGAGAATGGCTCCGTCTGTGCCATTTTCGAAGTTGTCGTACTTGTGCGGCGCCACTCCGTAGGACTTGCTCCCGAAGCCGCCGCCGGAAATGACGACTGACTCGCCGTGCTCCACACTGCCGGATACGGAATTCACAACGGGCGCGGCCAGTGATTGACCAGCCACAAAGCATGACACCATCAGCACCGCCGTCGGTAAGGTAATCCGCTTCACTTGGCGTCTCCTTCTCTGCATGCGGCATCCCACAGCTACAACTACCTCTGGCTCCCTTGCCCCCAGTCGTCCAGCACGATGTCCAGGTCCGCCTGGCCAACAGAACCATCCCCGCTCGGATCGGCGCGCGGGTCCACGGGAGGGGCATCGCCCCAGCCAGCCAGGATGATGTCCAGATCGCCCTGGCCCACAAACCCGTCGCCGTCCAAGTCTCCAGGAATCACGGACTCATACGCGGCAGTCAACTCGACCGCAGAGGAAGGCATAGTCACCGTCGTCGTTGCACCGTAGATGTCCGCCACACCGCCGACATCGCCAGTCCACTCCGCGAAGGACATATTCGTCGGGGCAGGATCGGCTTGGATATCAACCACCGCGCCGTAAAGGTACAGCC
>Ga0272444_10001497_pt1 | contig 22508 bp, 35 predicted proteins | sample SSMForm13_FD_201033 | JGI IMG/M metagenome (GOLD analysis project Ga0272444, IMG submission 201033) | Marine sediment archaeal communities from Little Sippewissett salt marsh, Falmouth, MA, United States - SSM-Form-13 | ecosystem: Environmental > Aquatic > Marine > Wetlands > Sediment ...
TTTCTATCATTTTGAAACTGGTGATGTGGTCTGCCCCCGTTGTTTGGTTGATAAATTTATTGAGCGTAGTGGCCTCTCCGACGATGGATGCCCCGCCATTTATGGCGAGGTGGCCGAGCCAACAGGCAAAGGGGATGGGGCTTATGACAAGGAGAGAGGCCCATGAGTGGTTCAAATGAGAATAGAGTAAATTGTCCATTTTGTGGGCGGTTTTTGAAGGTATTACACTTTCATTGCGAGTTAGAAAAACGATTAGTAGAAGTGGGGTTGCTTTCAAGTGCAGACGGTGTTTTTTTTCAATGCACAAATGATAAATGTATTGTAGGAAGTAAAAAAGGAGAAGCCTCTCCCAAGATGGATGCCTCGCCCTTTCCTGACAAGGCTGGCCTCGAACCCAAGAGGCCAGAGGGCGGGGTGGCTGGCCAAGAGGCCAGGGCTGGGGCTTCTGATATAGAGACAGATGCCTATTTGACGGAGGAATGAAAGATGTGTGAGCGACCAATCATAATAATACCCGAAAAGAAACCAATTGTGTGCCCTGATGTAGAGATGTTTGCAGTAGCGCGTGATGGAGATAGGATAACAATATTCAAAATGTCAGAAATTGGGACAGAAGTAGATGGAGAGAATACATGCTTGTCTGGAGAAGTATTTTGTATAGAAGAACATCAGTGTTATAAACGGGGCTTAGCAGACCTTTTTGTGGAGTTGGTGGGAGATGAGTAGTGAAGTAGATGGGGCCGGAAATTCTGAAGGGGGTAGCTGAATGTGCCAAACTCGTAATTCCCGGAGAATCACCATTGGAAAGAGAACCTTCCGTGTTGATGGGTGCATGGCAGAACATATTGTTCACCTGAACAGTATTGGCATAGAAACGTTGGGGTGTTGTTGTGGTCATGGGAGATATTTCCGAACTGTGGTGATAAGAGAGAAGAACGGCATTGTTAGGGAACTTCATTCTGGCGTGATTATACCACGAAAGAGAAGGTTCTATCGGACTGATGCAGATGGATATTACTACATTCCAGAGTTGGCTAAACACGGTGACGGGGCTGGAGCTTGCGTTAGAAAGGAGAGAGTACAATGAGAGATTTTCGGGGTTTTCAGGGAACTCTTGTTAGCGAAGAACTTGTAGAGGTTCCGGCAGAAAAGAAAAAAGAATACATATTTGTAGAATATGAAGCGGAGCTATGCTTTTTCTACAAAGAAAATTTTGTCAAAAACATGGGTTGTTTCAGCGATTTCTATGGAGAATTCTCATGCATCAAAGGTGCTATCGAGAGTGCGATTAGTATCGGAGAAAGTCTTGAAATCTCGGAGAATAGTGAAGCCCATATAGAAGTCTCGCTGAAAAAGGAATATATCAGAAAACGAAAAACTGGTCGTAAGATTTTTGGCACCGACCAAGACGAGTATGAACGGTTGCAGACTGGTTGGCGTCTTCATAGTGAAGAGAAAGTTATCTGGAGCAGTAGAAAGCCCGAGGATGCTGAAGAACTCACGGCGAAGATTCGGGCTGAAGAAGAGGCGTTAGACCAAGTAACATATGTTCAGCGAAAAATAGCCGAGCGTAAAGCCAAGTGGCAGCGTCTCAGAGAGGAAGAAGAGGCGGAAAGAAAAGCCAGAAAAGAGGCGAGCAAAAGAGGCGGTTGAAATGATGAGACCAAAAGCACAAATGGCAATGATATGTGCCGGAACGATTACGGCAATTGTTGGGATAACGGGCGGATTTATGTGCGTAGCAGATATAATTGGAATCCCTATATTCGTAGGCGCAATAATGGGGGCGGCAATATTGGCCAAATTCCTCCTAGTTGACCTGTGGCAGTATGTGAGGGGAGTCAATGATGAATAGAGAAATTGGCCCAAAAGGCCCGTGGTATTGTCGGTTTTGCAAAGGTTACAATGGGCCAGAGAATAAAAGATGCAGATGGTGCTATCACCCAAAGGCAGGCCAAGCTGCAGGAGAAAAGGTTAATAAGTAGAAGTGCCATACATAAGTCTGAGGAAACCACTATGGAAGAACCAACTATAACCATAACAGTAAAAGGAAAGGACATGGTGAGGAAAGTGCCAAAAAAACAAGGCGGCACCGGATTCATCTACGTCCCAAAAGCCTGGCTTGGAAAAGAAGTAGTCGCCATACTAGTGGAGTAAACATGCCAAAAAAGAGAAGAGATGCAGAATGCCTAGACCGAGAGACAAGCGGCCCGTAAAGACATACAGATTCCGCCTATACCCAAACAAAGAAGAAGAAGAACTAATGTTCAACACCATGAAACAATGCAGATGGATGTACAACAGACTCCTCGAAGAGGCGAACACATACAAAAGACCAAACATGCCAGACAAAGGCCACCTACAATCCCTAATACCAAAATGGAAAAAAGAGAAACCAGAGCTGGCCATGGTCTACTCTCAATGCCTGACATACGAAAAGGACAAGCTATTCCAAAACATCTCCTCCCTGGCCAGAACAAAAAAGAACGCGAAGAAGAAGCGAAAACCCTACTCAAGAAAGCTCAGGTTCAAATCCAGAAACAGGTTCCGCTCATTCCGATATCCCGATAGAGGATGGAAGCTCCTAGAGACTGACACAAAATTCCACAGACTACACCTATCCAAGATTGGAGACATACCCATACTAATAGATAGAGATATAATAGGAGACATGAAGACCGTCACCATCAAATACGAACGCTCAGGAAGATGGTTCGCCACCATAACATCCAGGATTGACCCAAATCCGGCGGAAAAGACAGAAATCCGCCGAGTAGTAGGAATAGACCTGGGCATACCATACTTCTCCACAGACACTAGCGAACTGGAAGTACCAAACCCAATGTATCTAAAAAAGGAACTGAAAAAGCTCCGAAGAGAAGACAGACGCCTCAGCAGAAAGAAGAAAGGCTCAAAGAACTACGAGAAACAAAAACAAAAGAATGGAAGAGCCCACATGAAGGTAGCCAACCGAAGAAGGGACTTCCTACACAAACTCAGCAGATACTACATAGACAACTATGACCTAATAGTATCTGAAAAACTAGATATCAGAAGCATGAAAAGCAAAGCATATCCAAAAATAAGAATGGGAATCATGGACTGCCCATGGTATGCATTCAACAGGATGTTATCCTACAAAGCGGAGGAAGCTGGTAAGAAACACATCCTAGTAGAACCATTCTTCACATCACAGATATGCAACAAATGTGGTACCGACGTACCAAAAGAGCTGTACCAGCGAAAGCATGAATGCCCCAATTGTGGCTACTATGCAGGTCGCGACGCTAACGCTTCTCACAACATCCTCAAAAGAGGACTGAAGAAGGTAGGGCTGCCAAGGTCCGAACTAACGCCTGTGGACACTAGAACCTCTGTTATGCCATTTTTGGCGGGGCACGTTCTAGTGGAAGAAGCAGGAAGCCGAAAAGCATTGGATTTATCCATTTGAACAGTATAGGCCAGAATAGTAAAAAACGCCCTCGGGCCACCCTAGCCGTCACCGGGCTGATTGGCGATAGTGGAATGAGCCGCAACCAAAGTTGCCGGAACTTCCCATCTGAAATGTTATTTCGACAAAGTATATAAACTTTTCCCACCGGAGTATATATATGTCAGCCGAAATAACAAGGAATCATGAAAGCTGGAACCGTGGACCGAAGCGGGGCAAAATCCTTCCCAGGCGTGGGAAGACAAAAAAAGTTAACGTTAGATTCCAACATCGAAAGGAGGTAGAACTCAATGTCATCTGTTGACTTTTCTGAGATAACCAACCTTGTCATAAGCCTACTCCCAGTGCTTGTGATACTGATGATGTTCAAGTGGATTATCAACATATTCGGCAGCATAGGCGGCTCCTTCTAGGACGGAGGCTCTTCACATGAAGAGGATGATGGCTTTTGCCCTCACTCTGCTCCTGGTTGGGGTGCTTTGTGCGCCCGGATTGGTTGATGCATCCAGCACCGATGGCTCTGGTGGTTCCCGAGATGCTGTCCTTACGGGGACAACGGGGACTAATGGCAATGTTACTGCCACTGTCGATGCCCCGACGTACATTGCGAACTATACGAATGTGAGTCTTCAGGTAGCGTTTGCGAACGCTGACTGGGTGAATCACACGTATGTGGTGAACTGGACGTTGAATGGCACGACATATACGACTGGGGCTGTGGCTGTCGAGTATAATGGGACTGCAACTGGCTATGTGAATATCACTGCCGATACTTTTGCAGTTGCTAATGGGCTGAACTTGACCATTTCTCTCATGAACGACACTTACGTTCAGGAGGATGTGTGGTATGGTGAGCTCAATACTGAGGACATCTATGGTGTGACATCAGGCACTATCATTGACTTGATGATTGTTGTTGTGGCTATTTTGGCTATAATGATGGTTTTCCAGTTTATGGTAAAATCCTTTGGTGAGATGCAGAAGAAGATGTAGGACTCTAAGGTTTCGGCCTCGGAGTATCTCTCTTTGGATGTGTTTTCTGGAGGAGTGTGCCAAACGCCTTCCCCCATTGTTTTTTGGGTGGGGGAAGTGAACCCTTTTCTTTTTTTTGATTGTTCTTTGAGTGTGTGTTTTGTGGAGAAAGGTTTTTATGCTCGTGGGTTGTTGTCTTGTTTGCCTCAGGCTCCTGGGGCAGCGGGGCCTGGGGTAGGTGGTTTTCCGGTCCACCTTTATCTACCCGCTGTCCACCATCCTATTATTTATATCTCCCGTGTCTTGTATCTAGTGGGTGTATATATGGCGAAGAAAGGTAAAGGCTCGGGTTGGCACGGAGAGTCTGTACGGCACAAGTTGGCGGCTAGTGGTATAAGTATGAGGGCTAATGCTGTGTTCCGCCCCTACGGGCCCACTGGGCTTATAGATTATAGGAATAATCGCGAATGGATTTTTGCGTTCTGGAAAGCTAGCATTGAGGATGACTGGGAGTATTTCGATTTTAAGAAGGCCGCAGAACAATCGCTAAGGGAAATAGATAGATACCTTTTTTTGGGGAGAAACAACAACTGGGAAAGGCGGAAGATGTATAATGCTATAATAGAACAGTATGGCTCAGATGTCGAAGTTAATTTGGCAAGGCTAGGTTTGAAACTCATTCGTATAGAATTCAAACCTAAATATGAACAGATAGCAATTCTAGATGAGATGATAGATTTCCAGCACCATTCTGGTGGTGTTCTGAGAGGGAATGAAGATTATATTGAAGTTGTGGGGCTGCGCGAGGAGTTCGACCGAACCTATGGGAGGCCGATGGGATGAGTCGTGGCTGGCCCGGAGAGAGCAGGCGGCATGCTTTGGCTGCACGAGGAATATCGTTTAGGGCTAATGCTGTGTTCCGGCCCTACAGGCCCACTGGGCCGATAGATTATGGCGAGCCGGAGGAAGTATTCAAGGCATTCTGGAAAGCTAGCTTAGAGGATGACTGGAGCGATTTTGATTTCAAGAAAGCCTTCGAGGAGGCATTACCTTTATTCAGAGAGGAATTGGCACAACATGGGGCCCTGGGGGGAGAAGAGTTCTTGCGATATGCTATTGACAGATATGCAGATAATGAGTCCACCTTCACAGAAATAATGGCGTCAATGCCAAGTACGGGGGAACACCCAGAGAACGAGATTTTAGAACTATTGGAACCCGATGATTCGTTGAAACTGATTGCAGTTCTAGAAGATGACGATTATGACGCAATAGGCCGCGACCTCATGATTCGAATAGCGGATGCCGCAACAGACGTGATATGGGATACCTTCCATACATATCCAGAGTTCAGAAATATGCTGAAAATCTATGAGGTGCTCCAGAACCCGCCGTCCAGGCTAAGTGAGAAAATAGCATTATACGACTCCATTATAGATACACAACATCGCTCAGGAAGCATCTGGGAGTATAAGAGCGTAGACGTCACCAGGCTCAGAAGAGAGTTTCAGGAACAATATGGGAGGTTCTCACCATGAAGCGTGGCTGGTATAATCATAGTCGTGAACATGCTATGGCTGCACGGGGGATTCCCTCGGGTCGGAGGACTTGTGTTGCGCGGGGAAATGCTAGAGAGGCGTCTCCTCTTGTTGAGCTTGCCCGAAAGTATGATAATAAAGAAGATTTTCTGAAAGAGGAGATTCAGAACGTGTGGTTTCATTCGACAGATTATCCTGGACGTATAGACAAATTCAACACGTCAGAAGTCTGGTTCGAGTGCTGTCCAATGCCGGGATATGGAGACCGGACTCTAGGAATACATTATGTTATGAAGAAGCCTTTTGTCGCTCTACAATATGATTTCGAAAAAGCTGAGGACTGGGGAGTATCCAAAGAGCAATCTCTAGCCAACATAAAATTATATGAAGAACTTGGGGGAGAAATAAACCCCGGCACATTCGAAGAGCTAAGAAAGCTAGGATACGACAGCATAGTCAACGACGAAGGTTACGTCGCACTATATCCAGAAAGAGTCACAGTAGTCGAACAAAACTACCAAGATGACCGAAGCATGCTACTCCACATAATCTACAGCAACGTACTAATACCATTCTGGGAACAAGCACACGGAGGCAAAGCATGACCTGGCCAGGAGAGTCTAGGCGGCATGCTATGGCTGCACGGGGGATTCCCTCGGGTCGGAGAACTATTGTTGCGCGTGGTGAGATTGATGACGATGACCCAGTTGGTCGTTGGGAGCATTGGGTGAATACTGTTCCGCTTAGGAAGTTGGAGAAGCCGTTGTATCATGGGACTGCGTGTAGCAATGTAGATAGTATCTGGAGTCTTGGGTTGCGTTCTGTGGAGGAGTCAGTTCATAGGGAGACGGATAATCCCTTTGACAAAACGGAGGAGAGGGCGTTCGAGTATGGGGTCTATGTTACTGAGGACCCAGAGGACGTGTGGTTCTATGCGTATGATGCTTCGAAAGAGGTTCCTGCGTGGATGTTGGAACGGGTGGAGGGAGATATTGAGAACATGTGTGTGATTGTCATCGACAAGCTCCCAGTAACTGATGTTATGGGCAACGAGTACAAGGTAGGCTCAGACGGATACGGAGACCTGATGACCAACGATGACATCCCGCCCAGATGCATCAAGGAAATATTGTATTATACAGACCTGCCAATGGACAAGAGACCTCTAGGTTTCTAGGGAACCACGGCGGCGAAGAAAACATTCTTATACTAACAACCCATTATCCTGTGTGCCTCAGGCTCCTGGGGCAGCAGGCCCTGGGGCTTCTGTTCATAGTGTTTGTCTGCTGCCCAACTACTTTTTCAACAAAAACTTTTTATACCCTGCAACACTTTATTGTCTCGGGTGAACAAAACCCATGCAAGCACAAAGGACGAAATTAGCTATTCGCTGCCCCCATAATGGGCTGGGCAGTGGATATACTATGCAGTCCGATAAGGCTTTGCCAGTAGTCAGAGAAACAATATTTCTCTGCTGATTTGGCAGGTCTGGTTGTGCTTGGTTTTTTTGTAACGCTTCTCCTGGTGGAGATTGTTGTTCTGATTGCCCTGGACGACCAGGCCTGCCTATAAAACCCCTCTTCGCGGATAGGGAGTGAGCAGGAATCGTCGCCCCTGGAAACCTCGCTATCACCGGACGCAACACCCCTTTTTTTAGACATAGTGCTCCCGTAGTGTAATGGCAAAAGCATCTGAGATTTTCAATCTCAGGAACTGGGTTGGAATCCCGGCGGGAGTACCAATATGTGGGATATGGTGTAACAGCAGAGAGCATTGTGGCCTGTGGAGTCACAGGTGCGGGTGCAACTCCCGCTATTCCACCTCTTATTGCAGCCTTGCCCGAGTCAGGTCGAAAGGGGCAGACTTAAATGGGACTACCCATTTGGGGCCCATACTCAAATGGCCAAATCGGAGAAATCTGTCGTCGAAGGACTTAACATCACAGGTTCGAATCCTGTAGGCTGCATCAATATAGCTGGGTAGGCTAATGGTAAACTACTGGCCTCATGAGCCAGACTTAGCGGTTCGAGTCCGCTCCCAGCTATCGCCCCTATTTGGGGTAATAGATTGGCAGACTATTGCCAGGTGGGCCTAGACTACGGGCAGTCCTGAGTATGACTGAAACTGCTCATCCATATTCTCCTCGTAGCTCAATTAGAAGAGCTCTGGTCTGTAGAACCAGTGATGTCGGTGCAAATCCGGACGAGGAGACTATTACGGGGGCGTAGTCTAACTGGTTGTGACACTACCCTTACAAGGTAGGCTATGTCGGTTCGAGTCCGTCCGCCCCTACATATGGCTGCATAGTGAAGTGACATCACCCGTGGTTTGGAACCATGAATCTCCGGTTGGACTCCGGATGCGGCCACCATCTTGGAGAGTTAGCAAAGCCTGGGATTGCGCCGTCCTGAAGAGTCGGGGCTTCGGCCAACCGTGAGTTCAAATCTCACACTCTCCACCATGGCTCGATAGTATATCAGCTATTATACTGGCCTGTCACGTCAGTGAAAGGGGGGCAGCACCCCTTCGAGCCGCCATTTTTGCGAGGGTAGTGTAATCAGGTAGCACGCTTCATAGGACGGAGTTCTAGAATCCTATATGCCTATGTTGAAGTCCGGTTCAAATCCAGGCCCGAGCTCCATCTTGGATGCCTAGTTCAACGGTAGAATAATCGCCTCCAGAGCGATAGACATGGGTTCGACACCTCTGGCATCCACCATATATGGTCCTGTAGTATCAATGGCAATACGCCTGAGTGGTAATCAGGGAATTCCAGTTCGAACCTGGGCAGGGCCTCCATTGTGGACTTGTGGCAGAATATCTACGCAGCAGCCTGCAAAGCTGTTTTATGTCGGTGAGAATCCGGCCAAGTCCTCCATGCTAGATTGGTGTAATTTGGTAGCATGTCAGCCCTCCAAGCTGATGGCATGAGTTCGATTCTCATATCTAGCATTTTTGGAGAGGTGACGGAGCCCGGTCTATCGTGCCTGCCTTGAGAGCAGGAGAATCCCGTAGGATTCCTCAGGTTCAAATCCTGACCTCTTCGCCATTTTTTTATATCACTAAATCATTCTGGTGAAATAATGGACGCCAACGAAGTGTTGTTCCGTGCGCGGGTGGCCACTGGTCTTTCTTTGGAAAAACGGAAGAAATTGGGTTGTGCGATGTGTGGTGGGCATAAGCATCTGACTAGGCATCATATTGTTCCGGTCTCCGAAGGGGGGCCGGATATTGATGAGAATATGGTGTGGTTGTGCAGAAGGCCTTGTCATGACAATATACATCACAAGCATAGAGTGCCTAAGAAGAGTACAGTATCTAGGCAGGAGAGGACTGAGTGGACGGAGTGGGCGCATCGGAACAGGATATCTAGGGGTGCCTTTCTTGAGGCTTTGGTCTTTTTCCTCTTGTGTGTTGAGAGGACTACGGGGGGCATCCCTTAACCCCCTTCCTATAAAGTTCAAAGAGGGCCCATAGCTTAATGGGAAAGCAACTGTTTTGCAAGCAGGAGACTGTCGGTTCGAATCCGATTGGGTCCATCTATATGGCCCTATGGTGTAAAGATAGCATACGAGACTTTGAATCTCGTGATTTCGGTTTGACTCCGAATGGGGCTACCATAACTTATGTTCTGGGAGCAGGAGGCCGACTAACGGTTCTTTGTGAACTGAGGAAGCTCACCCCTCCATTCTTAGTAGCAGGCGGACCTGGAGTGCCGTTGGGTCGAGAGATTCAGGCAACAGAGCAGAAACGATACCTCTCGCCGCATGGGATGATGGCTTGACACCTGACGTCGTGGCGAGGATGGATGAAACGGCTGACCCTGTCGGAGCAAGTCCAAAAATGGTAGGACGCATAGTCGAATGTCGGCATGAACAGAAGGGTGGCTACTCCCTGGACCTGGAAACCATAGCCCTATGGCGTAATCGAAGCGTAGCTGGTTCTGAGCCAGCGGGTTCCTGTGCAACTCAGGATGGGGCTACCATGCGGAATTCGTATATTGGTAGTACACTGCCCCGCCACGGCAGAAGGATGAGTTCGATTCTCGTATTCCGCACCAATGCTCCCATGGTGTAGGGGTTAATCACACTGCTTTCTCAGGGCAGAAACTCCAGTTCGAATCTGGATGGGAGCACTATAGGGGCCTATCGCCTAGTGGTATGGCACTCGTCTGATAAGCGAGAATAACATGAGTTCGATTCTCATTAGGCCTATCATTATGGACTCACCATAACTCTTTTATATCTGATAATACATTATGGCTAACAGGTGACAACAGATGAAAGTTGTTGAGGAAAATGTACTGGACACAGGAAGAGGTTTCATAACAGTGACAGGAGCAATATATGGGTTCAAGAAATATGCGGAGCATGAGTGCCTTGTGCTCGTGTTCCAGAACAAGAAGACCAAGCCCATGGACAAAGAACTTGTGGAGTCTACAACGAAAGCTCTGGAGAAGAAAGAAGGCTGCAAGGTAACAAAGGTCGAGTTCAAGCCGTATGGTGCAACCGACTCTGGAGTACCTGGAACAGTGTTCCATATGGAGAATGGCAGGAAAATATGGTTGGCTCACGAAGAAGAGCGCGGCTGTCTAGACTTCGAAAAAAACCTATTTCACTATTGTATGGATTGTCCATGGGGCCTCTTGCCCGAGTCGAAGGAATGCAAGAAGCACATAGCTGACCATGGTCGGAAGTTCTCGATAGGATGATGGGAAGAATGGAAGCATTTCAGACATGATGCCAATATGAGAATGTCTGATAAGCTGGAGAAAACGGGAGCGAAGCCCGTCGGGCCTACCAAATGGGGATGTGCTAGAGTGGCCGAATAGAGCGGGCTTAGAACCCGTGCTTAGTGCTTCCCAGGTTCGAATCCTGGCATCCCCACCATATCTCTACAGGAGTGAAAAGGGGGTAATATGATATGCTCTTTTACCCCCTTAACGCTGTTTTACCCCCTTTCTTACCCCCTTTGTGGGTCCGTAGCTTAGCCAGGAAAGACGGAAACGTCGCCATAGCAGTGGTCTTTTAAACCATCGACCAGGGGTTCAAATCCCCTCGGACTCATCATGAACCCGTAGTCTAGTCAGGATTGGGCACTGAACTCTTAATTCAGGTTGCGCGAGTTCGAATCTCGCCGGGTTCACCAGGGACGTATGGTGTAATGAACAGCATGTGGGCCTTCTAAGCCCAGGATTTGGGTTTGACTCCCAATACGTCCGCCACTGTGCACCTGAGGCTGAATGGCTGAGGCACCCGGCTGTTATGGAAACGCAGACACCGGGAGATAACAGGTTCGATTCCTGTCAGGTGCGCCATCTATGGACCTATGGCCAAAGTAGCTAAGGCTCCCGGCTCATAACCGGGCGATTGTAGGTGCAAGTCCTGCTGGGTCCATCATATTGGGCGCGTAGTCTAACTGGATAGGCAACGGTCTTCGAAATCGTTCGATGCAGGTTCGAGTCCTGTCGCGCTCGCCAATTGGGCACATAGACTAATTTGGATAGGTTCCTCTGGTCCTAACGGAGTTGGTTCAGGTTCGATTCCTGATGTGCTCGCCATGCCACTGTAGCATAGATAGAAGTGCGGAGGCCTTGTAAGCCTTTGGTGCCGGGGCAGCTCCGGCCAGTGGTTCCATTTTGCAGAGTTAGCCAAGTCTGGTCTAAGGCGGGGGGCTGCTATCCCTCTGGCTCTTTTTGGGTCGCATAGGTTCGAATCCTATACTCTGCGCCTTTTTTCGTGTAACGGGTGTTGCGTCTGTTGGAGATATTTTTTTATAGTTTGTAGTGTATGCTTTGTTTCCCCTTTGGGATGGTTTGCAGGATTGACGCCCCGGCTCCGAGGGTTTGTATCGGGCATCTATCACCCATTTATTTATATCCCCGGCGCGTTGTAGGTAGCATAGGACGTGTTCATATGGCGAAGAAAGGTAAAGGCTCGGGTTGGCACAAGAATCCTAGAGGGCACGCGATGGCTGCGAAAGGAATAGCGACGAAGAAGATGGCTGCTCGTGGTTATGAGGAAGAGCGAGAACGGAGATTGGATAGGTTTTGGGAGGATGTTCAGCAGACTTTGTTGGATTCTGGTTTTCCGTTGGAAGACAATCCGGCTGAGGGGCGGTTTGGACCGAGCTATCTTGCGGTAGGCGAGTCTAATGATGAAGAAGTTATGCTTGTATGGGGTATTGGTATGGAGCAAGAAGAGATAGTTGATGCAGCCCAGGCTATTGCAAATGCAGGGTATGAGCTAATTAATTATTCTAATACTTCTAACGTGATTACTGTTCGCTTGCCAGAAGACAAGGTTTTTTCTGCTTCTGGTATCCCTATTAATCGTGACCGGAGTGTTCCATGGTATAAGCAAGGGCGGCAAGAGCATCAGTTATATCGGTGAATTGAGATGGCAAGAAAACACGGGGGTTGGCGAGGTGAGTCGTACAGGCATTCTCTGGCTGCCCACGGAATATCCTCAATGGACCCCCAGACAATCCTCGCGGACCGGAATGGTTCTCTTTTTGATATTATTGAGAAGACTGAGAGGGATGGTCGTGAGCGCGGGTTGTCTTTTTTGGTGGATAAGAATAATGGCACAATCGCTGTCTCTAGGGCGAGTATAGGTAGTGAAGAGCATCTGATTGTCTGGAATCGGCCTAAGAATTGGAAGGAGGAGGACCCAGACGATTGGGAATATTTGGGGTCATTCCATACCCATCCTAAGTGGAATCATCCGAGGCCATCGTATACTGATGCTGTTGTGGAATACGATATTGGTGCGAAGTTCTTTTGTATCGGCTTGCCGAGCGACAGCAAGCATACTGCGTGCATCGACTGCTACAAGTTCCGAAAAGAAGACAAAGCCTTCAAAGAGACGATGGCTGAAATCACTAAGAGAAAGGCAGAGATAGATGAATATATAGAATCTCTCAATCCGCCAAAGAATGTTATCGGGCCGGATGCGGTTCATGATTGGCTCCCTAAGAGCATGAAGGCGGAGCGAAAGAAGCTGAAGGAGATGACTGCCGACGCTAGAGAGTTTCACGAGAAGAATTTCGAGAAGATTCTGGAGAAGATAGGGTCGGGCTGATACGTCTACCATTTATTTATATCCCCGGCGCGTTGTAGGTAGCATAGGACGTGTTCATATGGCGAAGAAAGGTAAAGGCTCGGGTTGGCATGGGGAGCCTGTGCGGCACAAGTTGGCTGGAATGGGTTTCAAGACAGTTCTGCCCGACGGAAGACGACTGGACGTGAGTAACTTTGTGGCCAACGGGAAAAGTTATAATGTTATGTGGGCAGAATCATATGATGACATAGAAGATTTTTTCTACAAGAACGGCAACTTCATAATGACTGGAGCAGCTATGTTGGGCTTAACAGTTGAAGAATTCAGGGCCGCAATGAGGGGTGAGCTAGACAATGCATTTTTGGCAGACATCCTGATGGAAAAGAATCTTCCACAAGTGGAATTCATGCGGGATGTTGCCGACAAGGAGGCAGAAGAAATGATAAAACACGGTGGCTATATAGTCTACGAAAGCGAAGACAAACTACATCTTCTGAGGGTATCGGAGGCACGATAGCTATGGCAAAGAAAGGCGTACCCAAGAAGGATGGAAGTGGACGAGGCACCAGGGCCAATCGCGGCCGTGGCGGTTGCAAGACCACAAGAAAGACTGGCAAGGGCAAAAGCATGAGCACAAAGGCTAGGCCGGGCTGGAGGAGAGACAGTAGAGAACACGCACTGGCCGCAAAGGGGATATCAACCAAAAAGGCCGCAGTTCCTGCTTGTGACGACAGCAAAATAGATGAGCTCAAAGAGAAGGATTATACTTTTTTTTCTGATGCTGGTCATGCATGGTTACGTGTTCCGCATCAAGCAATAATTGATGCAGGCATAGAAGATGAGATTAGCCCCTATAGCTATTTAGATAATTCCTATGTTTATCTGGAGGAAGATGTGGACGCAGCACTATTTCTTGGAAGACTTTTTTCAGACTTCGGAGAAGAATGGAGAGAATGGAACAGACGTCACATAGATGAGAAATATGTGGGCGACTATGCCAAAATAAGGAGTTTCGACGATTATAATGCTGCCAAATTTAGAAGAGCAATCCGGGTAAAGGAAAGAATCTGATGGCAAAGAAAGGTAAAGGTCCGGGATGGCACGGAGAGAGCAGACGGCATGAGATGGCAGCAAGAGGTCTGAAGTCTACGTGGGAAGGCATCGACCGTGCCGTTGTCGGCCATGCCCGTAGTACTGGGCGGGATATTGACAAGCTATTTGCTCGGGGGCTGGAGAAGCTGGGGAAAAAGGAATATTGGAATCCACTTTGGTATTGGACGTTGACGTCGGAGCAGCGGAAGGAGATATTGCGTCATGCAACTGACCCGGAGACACTAGAGAAATTCGGGGAAGAAGACTATCTGAATATCATGAAGGACAGGTATCGGATTAACGACGATGATACTGAAGAGATGCTCACCGTCAAGGAACTTGTGTTAAAGGAAGTCAAGAATGAGATAGATAACATGACTGATGCTGAAGAAGAAGCATTGGAGGCTATCAACGAAGACATAAAGAAGCGGACTCGCTATGGCCTCAGGAAAGAGTTCGTGGACGATGATAGCTATATCTTGACTTGGTCGAACGCCGGAGCTCGCTGGCAGCAGTGGGGAAAGCCACCCGAGGGAGAGAACGTGTTCGAGGTCGATGCTAACGAGGTAGTTATCCACGAGGCGCATGCAGGCGTCGCAGAGAAGTTCTTCTTCTTATTGGATGACCTACCACTATACCAATATAGCTACGAAGCAGGAGAACGAGGTATAGCCCCTCCTGGAGCGAAGAAAGATTGGGCCATGCTACAATTAGAGAAGCAGCTCAGAGAACTCGCAGAGAAAAAAGAGGAACAATAATGAGTCGTGGATGGCGAGGACACCGGAGAGAACACGCATTGGCCGCGCGGGGTATTGAGGTTCGTCCAGATTATAGTAGGATTGAGGCTATAAAAAGGCCAAGATGGAGTCCGTCTCCGTTACCGTTCGACACAAGGCCAGAAGAAGCCAATCTAGTGCGTTATCTGGCGGATACTGTTCCGGGGGTTGCTAGTGTCACATATTATACGGATGGGAAGAACACTAATGAATATTTGTTTCGGATGGAAGATGGGACAGTACACCAGATAGGATTCGACCAAGTATATTATGATGAAAAAGAGGGAAAAGGCGAGATTGCTTTTTGGTCTGCTCATTCTTGGCCTGAACGCTCTGGACTGGGAAAGAAATTTTTGCTAGCTATCCAAAAGTATGCTCGCGAGCATAACATGGAAATATTGGCATTGGAGGCGGAGATGGGGGCCGCATTCTTACACAAGATGGGCTTTGACTTTTGTGATAGTGGTTGGTGTATGCTATGGAGTCCAGAGTGGGGGCCGGACCACGAGAGAAGTGTTACCTATGGGGAGGTTATCGAAGAGATGAGAGAGAGCGGAGCAATCCGAGACACTTATGATGAGCTAGAGTTCGTATGCCATAACAGTCGTTATCCGGATTCGACCAAGTTAGAAGACTTGTTGGGGTTGTACAAAAAGCTGAAGGAAGAATCTTCTGAGCTTCAGATAGTCCCGTATCTGCAGGAGTTTGGGCCGCCGGAGGAAAGACAAGTGTCTCTTGCAGTTGTAGACTTGGGGCATGGCAAGCTAGACTGGGTTAAAAGATATGCACGAGATTATGGTGTGGGGGTTGACCTAGAAACCGAACGCAGTTATGAAGACCTAGAGCTTATCAGGAAAGGAGAGTTCGAATTCCAAGCAGGTGGATTCAAATGACTTGGTGATTACATATTTTCCGTCGGAAAACACGTTTTTTAGACTTTTTCCGTCGGAAAACCATGTTTTTTTGTATCTGGAGAAAGGTTGATATACTTCTATCGTATTTATGGTTTGTCGCTATCTCTACTAGGGGTGGCATATATAGCGACAAAATCCGCCAGACTGCCACCCCACTAATGGTCCTAAGCCATTCGCACGGGCGGCAGGCTCTTAGGACACCTCCGTGGTAGGAGTACAGCATCGTTGTCCTGCCGCCCACTTTTTACCATTCGCAGCCCGGCTGGAAGGCGAGAGAGGCGTTGTCCAAACCGGACAGGTGGAAAGCCCAGGCCCCTGATAATGGGGCCGTGGTGTGGGCGAGGGAGAAAACAGCCCTCGGTTCACTCTCAGACGTGGGGCGCTTCCGCCACTTCCACGCCGGGCACCCTATTATTTATATCCCGCACGCTTTACATGTAGCGTAGGTGATTCGGATGAAGAACGGCGGAAGTCCGGGATGGCACAAGCATTCTAGAGAACATAGCTTGGCGGCTCACGGTATAAAAAGTCGAAATGGGATGAAAGCAAAAGGGAATATGGATTTCTCTGAGAAAGAGATATATCAGTATGAAGACCTGATTGAAGATACACAAAGGAAATTCAAGAAGACCTTTCCTGGATACACTCTAACCAAGGCAGACATAAAATGGTTCCTTTCCCAACTATGGAAGAACTACAAAGAGGACTACATAAAAGACGACTGGGAGTCTGAAATAGAGGCGGCAAAAGATGAATGGCGCGACGAGATGGCCGACTACAGAGAAGACGCAAAGGAGATGGGTGAGAAGTTCGAGAAGACACCCTTCGCAGAGTGGTTCTCGGACAATTATGGATACTCCACAAAACTGAAAGACTACATCGAGATAAACAAGTACGAAATTTCTGATTCATTCAGCGGAGAAGTTGAGGATGCGGACCTCCAGGACTATTTTGAGGTATTCAAAGAAAAGTTCGAAGGCAAGACCTATAGATATGTGGAGAGATTGGGATGACCCGAGGGTGGTGGAGACATCCACGCAAACACGCTTTGGCCGCAAGAGGCATTTCCAGCCGCGCATACTATTCAAAGTTTTCTCCAGAAGGAAATATCCTGATAAGTGAGCTAGAGCTCCCAACCATAGAAGAAAATCCGTGGCTAAACGATGAGGGCGAACTAGTCTCCTCGATGGGTGATGACACAGACAAATACGACGAACCAGAGAAATACTGGTATCACGCCACAAGATTAGAAAACCTCCAGGGAATAATCGATAGAGGCCTAGACCCATTTGCCCCAAAGAAATGGAGAGAGAGCGACCCAGGAGTATATTTTGCAGAGACGCAGGCCGGAGCAGCGGCGTGGCTCTACATGGACTTTCTTTATGGTGGCTTGCCATGGCAAACCCCAATTGTGTTGCTGAGACTCAAGGAGCCAGAGAGTAAAGGAAGGAAATGGGGTGGAGACTATAGGGGCGGAGAAGCAAGCACGGTGCCGGATGAGACGTGGCGAGCACAGAGCACAATCGACCCAAGGGACCTAGAAGTATGGACAACAACATATGGTTGGGTGCCGCTATCTGGGGCAGAAGCAGAATTACCAGACCCAAGAAGAATCAGAAAACTATCGGAAGAACAGAGAACACTGGAGGGCCCATATGTCTAAAGGTTGGCGAGGGCACAGCAGAGAACACTCTCTAGCAGCCCATGGAATTCAGACCAAAGCCTCAGGAATGGTGGCGGATTTCTACAAGGCAGACAGGAGATTTTGGGGTCCCGCAAAGGATGTTATGGATAGTGCAATGCTTAGAAAGGAGAAGGAGCTAGACTATGCCTGGGAGATAGGCCTCGACGAGGTCATGGACTTGCGCAACGAAGCTGAAGAGCAGAAAGAGAAATGGTTGGAGTTCACAGACGAAGCGAGGAAACGCAACGACAAAAAGGGCGTAGGATACGGATACCTGCAATATGTCAACCACTTCGCTGCAGAAGCCGTACTGGAATTCATCTATTTGGAGAGAATAGGAATTGCACAGGAGAGGATATCGGCAACATGAAAGGCTGGTACAAACACCCAAGAGAACACGCCTTGGCGGCAAAGGGGATATCAACAAAAAAGAGGATGGAGGCCAAAGGGGTGGTTGCAGACCTCGTAAAATTTCCAACTGAAGACATAGACTACTGGGACATGCAGGAAGTGTTTACGCTATTCTGGGTATCCAGCCTGAGCAACAATTTTTCCAAATTCAACTTCGATAAAGCATTTGATTTCATAGAGAACACAATAAAACAGAGACTGAATGAACATGGAGCATTTGGATGGGATAAATATCTAGAATATATAGAGGAACTCTATGGGGAGGACCTGACGATAGACAACTTTGTTATAAAAACACAAATGACATTCCTGACAAAGGAAAGACTTATGGAAGGAATGGAAGATGAACTGGCAAAAAGTGACGACTATTACGACTATGTTCGCTCATTGACTTTCGATGAATACGAGGACTTTGATAGCGAACAAATTCTGGAAGCCTATAATGGATGGGGTTTCGAAACACCAAAGAAACCAAATGTGGATGACTTGGTGGATAGGATAGTAGAACAAAGAATAGAAGAAGAATGGCTATTGGATGATTTCATGGAGTATAGACTAGCAGAGAGCTATCTATCCGAGGAAGACAAATCATATTTGGCAAAGGTGGCAAGCGAATACATGTGGGATAAGTGGGGCCATGTAGAAGAATATCAGAATCTCAAAGACCTCTATGACGAACTGGCATACAATAGGCCAGAAATATTGTCGGAAAAGGTCGCCCTAATGGATAGGGCAATAGATGCCCAGCATGTAACGGGCAGTATCTGGGACAGCTTCAGAGATGTTGACGAACTGCGTGAAAGGGTAGAATGGGAATACAGGAGGGAGCATGGTTGGTAAGCGGCTGGCATCGACATTCCCGCGAACACGCCTTGGCTGCATATGGTATTACATGCAGAGCGGGTGGTGTCGTAAAAGATATAGTTCAGTTTCCCGAATCAAATATAGATTATAGTAACCCAGAGCAGTTGTTTACATTATTCTGGACCTGTAGCCTCAACTATGATTTTGATAATTTTGACTGGAATAAAGCATTCAAGCATTCCTTTAGACACATAATGGACTATATTAGGGAATTCGAAGAGAATGCTAGAGAAGAATTCAATATTGATGATGACGAATATATTCCAAATCTTGAAATGATTTTTCTATATCGTGAGATGGTGCAAGGCGACGATGAAAAATACAATATGGCCATGGTTGCACAAAAGCTATATCAGTATCTGGAAGAAGGCAGAAAAATGTCTCTAAAAGATAAGATTATTTTGATGGATTCTGTGATAGATGTAGAACATTCCAGAGGATTATGGGTTGACTGGGGCATAGATGTAGATAAACTCAGGCTAAGGGTGGAGGCAACACATAGGAGGTATGGCCATGCCTAGGGGGTGGCACCGACACAGTAGGGAACACGCTCTCGCCGCGCATGGAATATCAATAAAGCAACAGGTGCAGAACATAAAAGGCGAAATGAAGGAAATACAGGAAGAACTCGACGTAGAAGCTCCGGAGGATTGGCCATATGCTGATGTAGAGGAAGCCATTGAGCGTTTCAACGAGATTGTGCCACAGGAAGAGACGCAGCGTGCCTATTGTGTAGAGTTTGCCAGGGCTCTCAGAGACACATTGGGCTATGGAATAAACTATCACAGATTCGGTCACAACTATATCAAGCTGGGCGACTATTTCATAGACAGTTCTGGAATGAAGCATTGGGCACTCTTTAGACCCAAAGAATTGCCGCAGAAAGACCCAGATGGATGGTTATATATCTACAATGAGGACAAACTGAACGAATACAGAAAAATATTGGGGGAACTGCTTTGAAAACACAGGGTTGGCGAAGACATTCCCGCGAACACGCCTTGGCGGCACGAGGAATACCATGTAGGGCTGCTGCAATCTTTCGTCCTTATAGGCCGATGGGTTATATTGACTATGATGAACCAAGGGAATTGATATTCTCGTTTTGGAAGTCTAGCATAGAGAATGATTGGGAAGATTTTGACTTTGACAAAGCAATTGAATCCACATTAAAGAAAGTGGATGAATATCTATTTCTATTGATGATAGATGAATTTGATGGGTTTGGGCCAGAAAGAAGAGAGGAAATCTATAATTTTGCTATTCATATGAGGGGTTATCCAGAAAAGGCGGTTGGAAGGTTGGCAATGGACCTACTCAAAGCAAAAAAAGGAACAGAACTGGAGAAGATAATCGCGTTGGACAATATAATTCACTATCAGCACGCAACTGGAAGTATATTCGAAGGAAAAGATGGTGAGTTGACCTATTATTTGGATGTTCCGGAGATGAGAGAAGAATTTGAACAAATATATGGGACATTTTCCAATGGTAAAGAGAAAGTATTCTATCATGGCACTGAGGGGGAGAACGCTGACCGGATTATGCGTCATGGGTTTAGGGTTCCGAAGGGCTCAGATGGGGTTTCGGTCACGGACGATTTCGACATGGCCGTATCTTATACGAACGTGGAATACCTCGACCCGAGTGGAGAGGAAAGAGCGTATGTTGAAGATGACGTAATCATAGTTCGGGTCAAACCAGGCGCAAAGCCAATACGAGGAGAAAAGGATTGGGGAAAAGATATTCTGACTGGTGAATGGGTATATCGGCCCGAAGACCTGGAGATAATAGGCAGGGGGAGACGATAATGCCTGTGAAAAGATGCCAGAGCAACAAAAAGCCCGGATACAAATGGGGAGACCAAGGAAATTGCTATACTGGGAAGAATGCTAGACAAAAGGCTCTCCGCCAAGGAAGAGCAATACATGCCTCACAGGCCAGAGCAAAAGGATGGCGAGGACACCCAAGAGAACACGCCATGGCGGCACGAGGAATAAGCTCTCGCAACATTAGTTATCAGACAAGGGCCGAGCCGTCCAGCGACTACTTCCGCCTAGACACCGGAATGCCCATCCACCAGAACATGATGGAAAACCCAGAGTATTTTAGGGAGCACAAGGGGATTGAATGGAAAATTGTATGGATGTCTCCAGACCAATACGAGCGGGCAATAGATAAAGGTCTCAGAAGTGAGGCCGAGCTCGAAGGAAAGGAGGCAGATTTCGAAGACGTCTCGCAGAGGATTGTACCGTCACATCTGGAAGAGATAGAACGGCTCATGATGAAATTAGAGGGCGAAGGCAAGAAGATAGATATGCCATCGCTCAGGTATGCTACATATGTCAACAGATACCATCCTGAAGAGCCTAAACCATTCTTCACACAGGAGGGACACCATAGGACAGTAGCTGCAAGAAATCTGGGAGAGAATCTGATTCCAGTATTAGTAGAGTTTCCGTCAGACCCCAGAGAAAGGATTCTAGCAGAACAACTTATGACGGCAACAATAAGAGGGGCCATAACATGAAAGGTTGGCATCGACATTCCCGCGAACACGCCTTGGCGGCACGAGGAATACCATTCAGGAGAACTTGTGTTGCGCGGGGAAAGAACCCAATTAAAGAGAACAAAAATGCTATCGTGAAAAAACTTAGAGAAATAAAAGGAGTTAGAAGGGTTGAATGTGATGACTGTTTTGGACTAAAATGCATTGTGTTTTTTGATGATGGGGTATCAATGGAACTTACTTTTGATGTTGGAGAAGATAGATTTTTTTTGGACCAGATGTATGCTAGTGAAACAGGTACTGGAAAGGGGAGTATGATTGTTGAAGCATTAATAGATTTGGAAGATAAAACAGGACTGGAGATGTTATTGTTCGAAGTTGGAAACCCAGATTTTTGGAGAAAATTTGATTTCTCGCCAGAAGATTCAATGGATTATACTTGGAGTAGGAGAGGTTCCTCATGAACAAGAATAAAGGCTGGTACAAACACCCAAGAGAACACGCGATGGCTGCGAGGGGAATTCCCTCGTCTCGGGGAATTTGCATTGCCCAGGGGAAATATACAGGCAATGAGCCAGAGTTCCCTCTTCGCGTATATCACGGCACCAATAAGAAAGCCCTAGCAAGAATATTAAAAGAAGGGCACATCGCAGCACACACGGGCAGCTCCGGAGAAGAGGAAACTCTAGGCGTATATTTTACAGATAACGAGGGAGAAGCATTCAAATGGGCAAAAGCAGAATGGAAATTTGGAAAACAAGTAGAAACCCCCATAATATTGGAGCTAGAAATCCCAGAGGTCGCAAAGAAAAACCTAGAGATAGACAGCGTTATGTTGGCAGGTAAAGTTCTTGATGATACCCCCCTGCGTAAGAGGTATTTTCCCGAAGAATACGAGGAATATTATGACGACGAGGGTCTTTCAGAATCTGAATATTTACAGACAAAGTTCGATTGGCACGACAGCCTAGAAATCACAGAATCAATACGACACTATCCCGATGTACCTGTATCTTGGATTAAATATGTGCACACGCCAGAGAGAACATACACGCTCCAGGAGTACATTGAGGAGGAACTACAATGAGAGGATGGCATCATAATAGCAGAGAACACGCTCTTGCCGCTCATGGTATCTCTAGTCGGAGAACTATTGTTGCGCGGGGAAAAACTAATCAGGGCGTACCGGATTTTCTTATAATGGAGTATAAAGACAAGTTGCTGGATATGTTGGGG
>Ga0272444_10001499_pt1 | contig 22503 bp, 23 predicted proteins | sample SSMForm13_FD_201033 | JGI IMG/M metagenome (GOLD analysis project Ga0272444, IMG submission 201033) | Marine sediment archaeal communities from Little Sippewissett salt marsh, Falmouth, MA, United States - SSM-Form-13 | ecosystem: Environmental > Aquatic > Marine > Wetlands > Sediment ...
CTTGGACCAACGGGAGGATCGACCTTTCTGTGGGGCAGGGAAGCTGGCTTTCTCCTCCCCGATCAGAGGTATGAAGAGCCGATAGACGGATGCGCGTGGCAGCCAACAAGAACGCTTCGCTCAGGGTGTGCAGAACAAGAGCAAAGACAGCGGGGCCTGCCGTCTACGATCCACCGGAGCAAGCCGCGCATGCGGCTCCCTAGGGTGAGAACGCTTTCCGCGTGATCTTGATCATCGTCTAGCAAGGAGGAAATCGATGGAAGCCGAGAACGGCAAGAAGAGCATCGGAAACGTCAACGTGCTTGATCTGCGCCAGGCGACGGACGCATCTGTCGCGGGCGTCAAGCGGATCGGAAACGTGAACCTCGTGATCCAAACCAAGAAGACGGCGCCGCACTTCCAGAAGCTCGATGTGGGAAACGTCAACGTCGTGGTCACGGTGCCGGATGATGCCAACGTTCAGCAAGTGATGGGACTGGCGGAGCTGACCGGCAAGTCGCTTGAGGGCGTCTCCTCGCCGATCTACTTGGTCGTGATGGGCAAACTGCTCGTGCATCCGGATGTCACGCCGGAGGCGATCTCCAAAGCCATTGCGGGCATGGCCGTGTTTGGGAAGCTCGTGTGCCCCGAGCCTCTGATGGGGGCGATCCAAGGCAAGCTCGACAGGATCACGGGGAAAACACAGGTCTATCCAATCTTGGATCACATCGAGCTCCGGTCTCTCACACTGGATGAGGGCTACCTGGACTCCCTACCTGATGGTACGAGACTTGCTGTCGCCGGCTCGCTGGACGTTCCCGAGATTCTCTCAAACGACCTCATCCGGCAGAAGATCGCGGTGCTCCACGTGTCCTCGTCGGGTCTATGCCACGAAGAGAACCACACCGCGCTTCAGCAAGCGATGACCCAAGGAGGAGCCTCTCTCGAGACGATCCCCGAAGGGTACCGCTTCGTCGAACGTCCGCTTATCCTCGACAAGGTGCGGTTGGCTGCGCTTCGGGATCCGTACCTGTACAGCACCGAACGAATCATCATCACGGACGATGTGCCTGTTGCGCTCGTCGATGAGAACATCAAGGGCCTGCGCAGTGAAGAGATGATCGCCTGCTCCAGTAGCCTGGAGTCGTCCATCACCGACAAGGTCGACTTCCTGAAGGATCAGGTGATCCTCTACGAAGGGGAGCTGCTGGTCATCGATGGAGCCGAAACCCTGCGCGCCGGCCGTCTTTCCGGTCGGGAGCGGCCCGTCACGCTTCTGGTCTGCGGCGATCTTCGCATCGACGAGAACCTCGCGCCCACAGACATCACGTCTGGAATCGCACGAATCCACAACTTCGGCATGATCACCTGCTCGCCCGACCAGATCGGAGCAGTGGAGTCGCTTCTTGGAATCCGGGAAGGGGAGGTGAGCGAGACGGGTGCCAGCACCCCGCAGGAGAACTGGATCGCCAACGCAAATCTGCTCGAGCTCTAGCCGGCTTCGCCGCATGCAGCGACAAGCCGGAACCCGACGATAGGCTGCCTCGGGATCCGGCTTGTTTCCCATCTGTCAACGTCCCTGACGATCAGGAACAACTGGGAGCAGTTTGCCCACCGACTGATCTGCAAACTGCTTCGAGCAGTTTGCGCACCAACTGACCGACAAACTGCTTCGAGCAGTTTGCGCACCAACTGACCGACAAACTGCTTCGAGCCGCTGCGCTCAGAGACCCAGAAGTGTCTCGGTGCCGTTGCTTACCTACAAGCCCAGCAACGGCTCGGTGCCGTTACTTCCTACAGGTCCAGCAACGGCTCGATGCCGTTGCTTACCTACAAGCCCAGCAACGGCTCGGTGCCGTTACCTCCCTACAAGTCCAGTAGCGGCTCGGTGCCGTTACCTCCCTACAAGTCCAGTAACGGCTCGATCAGTTCATCCATACCGCCGCATCCGCCCTGGCTGATCGCGACACCACACATCCCACGGTAGCAGGATCCGTACGTGGTCAGCCCGTAGTCCTCTGGATCGATGTCGCGGGACTCCAGCTCGGCGGCCAGGTAGTAGTCGGGCCGGGCGAACATCAACCACTGGAGCACGCCCTCGCGGATCTGCTCCATCGGGTAGTCGCTGTTGGAGTCCAGGATCAAGTGCGACGCCAGCCCTTTGCCGCTGCGAACGATGTTGCATGCTTGTCCTCCTTGCTCACAGCAGCAGACAAACATGGTGTTATCGTCGCAGCACGGCGCGACCAAGCCTTCGAGAGCCACTTGGTATCGTTCATCTTGCTCGGCATCTGGAACGAGGTCGTACCACCACTGTACAAACCGCGGCAGCAGATCGTACGACAGCGTTTCGCCATAGAACGTCTCGGTCCCTTCGACCGGGATGATCTCAAGCCTCAACGCGGCCAGAAGATCATCGCTCGATTCCGTCCCCTCTGACCGCATTGCGAACCCAACCAATCCGAGCACCAGAACTAGCACTGCCGCCACCGTGATCCCCACGCCGTATCTTGAGCTTGCTCCGTTCCCTAGGATCGATCTCACGTGCGACCTCCATCATCATGTTGGAATCCACGGAGCGTACACACTCGTTGTGAGTATCGTATGAACACGGCCGTTCCGGGATGTTGCGTTTGCTTCGGCAGTTCCTGCGGTTGCCGCTCTTCACGTGATGCTTCTGCTGAGGAGCGGGCGTCTGGTCGTTGCTCGGCACAAGATTGCTCACCAAGTCGAACCAACCAGCGGTGCACTCAAGCGGGTCTTCGCTCCGGCGTTCTTTGCACAAGCCGGTGCGGAGGCGCAGGCTCGACGCATCAGTTGGTTGACGCACCGGCATGCGGCGAATAGGGTTTGCGAACACAGGATGGTGAAGCATGCCGGATCACGCAAAGAAGATCTCCCGCGAACTAGGGTTGCGCTTGGCCCAGGTGGCGGCCGCGACGGCGCTGCTCGCGGAAGGAGCAACCGTTCCGTTCATCGCCCGGTACCGCAAAGAACGGACGGGATCTCTGGACGAACTGGCAATCACGGCAATTCGGGATCGCCTGAAGCAGCTCTGTGCCCTCGAGGAACGCCGTGAGGCCGTCCTGTCTTCGCTCGCGGAACGCGATCTCCTAACGCCCGAACTTCGTGCTTCCGTGACCGGCGCGCAGACACTCGCCGAACTGGAGGACGTCTACCTCCCGTACAGGCCAAAGCGAAGGACAAGAGCCACCATCGCGCGGGAGAGGGGGCTGGAGCCTCTTGCGCAAGCCATCCTCGCCCAAGATCCGGCGCTTGATCCAAGGGTGGTCGCCGAATCGTACGTTGATCCCGAGAAGGGCGTAGAAGACGTCGAAGCTGCGCTGGCCGGAGCGCGCGATGTGCTTGCCGAAACGATCAACGAATCAGCGGATTCGCGGGCCGAGATCCGCAAGCTGTTCGCCAAACAGAGCACGCTGCGGTCAAAGGTTGTCGAGGAGAAGAGGCAAGAGGCTGCGCGGTTCAGCGACTACTTCGACTGGTCGGAACAGATCGTCAAGATGCCGGCGCACCGCATCCATGCCATCTTCCGCGCCGAGAAGGAGGGAGCGGTTCGTGTGTCGATCCGCCCGGAAGAAAATCCGGCCATCGATTGGCTCCATCGTCGCTTTGCTCGCGGAGACTCGCCTGCCGCACAGCAAGTGAAGGCGGCCGCAGCCGACAGCTATCGTCGGCTGATGGCGCCGTCGATCGAGAATGAGATCCGTCAAGGGCTTAGGGATGAAGCCGATCAGGAAGCGATCCGCGTGTTCGCCACCAATCTCCGCGAGTTGCTGATGGCCGCGCCGCTCGGCCCGCGGCGCGTGTTGGCGATCGATCCCGGTTATCGGACCGGTGGCAAAGTCGTCTGCCTCGATGAACAGGGAACGCTTCTCACGCACACCGTGATCTACCCGACGGGAAGCGAGCAAGAGAGAAGGACTGCGGGACAAACGATCCTCGATCTGGTCCGCGAACATCAGATCGAAGCGATCGCGATCGGCAACGGAACAGCCAGCCGCGAAACCGAAACGTTGGTCCGCGGCCTTCCTTTGCCAAGTACGCTCCCGGTTCTCCTCGTCAACGAGAGCGGAGCGTCCGTGTACTCAGCCTCGGAGATAGCTCGACGAGAGTTTCCTGACGTCGACATCACCGTGCGGGGCGCGGTCTCAATCGGACGACGGTTGATGGATCCGCTCGCGGAGCTGGTGAAGATCGATCCCAAGTCGATCGGCGTCGGTCAATACCAGCACGACGTCAATCCTTTGGCCCTGCAGCAAGCGCTAGACGATGTCATCGAATCATGCGTCAACTCTGTGGGCGTCGATGTCAACACGGCAAGCCCGGCGCTTCTGTCGCGCGTGGCAGGACTGAACGCCAAGCTTGCGGCGAACATCGTGTCGTTCCGCGAGCAGGAAGGTCCATTTGTGGAGCGCCGTCAGCTTCTCGGCGTTCCACGTTTGGGACCGAAGGCGTTCGAACAAGCAGCGGGGTTTCTCCGGATCCGCAACGGCCGGGAACCGCTCGACGAAAGTGCGGTACACCCTGAGAGGTACGAAACCGTTCGGCAGATGGCTGCGGATCTTGGATGCGCGGTGGCGGATTTGATGAGGGATGCTGCTGTTCGAGGCAAGATCGATCCCACGCGCTACGTATCCGATGAAGTCGGGTTGCCGACGTTGACAGATATCCTGAGTGAGCTTGCCAAGCCCGGCCGGGATCCACGGGAGACGTTTGAAGCGTTCTCCTTCTCCGACGATGTCCATGCAATCGAAGACCTGCGGACGGGGATGAAGCTTCCGGGAATCGTGACCAACGTGACAGCGTTTGGGGCGTTTGTCGATATCGGCGTGCATCAGGATGGATTGGTTCACATCAGCGAGCTAGCGGACCGTTTCGTGACCCATCCTTCCTCCGTCGTGCGTGTCGGCCAGCAAGTCCAAGTGACTGTTCTTGATGTGGATGTGGCGCGGAAGCGGATCGGTCTTTCAATGCGCACAGCTCCCAGGCGCAAAGGACGATCCTCAGAAACTGCTTAAGAGCCGATGGATCGAGAACGGATGCCCGACAACGCCTGATGCTCATCGTTCTCCGACGTGCTTGAGCGCAGGGAGAACAGGCTCTGGCTCCCTAAGGCAGCCGACGCGGCGAAGGTCGCACCCCATCACACTGATGCGCCTTGACAATCACTGCGCCTGGAATTAGAATGATTCTTAATGGAGAAACATACTAGCACTCGACAGCTTCGTAATCTCGGAATCACGCCAACGCTTCAACGTGTGATGATCATGGACTATCTGCGCGGATCGTCCGATCATCCTACGGTGGACGATGTATTCCGGGCCGTATCTGCAGAGCATCCATCGCTATCTCGCGCAACGGTGTACAACAGCCTGCGCGTACTCGTCGACGCCGGTGCAGTATGCCAACTGACCATCGAGAAGGAGGCCGTCCGCTACGACCTTTGTGACAAGCCGCATGCACACTTCCGCTGTCGAATCTGTCATCGTCTCTACGATGTCGATGTTGCAGCTGGGGTTCTGCCCGGGAAGATCGTGGACGGGCACCTTGTCGAATCGGCGACAACCTATCTGTATGGGGTTTGCTCCGCTTGCGGAGGCGCGCGCGGTAGCCAAGAGATGATGGAGGATTCCCATGCCTGAGCTCCCCGAGGTCGAAACGATCGTTCGCGGACTGCAATCGATGGTCGGTTCCAGGATCGTCGATGTTGTGGTGCTTGATCCTCGGCTAGGAATCGGCTCAGAAATCGATCGAGCAGGCACCGACTTGCGGGGCCAGCTGATTGAGTCGATCGACCGGCGAGGCAAGTACATCAGGATCCGCACGTCCGGCGGGCAGAGGTTGGTCGTTCACCTCCGCATGTCGGGGCGTCTTGTGGTCTCGTGCAGGGAGGAAGACTTGCCGTACGTGCGTTTGAGGATCGAGCTTGACCGGGGCACGATCTCGTTCGTCAATCCAAGGCGTCTCGGAACGGTGGAGCTCATCACCGGAGCCTTCCCTCATAGGCTGGGAATCGAACCCCTGTCTTCCGAATTCACGCCGGGCCGGCTTGCTGCATTGCTGCAACTGAGCCGGACACCGGTCAAACAGTTTCTGCTTGATCAGCGGCGGATTGCAGGGCTGGGGAACATCTACTGCTCAGAGGCGCTGTGGCGGGCGCGGATCGACCCACGTCGACCCGCGAACTCCTTGACCAGGGACGACGCCAATCGTCTCCATCAAGGGATTGTCGGCGTCCTCCAAGAGGCAATGGAACATATGGGGACATCCTTCGGCGTCAGCGTGTCCGACTATCGCAACGCCGAGGGCACCGGTGGACTGTTTCAGGATCGCCTTGCCGTCTACGGACGCCAAGGTGAAGCGTGTCGGGTATGCGAAACGCCGATCTCCCGCTTTGCTCAAGGCGGTCGCTCAACGTATTGGTGCGATCAGTGTCAGAACTAGATCCCTGGGAGAGGAAGCCCAGCAACAGGACCGAATCAAAGGGAGGAACGATGGATCTGAAGGGAACACGAACGGAACGGAATCTGCTTGCAGCGTTTGCGGGGGAGTCACAGGCACGGAACCGCTATACGTACTTCGCCGGCCAGGCCAAGAAGGACGGCCTCGTCCAGATTCAGTCGATCTTCGAGGAAACAGCTAACCAGGAGAAGGAACACGCAAAGAGATTCTTCAAGTTTCTTCAAGGCGGCGATGTGGTGGTGGAAGCGGCGTTTCCGGCGGGGATGATCCGCTCGACCGAGGAGAACCTGCGTGCCGCTGCTGCCGGAGAGCACGACGAGTGGACCGAGATGTATCCGGAGTTCGCCCGCATCGCTCGCGAGGAAGGGTTCCCGGAAGTTGCGACCGTGTTCGAGTCGGTGGCGGTTGCCGAGAAGCAGCATGAGCGACGCTATCTTGGCTTGCTGAAGAATGTGGAAGCGGGGACTGTGTTCAAGCGGGAGCAGCCCGTAACCTGGCGCTGCCGCAACTGTGGCTATCTTCACACCGGCCCCGAGGCACCGCAGATGTGCCCAGCGTGCGCACATCCTCAAGCACACTTCGAACTGCTCGCCGAGAATTGGTAGCTGCCATCCGTGGATCCGTTCCACCAGGCAGTTGCCATGCAGTCCTCGATTGCCGTAGAAGTGAAGTCGCGATTGATCGTGAAAGGGAGGCATCATGATCGGACAACGCGTTGAACAAGCGTTTAACGAGCAAATCAAACACGAACTCGAATCATCGTACCTCTACCTGGCGATGTCCGGATACTTTCTTGGACAGTCGCTGGACGGGATGGCCCAGTGGATGAGAGCGCAGGCCCAAGAAGAACTCGGCCACGCAATGCGTTTCTTTGATCACATCGACGAGCGCGGTGGCACCGTGAAGCTTGCGGCGCTCGGCCTGCTCGCCAATGCGTGGGATTCACCACTCGCAGCGTTTGAGGCAGCGCTCGAGCACGAACGCTTCATCACCGGAAAGATCAACCACCTTGTCGATCTCGCTCGACAGGAGAGCGATCATGCTGGCGAGATCTTCCTGCAGTGGTTCGTCAGCGAGCAGGTCGAAGAGGAATCCTCGGTATCCAAGGTCGTGGATCTGCTCAAGCGCGTTGGAGACTCGGCACAAGCGTTGCTTCTTGCCGATCGCGAGCTGGGTACGCGAGCTGCCCCAGGCGGGACCACCGCCGAGGACGAATAGACCCAACATGGATCTGATGGCAAAACCTCCGGCCAAGATCGTCACCGATTCCGCAGGGCTGAACCAGGCGCTGTTTCAGGTGACCCATGGCCTGTACGTTCTGACCGCAAGAGACGGTGATCGGATCAACGGACAGTGCTTGGACGCGTTGATGCAGGTGACGAATGCTCCCCCACGAATCTGCATCGGCGTTGGGAGGAAATCTCTGACCCACGAGATGATCGCTCGGGCGGGACGCTTCGTCGCCAATGTGATCGATCGCGAGGATCCTCAGTGCGAAGCCGTGGTTCGCCGGTTCGGCTTCCAGTCGGGACGCAACGCCGACAAATTCGCGGACATATCGTTCACTCCAAGCGAACACGGAATCCCGATTCTCCCGGACGCCAAGGCGTTCTTTGAGTGCACGGTTCTGCCCGAACTGACCGTCGACCTTGAGACGCACTCGTTGTTTGTCGCGTCGGTCGATCGGGCAGGAACCAACGAGCAGGGTGAACCGTTCACCTACAACGAGTACCGGAAGCGAATGAAGAAAGGTGGTTGACGATGGACAAATGGATCTGCACAGCATGCGGCTATGTGTACGACCCCGAGGTTGGCGACCCCGACTCCGGCGTTGCCCCTGGCACTTCGTTTGAGGCGATCCCCGATACGTGGGTTTGCCCCCTGTGCGGTGTTGGCAAAGACCTGTTCGAGAAGCAGGCGTAGGAAGGAACCAAGCGCGAATCCAGGAAGGAGACCGGAGCTTGCATCGACGAACCATACGACAGAATGTGGAGTGGCTCGGCGCCATCGATTGGGACCGGCGGTTGTTCGACGCATTGATCCCTGTTCCTCACGGCACCAGCTACAACGCCTACTTGGTGCGCGGCCAAGACAAGACCGTGTTGGTCGACACCGTCGACCCGTCCAAGAAGGACGAACTGTTCTCTCAGCTAGCGGGGATCGACCGGATCGACGCCATCGTCATTCAGCACGTCGAGCAGGATCACTCCGGAACCCTCCCGGATGTCTTGGGCCGATATCCCGATGCCCAGATTCTCGCCACGCCCAAGGCCGCTTCGATGATCGAGCAACACCTGGGAATCCCGGCGGAGAGAATCACTCCGGTCGAGGACGGAGAGACGTTCGACCTTGGAGGTGAGCAGCTCGAGTTTCTGCATACGCCCTGGGTTCATTGGCCGGAGACGATGCTCACCTACATCCGCGGCCAGCGCATTCTCCTGACCTGCGATCTGTTCGGATCTCACCTAGCGACCTCTGCGTTGTTTGCGTCTGAGGATGATCGAATGCTCCCCGCAGCAAAGAGGTACTACGCCGAGATCATGATGCCTTTCGCGTCAGCGATCCGCGGTTACCTAGCCCGCCTGGAATCCGGGGAATTCCCGATCGACTTCATCGGACCGAGTCACGGGCCTGTGAGCGATCATCCGGAAGCCATCCTCGATGCGTACAGGCAGTGGACAGGCGACAAAACGGAGAACCTTGTGGCTCTTCCCTACGCTTCGATGCACGGAAGCACAACGATGATGGTCGATCGCCTGGTGGCTTCGCTCACCGACCGGGGTGTTCGGGTGATTCCGTTCAACATGGCGGTGACCGATCTCGGGGAGCTCGCCATGTCTCTGGTAGACGCCCGGACCGTGATCTTCGCTGCGCCCGCCGTGCTGGTGGGTCCCCATCCGCTGATCGTGACAGCGGCGTATCTTGTGGGCGCGCTTCGCGCGAAGTTCCGCTACGCCGGTGTTGTCGGCTCGTATGGCTGGGCCTGTCAAACGGTGGAGCGGATCCAGTCGCTTGTGAGCAAGCCGAACCTCGAGTGGTTGAGCCCCGTATTGACCAAGGGGCAGCCCGGGAGCGAGGCGTGGGAGGCGCTCGATCGGCTGGCGGAGGAGATCGCGCATCGCCACGCAGCGGCGTGATGCGGGAGGAGGAAGAAATCCTGACTGCGAAACTGGACACGAGTATCGCGATCGTCGGAGCGGCTGGCGAGGGCGTGCAGACCCTGGGCGACCTCATGGCGAGATCGCTTCTTGCACACGGGTATCCCGTGTTCATCACCCAGGAATTCGAGTCGAGAATCCGCGGCGGAATGACCAGCGTCCGGTTGCGCGTTCGTGATTCGATCGGGAACGCCCCGCGGCATGATGCGGATGTTATAGTTGCCCTCAATCCGAATGCTGCACGGCACTACCGTTCGATGCTGAATCCGGACGGCTGCCTGCTCTCCTCTGAAGGAGAGGGAGATACAGTGGTCGTCCCATTCAGGCAGTTGGCGGAGCAATCCGGAGGCTCCGCTCAGATGGGCAACACTGTTGCCGCAGGTGCGGCGCTAGCGCTTCTCGGCGTTCCTCTCATCCCCCTGAAGACGTTGCTTGAGTCTCGTTTCGGGAAGAAGGGAGCCGATGTCGTTTCCGCGAATCTTGCCGCAGCCCGCGCCGGATATGACGCCATCCCGCCTGACCAGATCCGTTCAACGTTCCCTCCGCGGGAAGAGCGGTTCTGGTTTCTGAGCGGGCACGATGCGATCCCTCTTGCCGCGGCTGCAGCCGGGTGTCGATTCATGGCCGCCTATCCGATGTCCCCATCCACGGGGATCATCACGTCGTTTGCAGCTGACGAGACACTCGGCGTCCTTGTGGAGCAGGCCGAGGATGAGATCGCAGCGATCAACATGGCCATCGGTGCAAGCTTCGCCGGTGCTCGATCAATGACGGCAACCTCGGGCGGCGGCTTCGCACTGATGACCGAGGCCGTGAGTCTCGCGGGAATGACCGAAACACCGGTAGTGATCGTGATCGCGCAGCGTCCCGGTCCGGCCACGGGTCTCCCGACGAGGACCGCCCAAGAGGATCTCCTCTTCGCGATTCATGCCGGACACGGAGAGTTTCCGAAAGCGGTGTTGGCTCCGTCAGATCCTCAGGACGCTTACGACAAGACAGTTCGCGCGTTCGATCTTGCCGAGCGTTTCCAGATTCCGGTCATCGTGCTGACCGACCAGTACTTGGCCGACTCGCGTTTCTCGCTTCTCCGGCTTGATACGTCGAAGCAAAGCAACCCTGCGTTGGGCGATCCCGCGGCGTTCGAAGACAACACGTACCGACGCTACCGTATCGATCCGAACGGCAGCGGAGTATCATCCCGATTGGTTCCGGGGCAAAGCAGACATCTTGTGTGCGCCGACAGCGACGAGCATACCGAGGCGGGGCACATTACCGAGGATCTGGCCCAAACCCGGATGGCAATGGTCGCCAAGCGGTTGGACAAGCTCTCAACACTTCGCCGGGAGATGTTGGCTCCAAGCAGCTACCGGGTCGAAGATGCGGACATCGTACTTGTCGGATGGGGATCATCCGCAGGAGCACTCTGCGAAGCCACGGATCGGCTGCGAGATCTCGGCCTTCGTGTCGGACACCTCCACTTCACGGAGCTGTGGCCGTTTCCGGAGCTGGCTCTTCCCTCCGATCGCCGGTACATCGTGGTCGAAGGAAACGCCACGGGGCAACTGAGACAGATCCTCCAGGCAGAGACCGGCGTTCTTGTTACGCAGGCAATCTTGAGAAGCGACGGACTGCCGATCGAGTCCGCCGACGTCGTCAGAGAGGTGATGACACGTGCTTGAGTTGCCGGAAGAACGTATCGAGAATCAGTGGTGTCCCGGCTGTCCGAACTTCGGCATTCTGACGGCAGTCCGGCGGGCGCTGGAGACGCTCGAGATCCCCCCGCATCAGAGATGCCTTGTATCGGGGATTGGACAAGCGGCGAAGCTTCCCCACTATCTTCCGTGTAACCTGTTCAACGGGCTTCACGGACGCGCCGTCCCTGCGGCTACGGCGATTCAAGTTGCCAATCCGCAGTTGGCCACCATTGTGACGACAGGAGAAGGGGATTGTTACGGTGAAGGAGGGAATCACTTCCTTCACGCGCTGCGGCGCAACCCCAACATCACACTGATCGTTCACGACAACCGGCTGTACGCGCTGACCAAAGGGCAAGCCTCGCCGATGACGCCTCTCGGAGAGCGGACACGCTTGCAGATCCACGGAACCGAGAGTTCTCCAATGCGCCCATTGGCCACCGCCATCGTTCATGATTGCGGGTTTGTTGCTCGCGGTTTCGCCGGCGACATCGACCAACTCGCAGAGCTGCTCGTCGCTGCGATTTCCTATCGCGGCCTGTCCATTGTCGATGTGATCCAACCCTGCATCACTTGGGGAGGGCATCCGATGTCTTGGTACCGCGAACGGATCGCTCCGGTGAATGACTCATACGACCCGACGAACAGGGCGGCCGCCCTGCTGATAACCTCATCAGATCAAACACCAGTTTCAACGGGAGTCCTGTTTCGAGGTCAGGAACGCCCGTGTTTCGGCGATCGCTTCAGAGCCGATCGTGGGTGGGGGGATACGCCGATGATGTCTCTGCAACGGGTTTCGCCGCAGGAAGTCTCCGCGCGAGCAGAGGCGATGCGGGTTGCGCCGCAATAGGGGGACAGTGCGGGGCCCCGCGCGGGTTCTTGCTTGCGAGAGGCTTGCTGGAGAAGTGGCGAGATCGTTCGGGAAGAAGCTCAGGTAAGACGGCCGACATCGAGGAGGGAAGCATGCGAGAGATGACCAAGGAGTTCCTGGAGGCAGCGTTTGCCGGTGAGAGCATGGCCCACATGCGCTACCTGATCTTCGCCGACAAGGCAAAGAAGGATGGGCTGCCGAATCTGGCAAGGTTGTTCAGGGCGATCGCATACGCCGAGCAGGTGCATGCCACGAATCACTTCCGTGAACTGGGGCACCTGAAGGACGCCGTCGGCAATCTTCAGACTTGCATCGACGGAGAGCACTTCGAAGTGAGCGAGATGTACCCCGTGTACCACAACGCCGCTGAATTCCAGGACGAGCCGGGCGCAGTTCGTTCGGCTCACTTTGCTCTGGAAGCTGAGAAGATCCACGAACAGATGTACGTGGATGCCCAGAACAAGGTCCGCGATGGCGGCGACGTGGATGTCGCCACGCTCCGCATCTGTCCGGTCTGCGGCTACACCGTGGACGGTGACGCGCCTGAGTTTTGCCCGATCTGTGGCGCAAAGCGGGAACTGTTTGTCGAGTTCTAGCAAGAACAGGACGTGGGATGCGAGACAGAACAAGCTCGCATTCTCTGGGAAAGGGAAAGAAGCCACAAGGAGGCATGCATGCAACTCGGTGAATTGATCAAGGGTGCGACCCAAGAGGGGAAAGAGAAACATGTTCCGGTTATCGAACTGGTCGACTGCCAGGGATGCGGACAGCGCGTCGTCAAGATCACTGTCGGCAAGGAAATCGCTCACCCGAATACGATCGAGCATCACATCAAGTGGATCATGCTGTTCGGCGTGAAGCAAGGCGTTGCCGTTCATTTGGCCACGTTCGATCTTGGTCCGACGTACGGCACCCCCACCGTGGTAACCCACGCTAATCTCGATGGGTTGAGTGAATTGGTCGCGGTCGAATACTGCAACCTGCATGGATTGTGGGAAAGCTCACTTCCGCTGTAGGAAGCGGCCAGACAGGAAAGGAGAGGAAGCGATGGCAGAGCAGGACAAGATCTACGTGTGTGATCTGTGCGGCCAAGAAGTCCGCGTCACCAAATCGGGCGCAGGTACGCTTGTGTGTTGTGATCAGCCGATGCACGTGAAGTAGACCGTTCAACTGAGTTGGCGAGCGAGCGCCGGCCATTCGTCGGCGCCGCTTCTTTCAGCACAAGGAGCTGCTATGACTGAGCAGATCATCCCAGCGATCCTCGCGCGGCGTGCGCACCGGGCACTGTCGGATCGCCCGATCGAACATGGTCGGATCGAATCGATCCTGTATGCCGCTCATTTCGCCCCGTCGTGCAGCAACAACCAACCATGGCGCTTTGTAGCCATCGACGATCCGGCAGTTCTCGACCGAGTGAAGCAACATCTCACCCGCGGCAACTACTGGGCGGCCCCAAGCCCGCTGATCGTCGCTGTGACATCCCGTTCCGACTTGGACTGCGAGATCCCCGATGGACGACGGTACCACTTGTTTGGCTGCGGGATGGCCTCCATGAACCTGATGGTTCAGGCGACCGAACTCGGCCTGATTGCCCATCCGATCGCCGGTTTCAAGCAAGCTCCGATCAAAGAAGTCCTCGGAATCCCGGACTCCTACGAACTGATCACACTGATTATCGTCGGCTACCCCGGCGGAGACGTGGTTTCTCTCTCTGAGAAACACCAAGCTGAAGAGATCTCCACACGAACCCGCCGCCCGCTGAACGAGGTCCTCAGCTGGAACAGTTGGACGTTCGTCGAGGACGCGACACAGGAGCGTTGAGTCCTTCCGCCTGCCTCACATGTGCGGGATCGGACCGGATTGTATCGTCGCTTCTGCCGCAAGCTAGGGCCGGGCGCCATCCGTTCGTCATCCAGCATCCCACGCGCCACCAACCACAAGCCGCTCTCGTTGGCCATAAGAGGCCAACGCCACATCCCACGAAGCAATCCTTCATCCTGGCCGCCAGCTCGTGCACTTCGATCCGTTGGAGCCTGCGGGACTCGGTTTGGAGTGCGGTTTCCGGCCGCCTCATCGGGACGAATGCTCCTATCGTCGAGAAGTTCCTTGCCGACGGCGTACTGAAGGACAGCGAATGCTAGAATGGATTCACGATGTCTCAGTACATCAAGCTCCTCGAAGCTGGTCATAGATGGAAGAGTGTCGGTGGGAAGACAGCCGGGCTCAGATCCCTGAGCGGAATGAGGCTACGGGTTCCTCGAACGTATGTCTGCTCCGCTCGCGCGCTCAAACACTTCACAACGGGCCGAGATCGAGATCGTGTTCTGCTTGGGCTTCGAGAAGAACTCATCGCGCTCGGGATATCACCGTCCTGTGAGTACGCCGTCCGCTCCTCGGCTGCCCTGGAGGATGGAACCCATCTGAGTATGGCAGGACAGTACGAGTCCTTCCTCCGGGTGCGCGGAGTAGATGACGTGCTGAACTCAATCCAAGCCGTATGGAACTCACATCCGCGGCTTCTCAGTGAAGGCGAGACCGAAGGTCGCCCCGGAGGGATGGAAGTGCTCATTCAGGAGATGGTCCAGGCTGTCGTATCCGGAGCGTCATTCAGTCGAAACCCTGTGACGGGTGCGGATGAGGTGATTGTGGAGGCTGTCGAAGGCACATCGGAGAGATTCCTCCAGCGGGGCGTGACCCCGAAGAAGTGGGTCGTCCGCGACGGGGTCGTCAAGACTGACTGGCTGGCACTACCGCAGGATTCACTGAAGGAGATCGTTCAAACCACTGTACGCGTGGCAAACGAACTCCGATACCCGGCCGATCTCGAGTGGGCCTTCGACGGAGAGGAGGTCTGGTGGCTGCAGGTCAGGCCGATCACTTCGCTCAGGGGATTGCCTGTGTACTCAAACCGGATCTCACGCGAGTATCTTCCCGGCCTCGTCAAGCCGCTTGTCTGGTCAATCAACGTTCCGATGATCAACGGCGCCTGGGTTGATCTCTTCGAGCGCATAGTCGGCTCTCTTTCGATTGACCCGCTGTCCCTCGCCAAGCAGTTCCAGTACCGCGCCTACTTCAATATGAGCGGGATGGGGCAGTTGTTCAAGAGACTCGGGCTGCCCGAGGATTCGCTTGAGCAGGTCTTCGGCCTTGTCGCCTCATCGGGCCGCTCAACGTTCGGCTTCCGCTGGAAGATGCTTCGACACCTGCCTCGGTTGCTTCGGTTTCTTCTCTCCTTGGGCCTGTTCCATATGGGCATTCCGAGATGGGAGCGCAAGGTGACGGCCAGACTTGCCCAAGACGAGCAAACTCTCGGTCACGAACGGTCATTGCTCGAAATGGTTACCTGGGTTGACGGTTTCCTCACGGTGATGCGCGCGATTGCACAGCGCCGCATCCTCAGCCTGCTACTGCATCTCGTGTCAGGGCAATTGGGGCGCAAAGCACTGCGCCAGGAAGGAATCGTGGACTCCTCGAAGCTCGAGCTTCCCGATTCTCGACTGACTGCGCTCGATCCCGTCTCGAGCATGAGGAACCTCGCCAATGCGTTTCGGGCACTGCCAGCCAGCACACTGCGGGAGGCCGGAGTGCTTTCGCCTGAGGAGTTTCTTCGTCTCGATGAGACGCAGGAGCTGAAGATTCGGTTCGATAGCTTCATGAAGCGCTTCGGGCACATGAGCGAGAGCGGGAATGACTTCTCTTCGAAGCCATGGCGGGAGGATCCTGCCACTGTGATTCAGTTGGCCATCGCGCAAGTGGCTTGTGAACCTACGAAGGACCGTTCGCCTCTCTCGTGGAAACTCGATCGGCGAACGAGCCGACACGCTCGTCGAGTGACAAAGCGTCGGCTCGATCGCGAACGTGTTGGCGCGGTCTTCTCGAAGGGGTTCTATCTGCTTCATCTCTGGGCGCTGGGGATTGGCCGCATCCTGAAGACGAACGATATCGTCGAGACGCCATATGATGTATTCTACTTGAGCCTCGATGAGCTTCGTTCTCTGGCGAGAGCCGAGATGGGCGGACCAGAGGCATCCTCTCTCATCCGTGAACGCAAGGCGAGTATGGCCGAAGCGGAAGCAATCCGGTTGCCCGACCTAATCCTTGGCGACCGAGTACCGGACACCAATGCGAAGCCAAACACGGACAGCGAACTGCTGGGGATTGCAGCTTCTCGGGGAGTCTACGAAGGGGCCGTGTGCGTCGTCCGTTCGATCGATGAGTTCTCCCGCTTTCGAGACGGCGAGGTGCTCGTGATCCCATTCTCGGATATTGCCTGGACTCCTCTCTTCGCGCGAGCAGGAGCGATCGTCGCCGAGGCAGGGGGCGTTCTCTCTCACAGTTCAATCGTCGCCAGAGAGTCAGGCATTCCCGCCGTCGTCTCGGCCGCCAATGCCTGCACACGTCTTGACGGCAAGCGAGTTCGCGTAGATGGATTGCAGGGGCGGGTCACGATCCTCGATTCCTCATAAGGAACGAGGAAAGGCGGCGAACCCGGTCGACCGTACCTGAGACACCCTTTCCGAAGCTAAGGAGCTCTAGCTCGTCGGACAGGGAATGAAGTGCACCCGCCTTCCTGATCCGAGCATACTGTCGGATTTCGTTGCGCATGGCGATGATGCGTACGACGCAAAGGCCCATGCCGTACCACACGAATGCAAGGTCCTGAAAGCGGAAGTAGAGCCACCCCGCGGCGATCAGCATCGGTGTGAAACGACCGACATACGCTCTTGACCGAGTTGCGAAACCGAGGATCTGAGCAAGAGGGTACGACACCAGGGGCGCTGGCCAATCCACGACAAACAAACCGCCGATCGCAGGCGATTGACCGCGCCCGCCGCGGAAGCGGTTGAAGACAGGCCAGATGTGTCCCACGACGGCAAGACCAGAGGCAATGAGGTAGTAGGGAGCGTCCGGGTATGCGAGCTTGAATCCGAGTGTTACAGCCGAAGCCTTCGCCATGTCAAGGATGCTGGTGAAACAGCCGTAGCGTGCACCCAACTGGAGCCGCACCGCGGTTGCCCCGACGGCGTCTGAGCGAAGAGCTTCGTTTGTGCCTGGGATTGAGAGCTTCGCCTCCTCAAGCGTCTGGCCCCCGCCGAACAGCCGGACAATGACCAGCGCAAAGGGAACGGAACCGGCCAAGTAGCCGGTTGCGGCGGCGAGAATCGCCAACCCCGCAGTCATCCGGATGCTCCTTCGATCACGAAAGGAGTATAGTGGGAAGAATTGCGCAGCGCACTCGATCACGTCGAAAGAGCAGGTGAAGCCATGCGAGTCGACAGGATGCTGACAGTTGGACTGTTTCTCATCTGGTTCCCGCTGGTCACAGTGGTTGCAGACGTCCTGCCCGACGATGTTGGACCCTACGAGACGGGTGAGTTCGAGACGCAGTTGCGGGACAGAGACCGAAACCGATCGATGGATCTCCTTGTTCTATATCCCACGGACGAAGGAGATGACCCGGGGGCCCATCCACTGCTCGTCTTCAATCACGGCTTTCTGCTCTCCTCGGAAGGATACCGATCCTATGGGGAACACCTCGCCTCTCATGGATTTGTCGTCGGACTACCCTCGTTCCCCACATCGTTCTTCAACGTTCATCATGCAAAGCTTGCGCTGGATGTTCGATTCGTGATTGACTATCTCCTGGCATCGACCCAGGATGTAACGCATCCGCTCTTCGGCCGGATCGATGCATCTCGAATCGGAGCCTCCGGACACTCGCTCGGCGGGAAGCTGAGCTTGCTCGAGGCCGTATCCGATGAACGGATCCTCGCCGTGGCCGTGTTGGATCCTGTGGACGAGGGGAATCCTCTCTGGGAGGATCCGGTTCGATATCCCAGCGTCGCTCCGGAGCTGATGCCCGAGCTCTCGATCCCGCTTCTCTTCATCGGGGCAGAGCTGGGCTCGGTGCTCATCACGTTTAGCCCTTGCGCACCCGAAGACGAGAATTACGAACGGTTCTATGAGGCCGCGAATTCCCCTGCAATCGAGATCACTCAGCTTGATGTTGGTCACGGGCAATACGTCGATGAGGCGGCCGAGAGTGAGGACGACCCATGCGCACGCGGCGATGTGGCAAGCCGGTGGGTTCGGTCCACCTCAGTCGCGTACCTCACGGCGTTCTTCCTTGGGCATCTCACCGACTGCCAGGAAGCGCTCGACTGGCTCGACGCGCGGTTGGCACAAGATGAGGCAGATGGCCGGATCGCGGTTCGAAGGAAGTAGTCGTGAGTCCTGCTTGCTTCAGTGGGGATCCGCCCAGGAAGATAGATTGATTCCTACCAGGAATGGAGGTGGCAAGACGCTGCGAGTAGGTGATCCCTCTCCCGGCTTCGAGCTTCTGTCCGACAAGGGCGGATCGGTGCGCTTGTCCGCTTTCAGGGGCAAGCGTGCGATTGTCTGGTCCCGCCCCAAAGCGGACATGCCCGGCTGCACGGAACGACCCTGTGCCGTGCAGGATTATCGACCGCAGATCGTCGATGTCGGTGTGACAGTGATCGAGCTCTGCCCCGACGCACCCGGGAAACCCTCTACGTTCCGTGCCAAGGACAATCTCGGTTACTTCCTGCAATCTGGTCCAGGGCGCAAGGCCTCCGCGGCATGCGGAGCGTGGGGCGGGAAGCGGGCGCACGTCAAGAAACAGGAAGGGAGCATCGGCTCCTGCGCCCGATCGGTGAGGAAGTGAACGTCCAGCAATCACGCCAAGGTCAAGTCTGTGAAGCTCGCGGAGATCCGCAAAGAGTGTTCGCGGCGAAGCGTTCATTCACAAGCGAGCGTGGGGGCTTGCGCGGAGAGGGTGGAAGGTGATGAACAAAGCAGAACGGATGGCAGTTGTCTCGATCCCTGTGGTTCTTGTTGTTGCGTCCGCCGTTGGATGGGCGGGGAGCCGTGGGGGAAGCACAATCCTCGGTTTCCCGGTTTTTGCTGCGTTGTATGGGATGGCTTTCTTGATCCAGTGGCTGGTCTTTGTCCCATCATTTCTTCTGCGTACCGAACGCTTCTTCGATCTCACAGGGGCTCTGACTTACGCTTCTGTGACTGCGGTGGCCGCTGCCCTGAGCTCACCGGTCGATGGTCGTTCGGTTCTCTTGTTGGTGCTGGTCGTGGTCTGGGCGATGCGCCTGGGGACGTACCTCTTCAGGCGCGTCCTTCGGTCTGGCAAGGACGCTCGTTTCGATGAAATCAAGCGATCCTTCCCGCGCCTGCTCCTTACTTGGACACTGCAAGGGCTTTGGGTGTCTCTGACGTTGGGTGCAGCACTCGCCGCGATCACAACGAGTATGCGGCAGCCGCTTGGAGTTCCCTCATTCGTAGGGCTGGCACTCTGGCTCGTAGGCTTCGGCATCGAGGCGCTGGCCGATGCGCAGAAGAAGCGGTTCCGATCAGATGAGGCGAATCGCAGGCGGTTCATCCGTAGTGGTCTCTGGAAGTGGTCGCGTCACCCCAACTACTTCGGCGAGATCCTTTTGTGGATAGGGATTGCGGTCATTGCGACTCCGGTGCTCAGAGACTGGCAGTGGGCGACGATCATCTCCCCCATCTTCGTCATCTTGCTTCTCACGCGGGTCAGCGGTATCCCCATGCTCGAGAAGCGAGCCGACGCGAAGTGGGGGGGACAAGATGACTACGAGCTGTACAAGCGTAGGACATCGATCCTCATCCCGTGGCCACCCAGAAGATTGCCGGACTGACGCCGGATGAGTCTTTGCAGAAGTGCGTTGTTGTCTTTCGCCAAGAGGATTGAGAGCGGAAAGGACGCCAGAAGTTGTAGAGCTTGTCCGGGTTCGCAGTTGCTATGATTCCAATGCCAAACTAGATTGACAGCGCCAAAGGGGGATATATGAGAATCGGAGCTGCGATGACCATACTGATATGCTTGAGTGTGGGGGCAGTGGCAGCGGACGAGCCGCTGCGGGTTGTTGAGTCGGTGGATGCAGCACGATACATGGGGCTCTGGTACTCGATTGCCAGCATCCCCACAACGTTTGAGCGGCAGTGCGTGCAAGGAACGACAGCCGAATACCAGTTGCTGGAGAACGGCAGAATCCGGGTGACAAACACCTGCTACGACGCTGAAGGAAAACCGGATGTCGCGCGCGGCCAAGCATGGATCCCGAAACAGTCCGAGCCGAGCAAGCTCAAGGTCAGCTTCGTACGGTTCTTAGGGATCTGGTGGTTCGGAGCACCCTATTGGATCATCGACCTGGCACCAGACTACTCGTATGCGGTTGTAGGAGATCCATCGCGCGAGTACGGGTGGATTCTAAGCCGGACACCAACGCTCCCCGAAGATGTGCTCTCCTGTATTGTCATCAGATTGGAGTCCCAAGGATATGACTTCGAGGACTTCCGCATGATGGATCAGTCGATCAACCTGCAGTAGGGCTGTTGGGCCCGGCATGCGGTCAAGGCCAAGCTCCTGAGCAGCCATTGGGCCATTGCCTATGCTGGTGGCCGGGCCACGCGTTCTCGCAGCACCAGACCTTGCGGGGGGGATGGCGATGATCCTGGTCGGCGTGAAGCCGCGTGCTGCCGTTTCCGGTGACGTGACTCGAGCAAGCTATTTGGCTCACGGGAGAACGCAGAATCGGACGCATTTCCCGTGTTTGGGGCATTCACGCACATCCGATCGGGATGGGGACGTGTATCCGGACATGCCGGGCTCGGTGAAAGCACTCGGAACCAGCGAAGGACAGACCTGCGTCTTGCAGAGCGATCCTTCACATTGTCTGACGGTGATCTCTTCGGATCGGATTGAGGCTACCGTGGACCGGTCAAAGGAGCAAGCGATTCTTGAGGACAACCACCCCCTACTGCAGGTGGATGCAATCGGCTGTCTGGATCCCGATGCGGGCAAGCACGTGTCTCTCATAGTCCGATTGCAGGAGCTCTGGACGGCCGGATGACCTCACCCTCATAGGCGTGCGATCGTTGGGTTTGCTGAATCCGGTCGCAGACTGTAGCCTGTGGTCTAGAATCTTCGTCGCTTGGCACGATTTCGCCCTGCGCAAGCGACAGCCTGGTGTTTCGCGAAGTGGGAGTTCTGTGCGGTTGGACATACGAGAGATCAGGGGAGGCAACCGATGGAGACAATCACCGAGATGTTTCGCGGAGTCTCAGTCCGCTTCCCTGATCACATCGCAATACGCAACGTCGGAGAAGTCTCGCGTGAACCGTCTCAGATCACCTATCGCGACCTCGCCAACGAAAGTCGTCGCGTAGCTGCGGGGCTCGCTTCACAAGGCGTCGAGAAAGGCGACCGCGTGGTCATCATGTCTCGACCGCGAATCCGCTTCGCGGCTTCGGTATTCGGTGTCCTGCAACTTGGCGCATGGGTCGTTCTGTTGGATCCAGCGTTCACTCCCCACGAGGTTGAGGCGATTGCGCGGCACGCCAAGCCGAAGGCCTTCCTCGCTCCAGGAAAGCTTTTCGACCGGATCCCAGGCGACGCGCTCCGCATCGATCTTGATGATCGGGAAGAGCCGTCATACGCGTCTCTTCTTTCCGATCAGCCTCCGCCCCGTATCGCACTCTTGCCGTCTGACACGGCTTTCCTCGCCTACACCTCTGGAACGACGGGCCACGCCAAGGGCGTGATGCTCTCGCATAGCAACGTGATGTCCGACCTAGTACACGGGACGAAGGTAATCCCGATCTACCCTGATGATGTGCTGCTCTCTATCGCGCCATGGCACCACATTCTCGGGCTTGTCGCTTGCCTGATCCTCCCGATCTACGGCGGAGGCACAGCGATGTACACCGACGAGTACCGGCGCATCGCCGAGCTGATGCCGGAGTACGGAGTCTCCATCTTCGTTGGTGTCCCCAAGCTTCATCACGCGATGTATGCGAAGCTGCATGACAAGGTTCGCGGGTCGGTCGCCGGGCGCGTGATGTGGCGAATCGCTCCCCGCCTAATCGGCCGCGGAGTGAAGAAGCGTCTGACCGGAGGTCGCCTTCGATTCTTTGTCTCCGGTTCTGCCCCGCTCGATCCGAAGGTCGCGCTCGGATTCCGCCGGATGGGAATCGGGATGATGGAGGGGTACGGGCTGACCGAGACGTCACCCGTTGTCTCGCTTTGCGACCCGTTCAGTAGGAAGGCGGGCTCTGTGGGACGGCCGATTCCAACCGTCGAGGCAAGGATCCGCGACCCTTGGCCCGACGGAATCGGTGAGCTGCTCGTACGCGGTCCTATCGTGATGCAGGGGTACTACAACGATCCGGCGGCTACAGCACATGCAATCGACGAGGATGGATGGTTTCACACAGGCGACTTGGCGATGCTCGATTCGGAGGGTGAGATCCACCTCAAGGGTCG
>Ga0272444_10001502_pt1 | contig 22445 bp, 17 predicted proteins | sample SSMForm13_FD_201033 | JGI IMG/M metagenome (GOLD analysis project Ga0272444, IMG submission 201033) | Marine sediment archaeal communities from Little Sippewissett salt marsh, Falmouth, MA, United States - SSM-Form-13 | ecosystem: Environmental > Aquatic > Marine > Wetlands > Sediment ...
AGGCAGCCTCGTGGGTGAGTTTTTAGATATTGAATTGCGTATTGAAGCACTGGCATCCTGGATTGAAAAACGTCTTGACCGAACAGACAAAAGTTCGTTTTCCAAGGGTTTCGTTACTGCCAGCTTGATTTTCTGTGTCGGATCCATGGCGATTGTCGGGTCATTGGAAAGCGGCTTGGTCGGCAATCATACAACCCTTTTCGCCAAGTCACTGCTCGATGGAATCACCTCCATCGTTTTTGCCGCCACATTTGGCGGTGGGGTGATCCTTTCCGCCATTCCCGTATTGATCTACCAGGGGACGATCACCATGGGAGCGTCCCTGCTCAAACCATTTCTTGGTGCCAATGTAATCGCCCAGATGTCGGGTGTGGGAGGGCTTCTGATTGCCGCAATCGGATGCAACATCCTAAAACTGACCCATATCAAAGTCGGCAATATGCTTCCGGCTGTTTTTTTACCAATCGTCTACTTCGTGGTGTTACAGCTGTTTTAGGAAAGAGCCCTTGTAAAAAGGCATCGCAAAAGCCTTTAAGTAAATAGGAAATACCCACCAACAGAAGCGTATACAAGAGCTACCGGGATTGGAAGAATGCAATACCCCCATCATCAACAGATGGGGGTATTTCGTAAACATTGCAGCTGTTGATCCAATTGGTCCGAAAGATTTTTTGGTTTTTTGGATTCAATCAGTCTTTCGGGTGGCACTCAATGCAGCCGGTGGGACCTGTGGTCGGCAGTTTGCCGTCGATGCTGGTCAGGGTATTGGCCATTTCTTGAATATCAAGTTTCATGGTCTTATGACATCCGATACACTGACCATGGAAGGCATTTTTGTAGTATCGAAAGGCCTGATCCTTGTCTACGGTTTTGCCATCTTCTTTTCTGGGTAGAGCCTCCAGATCATGACAGCCACTGGTCAGACAGCCGGTAATTGGTTCGGTACCTTGCCAAGTGTGGTGGCAGCTGTTGCAGGCAAGAGTCATGTGCTGGCTATGCGGGAATTCCACAGCCGCCCGTCTGGATTCAACCGCATCCGGTGCCTCCAGCGTAATGGTCCCCATGGGAACAATCATTTCCTCATTTTCGACAGCCGTTTCCTCTTCGGCGACTTCGGCAACGGCAACCCCCAATGAGGCACAGGCAATCATTCCGATGAGCAACACGATTCCCACAAACGATAAGCTACGCATACGCTTCCCCCTCCTCCATTTCGATTCTTATCCGGGCTTTGTTCGATGAAAAATCGAAGCAGATATAAACCCAAATCCATTTTTTTTCAATGAATAATTGGCAGATGGTTGGATAAAGGGCAGCGTCGGTGTTACAAAAACCGCCGATCCCAATTGCAAACAAGCCTAAAATCAGTCTTAAATTAGATATTTCAGCTTAACATCAGAATCGATTGATCAGCGAACGGCGCGAACATTTCCGCAACTTTCTTCATTTTTTGAAAGCCTTGTGAACACTGTTTCCGGTACGGATGTCACCACATCCACAACACGATGATAGCCTCGCACAAAAGAGTCCGAGGTCCAATACCAGTTAGCACCGCTGCCTGGAAAATAAGGGCTGCTCTTATAGATGCCGGCCAGTTCGCCGGCCGTTGGAAGCCGCCAGTCCTTATGACGGCCGACATTCAATTGCTCAACGTAGGCTTTGGCGGTTCTATAGGAAATGCAACGTCCTAATTCCAAATACGAATCGATAAGGCACCAGGTAAGTCCGGTAACCCGGTCGGTAACCGTTCCATCGCCATTATCGGTGTAGCGACGATTCACGTTGCGAAGCTGTTTGGATACCTGTTCACGAATTTGTAGAATGCGTCGTTTTTCTTGATCCCGGCGGGCTTTTGCAGCCTGCTGACGCAAAAGCGCCTTGCGCTGTTGTTCGTCCTTTTTCCGGGCATGAATAGCAGCCAGGCGTTCCGGCTCCAGCGTTTTCAACAAATTCCTGGCGTTTGCGGTATACGGACCGCCTGGATGTTGCTGAATATAGTTCTCTACGCGCCGAATACGACGGTTGACATCATTGCTCGGATTGGTGGCATACGCTTCAGTCTCTTCCCACTCGGTCTTTTTGCCAAGCTCGGCATTCAATGCCTCCACCTTATCCAGAATGGCGGCTTTCTGGGTTGTCTGCGGTTGGTTTTTAAGATAATCGGTATAGATCTGCTTGGCTTGAACGTAATTGTCGCCGGATAGCTCCGCCTTGATGATCAATTCCACCAAATCTTTTTTGTCTTGCAGTGTACGCCGCAGAGCCCTGACTTTTCCCGCTGTGGGGAGCATGGCAAAATCGGTTAGAAAACGATCACACAGGTCAAGGCAGCCATCCCAGGCTTCTTGTTTATCGCAGGCGCTGGCCTGTTTCTCAAGCCGCTGGTAATATTGTTCCCCCAATTCTGCCAGCAGTTGGTTGACGGTCTGCCGTTCGGCTCCCTTGGGGAACTGGTTAAGATATGCCTGATAGGCCGTGTAGCGTGACTTGAGATCATCTTGGGGAAGCTTTTTTAAGGAATTAAAATCGGCGGTTGCCATATTTTGGCGAATACCGTCAATGGCCTCGTTAATTGACTCCGCATAGACGCTGCTGGGGTATTTAGATAAAAATACCGTGTATAAAGACAGCGCCTTCTTTTCGTAATGGTCATCGATGGGCAGATCTTTGACGTCCGCGATGGTCTTTTGATAGTCTCGCTTTTCTATCTCAATGTTGGCCCGGTTCAACCGTTTTTCCAATTCAGCAAAATGCTTATCTTTGGGATAGGATTTGAGATATTTCATCAACAAAACAATCTGGCCATCGAACGCTTTCTCGGCTGCAAGGTCAGCCATAAGCGTCTCGTAGCGTTGATTGGCCTGGTAATACGTGAAAAATTTGGCGCCTCCAAGGCCAACACCAACCAATAGGGCCACGATCCCCAAGGCGATGAGCAATTTGGTGGTCCGGCTGCGTTGGTTTTGCTTGCCAATCGAGGTATCCACAGCCTTTTCAAAAGGTTTGATATCCGGAGAATCCGCTATTACGATGGGCTGGAATTCTTGCGTGGCACCCGCTTTTTTTGCAACGGGTGGTGGTGGTGGCGGGGCTGCTTTTTTTGCCGGCGGCTTCTTTTTTGGGGTTTGCCGTTGATCCGTATCCGGCGAGTCTTTTTGGGACGGTGGGGCTGACGAATCCGCGCCACTTTCGTCTTTGATTTTCAGACTCTCCATCATCACGTGCATGAGCGGTTCGTGAATTTCTCTTTCCCGATCGGCATCTGCCGGTTCAATCTGAATGGACGCATTGTCCCAACTGATGATCTGGTAGGCCGCCTCGCTGCCGCCTTGATCCTCACATTGCGCGGCAATCAGACTGCCGCCGTCCAGGTACAGATAGCCGACACGATCGCCGCTGGCGACCTTCAGTGTATAGGTGGCCCCCTCCATTTCCGACATCTGGAGAAAAGACGGCAGGCTGATACCGTGAATCTGCCCGCCGATATCGGACATCGCTTCTATCTTTTTTTTGCTTAGAAATTTTTTAACCAGGGTCCCCAACTGGCTGTAATCAGCATTGCTCATGTCAGGAGAGCAAAAGCCCAGGTGGACCTCGATTTTGTCCGCATCCCGCTGCCAGGGCCATAATGCCCCGTAATACGACCCCGTTTTGAGTTTCTTTTGGAAAAACGCCTGATCCTTGCGGATCCCGCCCAGGTATTTCACGGCAGGGTCAAATCGCAGACCGACGGGTAAACTTTTTCCGGGTGCTTTGACCGGTTTACCAAAAAACTCGGTCATGATCCCCACCAGTTCATCCATGCCACGCCCGGATGCGGTTACCTGATACAAACTACGCGAGTCTTCATAAAAGCGCGAGCTCAGATCCGGCAGGCCATCAATCCCCTTTGCGAGCGTCAAAAAACCAACCAGAATCGCTTCATTTTTAGCAATGTCCTGGATTTCCTTGCTGTCACCGGTCAATAGCTCTTCGATAAGTGACGAAATCATAAAATATCGTGTCCTGTCATGTTTCCCGAAATATTTGAATAGGACAGACCGGGCCGATGATAAATACCAGCCGCAACCCACATGTGCCGCGACAAGATGCAAGCCAAGGATCCAGATTCACTTGGCAGTGAAGGCAATGCCACCTGAAACATTATATTTATCAATGATCTATAGCAGATGGTGCCGAATCTTGTCAAAGCCGGGATCATCGTTTTGTGATCGTTAGCAACCGTTTTCTTTTTCGGCCAAACGATTGAAAACTATAGCTGAAATAAAAAACCCATCCATTGATGGATTCTCCCACAGGATCGTGGCGGCATTGGGAGAGAATGCAAGGCCGGACCATTTTCCCGACACCTTATCCGCCCGGGTCGGTCCCATGGCTTTACCAGGCTACATTGTTGATCTGGCAAGGCTCGAATGGCGGCTGCATCAGACCCAATCCCTTGCCCTTGATCTGCCCTCCCGGATCAACCATGCCATGGTCAACCCAACCTTGACAATCCTCGAGTCACCCTGGAAACACCTGGCAGAGTTGATCCGGATGAATGCCGACGGCGTGACCCCAATCGAAGAACCCAGTCATGTAATCATATGGAAGCACCCTCAAACCGGGGCATTGCACTACGAAGAAGCCAAACCGATCGATTTATTGGCCTTGAAACTCATTGTCGAACAGATCGATCCCAAAGCAGTTGCGCCCCTTGGAAACGGGAATGCAACGTCAGGAGACCTTCAACACGCCATTGATCAGGCTGTCACCCAGGGGATGCTTCTTTCTCCAGGCTCCCGGATACATAGAACCGCTTTTCGTGAAAACAGGGTTGATCCGTGTTTCGAACCATTTCTCACAACCGATGTATTTACCCTTCAATGGCATATTACCCAGCACTGTGACCTTCATTGCAAGCACTGCTATGATCGTAGTGATCGGGCTGCCATGTCAGAGGCCGAGGCCATGAAGGTCCTCGCTGATTTATTTGACTTTTGCCGGCATATGCATGTCCGCGGGCAAGTAACGTTTACCGGTGGCAATCCACTGCTTTATCCCCATATCGAATGTATTTACCGGGCTGCAACGCAATACGGTTTCGGCATCGCCATTTTGGGCAACCCGGGCCCCATCGATGACATCCGTAGATTAAAAAAAATTGCCCAGCCATTGTATTTTCAGGTCAGTCTGGAAGGATTAGCCAGCCACAACGACGTTATCCGCGGAAAAGGCCATTTTGAACGTACGATCCGGTTTTTGGAGCAATTGCGTGGATTGGGAATCTTTACCATGGTCATGCTCACCCTCACGCAGGACAACCTGGACCAGATTTTACCGCTGGCAGCCGACCTGAAGAATCGGGTGGATGCATTCAACTTCAACCGCCTTTCCGCCGTTGGTGAGGGTGCCACCCTGGCGATGGTCGACCGTGAAAAATTTGCCACCTTTTTACAGGAATATCTCAGCGCCGCCGAAGGCAACCCGATCATGGGTCTTAAAGACAATCTGTTCAACATAATTCGTCACGAATCCGGACACCCCCCAATCGGCGGGTGCACCGGTCACGGCTGTGGAGCGGCCTTTAATTTCCTCGCCCTTTTGCCTGACGGCGAAATTCATGCCTGTCGCAAATTCCCCTCTCCACTGGGGAACATACTGGATACGAGTCTGATCGATATCTATCATCGCCAAGCAGCCGAGCGCTATCGTGCCGGCAGCCTGGCCTGTGGTCAGTGCCGGCTGAATCCGGTCTGCCGGGGATGTATGGCCGTCAGCCACAGCCTGGGATTGGATATTTTTAATGATAAAGATCCCTTTTGCTTCTTCTCCTGTCAAGTCACTCCGGCCTAATACCAACCATTGCAGCCCCTTGTATCTGTTCCCCTTTTGCCGACCGGCCGCATTTATTAACGTTGCCGTTAAACACGATAATGTTTGGTGAAAAAATACCGATAGCATAGCCAATTCCAGCGACCTTACATCTATCAGAAAATAATGGGGAAATGACTATAGAAGGCAATACGTCAACACTTGACAGCGACCCGTTTGCAGCGGCTTTTCTGCTCCCCCACCCCATTGTATCGCCATCTCAACCCATCGCCATATCCCCGCTTAAAACGACCATTGGACGGTCCCCCCGCAATACCATTGTTATTTCATCAACGTCCGTTTCCCGCCGGCATGCCACGATCATCTTCCGTGAAGGCAGTTATTATGTAAAGGATAGGGATTCTCGCAACGGGACATTCATCAATGATGAAAAAATCACGGTCAGCCGGCTCCATCATCATGACCTGATCGCCTTTGGGGGTCAGTGTTTCCTGTTTTTAGAACAATCGGCCAACAAAAGAGGGAAACAGCCCAAGCGCATCCGGATCATGTGGCAGACGGAACTGCCCCCACCAGTGGTTTGATGCAAGCGCACCAACGATTGTCATTGCTCTACCAGTTAAGCGAACGGATGAGGGGAAATCGAAACACAAATAAAATCCTAAACGAAGGCTTGGATCTGATTCTGGAGGCGATTGCCGATGCGGATCGCACGGCCATCATGCTGCGCACCGGTCGTGAGGGGCAACTGAAGTTGGCCGCGTATCGCAAAAGCAACAATCAGGATCAGGACGCCCAGCTCCAAATCAGTCGGACCCTTTTAGGCTGGGTGTTATCAGAAAAAATTGCCCTGATGACTCAAAACGTGTTGGATGATACCCGCCTGAAAGATTCCCACAGCATCCGGACCACTCGCTATAACGCCATCATTTGCGTCCCGATTATCTACAAAAACAAAGTCATCGGTGTCCTGTACGTTGATTCGGCCAATCCGGTGGCCCAGCTCACCCAAGACGATGTCGCTTTCACAGCTGCCATTGCCCATGAACTGGCCCTGACCATTGTCAACATGCAGCTGCAACAAACCGCCATCCGCAATGAACGTATGGCGGCCATTGGGCTGACCATATCCAATCTGGCGCATAACATTAAAAATCTGACCATGATGAACCAGAACGCCGTTGATCTGATGAAGATACATCTGGACCGGATTAAAGATCAAAAAGTCGAAAAATGCTGGAAAATTATCGAAAAAGGCCTTTCCCGGGTCAATGCCCTGTCACTGGAAATGCTTGATTATGCCCGTGAACAGGACTTGTCCCCCACCCCCATGGACATCAACCGGGCCATTGAAGACAATACAGCCTCCATTATCCCTCAAGCTGAGGCCAAGGGAATCAAGCTGGTGTTCGAATCCCAAAAAGATATTGGAACGACCTTTAAAATGGTATTTCCGCCAATGCCGGATTTAAAACACAGCACCCTCGACAAGTGACTGGAATGGACTTGACGGGAATCATTCCCTTCGGTATAAATCAGCAATCGAAATGCAGGGCCAAGAAGGCCCGCCATTGTTTCCCATAATATACTCGGTTGTTATTTTAGGCCACGAAGGCACCGCCATGACCTACCACTGGGCGGTTTTATCGTGGCCTTTTTTGTTTCCAGTTAGACAAAAGGCTCCCAAAAAAGTGATGGTTTTTTTGAAAAAAAAAATTTGTGTGATCGATGGCCAGGGAGGTGGCATCGGTGCCACGGTAATCAAATATATCAAATCTGCTTATGGCGAAAAGATTGAACTCATCGCCCTGGGGACCAATGCCATCGCCACCTCCCAGATGTTGCGAGCCGGTGCCAACAAGGGTGCATCCGGAGAAAATGCCATTTGTCACACGGTTAAGGGTGCACAATGTATTGTCGGCCCATTGTCCATTTCATGGGCCAATGCAATGCTTGGAGAAGTCACCCCCAAAATTGCCGAAGCGGTGATGTCCTGTGCGGCCACCAAGTTCCTGCTGCCATTGTTTCAGGAAAATGCGGAAATCATGGGAGTGATGGCGGAACCCTTACCTCATTTAGTCCAACAATTGGTGGAAAAGCGTTTAAAGGAGGTTATTGATCATGTGTGAAGCCAATGCCTATTTGGTAAAAAACGGTGAGGAAATTTTGCTCATGAAATCCGTTGACGTAGTGGAGCCCGAAGCGGACGGCACATTTCAATTGGTCGGGATTTTCGGTGACCAGATGACGGTAAAAGGCCGGATCAAACGGATGAATCTGGTGGACCATCGGATTTTATTCGAGGAATGACAAACCAATTTTTCTATCTCACGGTCAAGGGCGGCCATGTGAAGCGGTAAGCGGATCAAGCCACGGCAAACACGCCATACACTGAAAGTATGTTTTCTTTTTTGCATGTGCGTCGGGCTTACCGTGGCCTATCGTTTTTTCTCAGTGGCACGCTTATGCGGCTACAAATTTCTCGAATGGCCAGCACACCACGCCGCCATCCATGTAACTGACATTGGAATAGCCCGCACCGGTAAGAATCCGTTCCGCTTCGTATCCGCGCAGTGAGATTTTGCAGAAGGCGATGATCTCCTTCTCACGCGGAAGTTCAGCTACGGATTCACGAAGTTTTCCCAAAGGAAGCAGCTTGACCCGGGGGTCCTCGATTCGCATTGCCTCATACTCTTCGGGTGAGCGCACATCCAACAGGATAAAATCATCATTGTTATCGAGCTTGGCCTTGACCTCCATGGGGGTATAGGATTTTCCCAGCCCGTTGAGTTTGTTTTCGGCGATGTTGGCCGTTGTGATGATGTTGTCCATGGCCGGCGAAAAGGGCGGCGCATAGGCCAGATCATACTGGGCAATGTCAATGACGGACACACCGGAGGTGATATTGGCCACGGCAATTTCCATGCGTTTGGCCACATCGCCCGGGCCAACCATCTGAGCGCCCAATAGTTTGCGGGAATTGCGATCAATCAGAAACTTGATGATAATCAATTTGGCCGCTTTCAAAAAATGGGCCTTGTCCGGCGACGGGTTCAGGACAGTCAGATAATCAAATCCTGCATCGGCGGCCATTTGCTCGGTCAACCCTGTACGGGCAACATTCAGGTTGAACAGCTTGCAGATCGCTGTACCGCAAATTCCGTTGAACTGCGATTCGATACCGCAGATGTTGTCCGCAATCACCCGGCCGTGCTTATTGGCCGTAGACCCCATGGCCGCATAGATCGGCTTACCGGTAATCCGGCTGATGTTTTCAACACAATCCCCCCCGGCATAAATATCCGGATCGGATGTACGCATGCGATCATCGACCTTGATCGCCCCGGTTTCTCCAATCTCAAGGCCCATGTCCCGGGCCATTTGGATGTTGGGACGAACCCCAACGGCAATCAGGACCATGTCCGCCGGATACTCTGCCTTGTCGGTGATCACACGAGTCACGTTACCGCGGTCATCGCCGTCTATTTTCACGACCCGCTCGGAAAGCTTGAGCGCAATGCCGTTTGCAGCGAACTCATTGTGGACATGGTAGGCAATCTCCGGATCAAGCAGCGGCCCCATCACCTTGTCGAGCATTTCGATGACGGTAATGTCCATGCCCTGTTTTTTAAACGCCTCGGTCACTTCGATACCAATGAGCCCGGCACCAATGACAATGGCCCGCTTTCCTGTCAGCGTCCCGCTCTCCATACGGATTTTGCGAGCGTCCTCCACGGTCTGCAGGAAATTGACGCCATTCAAGTCCGTTCCCTCAATGGGCGGCACCTGATGACTGCTCCCAACGGCAAGCACCAGCTTGTCGTAGGGGATATCAATGCTCTCGCCACTGGGAATATGAACGGCCGTAACCGTTTTTTTCTCCCGATCCACGCATTTGGCGACGGTGTGGTTTCTCACCTTAATCCCTTTGACCTTGTCGAAAAAAAACGTGTCACGCACCACACCGGTGGGTGTGGCCATCAGTTCACTGTGGCTCTCGACTTCTCCAGAGATGTAAAACGGAAGCCCACAGCCTGCGTAGGATAGCAGTTCACCCTTCTCAATGATGGTGACGTCCGCATTGGGATTCAGGCGTTTAATACGTGACGCGGTTTTTGGTCCGCAGGCCACACCGCCGATAATAACGATTTTCTGATTGTCTATCATGCTCGTCCTTTCCTTCGAGTGAATGGTGTCTATGATGGTAGTATGGAACGGATGACATCGGCCCCAAAACACATGTCGGTTAACAAAAGGCTGGCCACTGGCGACAAGGATGAAGATGCGCGCCAGTGCCTGACTTCTACCCAAGCGCCTGTTTGATAAATCCGTCTAAGACCCGCTAACGGCGTTGTAAACTGTCTCAAAATGCTCACATATTACATAGATGCTCCGCTTTCGAGCCACTTTCCGCCTTGTTATCGGGCCTGATCCAGACTTCTCAAACAGGCGCTAAGCAGCAACTTTCAGATTCTCCTGAAAAAATCAAGAACTGAATCCTTCTTTTCGCTCCCAAAAGGCGCAAAAAAGCAACCGTCTTTGCAAGTGCATTTGCATTACCGCAACCCATGATTCGTCAAACTAAACGGGCCGGGCAATTAAAATAGTATACTTTCAGATAGTTCTTGGAAAAAGGACCGTGTTGCTGACAATGGCACAGACCATGCTTTTTATAGCGCCTTTTGAAACATGAAAAAGAAAGGAGAATTTATTATGCATGTTGGGAAATTATATGCCAGCGACAAAAAACCAATCATTTCTTTTGAATATTTTCCGCCCAGGAATGAAAAAGCCGCACAGACCTTTGGCAAGGTGGTCGACAGTCTTGCCACCTTGGCGCCGGATTACATGTCGGTGACCTTCGGTGCCGGTGGATCGACCCGGGAAGGGTCCTATCAAACGGTAAAGCAATTGGTGGAAGACAAAAAGATCCCCACCGTAGCCTATCTTGCCGGATTCGGCCTCGCACCGGATGAAATAACCCAGGTGCTGGACAATTATAAGGCGCTTGGCGTGGAGACGATTTTTGTCATCCGCGGGGATCAGCCCCAGGACCCGAATTTCAAACCGCACCCGGAGAGTTTTGCGCATGCCTCGGATATCATCGCCTTCATCAAAAAAGATTATGATTTCTGTTTGGGCTGCGCCGGCTATCCCGAAGGCCACATTCAGGCCGAAAGTCTTGAAAAGGACATCGACTATCTCAAGCTCAAACAGGACAATGGCGCTGAATATGCCGTGACCCAGTACTGTTATGACAATGATGTGTTTTTCAAATATGTAGAAAAATGCCAAGCCGCCGGCATAACGATTCCGATCATTCCTGGAATCATGCCGGTCTACACCGTAAAAATGACCAATATGCTGTCCAAAGTCTGCGGGACCACCATCACCGATGATATGAAACGCGGCCTGGATCAACTGGACCCTGAGGATAAGGATGCTGTGCTTGATTTTGGTGTCAATTTTGCCGTTGAGCAGTGCCGCGGATTGATCAAAAACGGCTTTTCGACCCTGCATTTTTACACCATGGATCGTAGCCGGTCCACCACGGCGATCATCAACCGCTTGCGTGAGGAAAAGCTGCTGTAGAGTTAGTCAGTTTGTTGGTTTGTTGGTTCGTCAACCATGGGATACGTATGCGTGGCGATTATCGCATGGCCACGCATACGCGTCGCTTCGCTTTATTGTGCTAACAGTTTGACCATCCCCCGCTGGGGCTGCCCCTCAAGGCATCGGCCGACAATGATCATGCCCAGCCAGCTTTCTTTTTCGGCTTTGATTTTGGCCAGAATCGTCTCCAGGGTGCCTTTGACCACTTTCTCCTTTTCAGCAAAACCCGCATTATAAACAACCGCAACGGGAAGGTCGTTGGGGTAATAGGCCCTCAACTTGTCAACCAGGCTGTCAGCATAATTCAGCGCCATATAAAACGCCATGGTTACCGGATACTTGGACAAATCTTTTAAAATGGCCTCGTCTTCGGGCCTTCCAAATAAAAACATCGGCGCGGTGAGCATGACAAACCGTGTGTCATAGGCCGGAATGGAGGATTTTTTAAGCGCGGCCATCGAGGCTTGAAAGCATCCCAAGCCGGGGATAATTTCCACTTCATCTTCTCTTAGCCCCTCGATCACCCGGTGCGATGGACCGAACACACAAGGATCACCGCTATCGATTACGGCCACGATTTTTCCCTGGCCGACTTCATTTCTTATGCGCGCAGCGGTTTGATCCCAAAACCGGATTCTCTCTTCCTCGTAAAGCTTTTTTTCTTCTGGCCCGAGTTTTTGGACATCACGCCAGCTGTATTTAAAATTTCCCCGCCACGGATCGCCGAGTATGGTTTTGCCTTTTAAATAGGTTGAAAATCGTTTCGATACCTCATCCGAGCAAAAAATAACGTCGGCCTTTTGCATGATGTTGATGGCCTTGCCCGTGGCATGCTCAGGACCTGCCGGTCCGGCACCAATCACGTAACATTTGCCCTGTTTGCCATCCACATGGGCACCGGCCAAAGGAGAAAACAAAAGCACGATAAAACAAACGGCCAACGCACAGAGGCCCCCTTGCAAGGGTAGTCGGTGATAAATTCTCATTTCAGTCCACCTCAATAGTAAAAAACCGTGGGGATCCGGCCAGATCATGGCCGATCCCCACGGTTCGGGGTTAATACTTCAGGGTCATTTCGATGCCGGCATTGGTGCCGGGCATGTCATAGCCATAACGCAGTTGATACTGTTGGTTGGTGACATTGTTGACATAGCCTTTCAGGAGCAACTGACAATCCTTAGGCAGCCAGAAGGTGTGCTGAGCACCCACGTTGACAACGATCACATCATGCATGATTTCGTGCTGTTTGTTGTATCGATCGCCGATATACTTGGCATTGAGGTTGACCACTCCATCTTCCCAGAGTTTGTAGTCAAGCCCCAAAACCACCTTGTTACGCGGCTGGGCTTGCAGCAAATAATGGGTGTTTTCGGTATCCATGGGATGGTTGTCGGCATTCCAGTCCTGATAGGTGTAGGCCAGATACCCACTCAGATCCTGCCGGAAACTTCGCGACAGCTCCGCCTCCACCCCGTATACGAGCATATCGATGTTGTACACCAGGGTCGATGCCTCACCGCTGATGTAATTGTGCTGCTGATAGTCGCTGATATCCGAGTAAAAAAATGCAGCCCTGAACTTCGTGTCTTGCCAGAGCCTTTTGATGCCTCCAATTTCGTATGTCCATGATGTTTCGGTTTTGAATTCCGGATTTACCTTTAAGTATTCTTCTTCGGACCCAGCCCGGGCCCATCTCCAGAGATCTCAAATTCAAGGCATCCGCATTTCACGGCTGACGGCGGCATAAAGGGAGATTGTCTCGTTCCAGTTATAATCCAGCCGTGCCTTGGGGCACCACTCCCTTTCCACCCGCGTGGTGGGTTTTGAGGTATCCCCCAATTCATAGGCATCGCTTTGGAATTTATACCAGCGCGTCCCGAAAGTCAGGCTCGTATCCGGGTTGATGTCCCATACATCCTGGGCATAAAGCGCGGTAATGGCGTAAAAATCCTTATTGGATGGCGTTCCCTGATTACGATAATCGCCACCAATGGATAAATAATGGGCTTCAAAAGCATTGAAATCCAAATAATCCATGGCGACCCCGCCGGTAAATTCTTCTTTATAGTTGGAACTGTCCGTGCCATCGGCATTATGCCGGTATCGGTCCCGCTTGGACAACTGCTGGTAGACCTGCCCCCGCAATTGCCCAATGGGCAAGGGTTGCTCGAGGAGCAGACTCTGATCGTTGACCGTGCGTTCCCATTGATTGGCCCCGCCGGCATAACAGGTGCCCTCATAGTCATGACTGAACGTGTCCACATCTCCGGCCTTGACCACCGGATAGTCCGGATCATAATTGGAGGCCGGGTCATCGGGATCATTGATCACGGCATATCCGGTAACCGTATCCACATGGTCGATCCCATAAGTGATCATCCCATCAGTGGGCAAATAAAGCGTCAGGCGACCGTTGATGTTGTCCGTATCATAGTCGTTACCCCGCAGATACCCGTCGCCCTCCCGGTGCGCCGCGGCGATTGCGTATCCGATATGATCCAGCATGCCGCCATTGAGACTGGCGCTGTAGCTTTGGTTTCCAAAGGCACCGAAGCCCATCTTGGCCGACCCACTGGGCCTGAGGTCGCGGGTCTGTTTACCCTTCTTGGTAATCAGATTGACCGCACCACCCATGGAAAAGGGGAACAAGAGCGAATGACTGCCACGGACGACCTCGATGGTATCCACGATATCAAGCGGAATGCTCGTCCAGTCGAGTTTGAAATATCCATGACTTCCATGAAGCCTGATGGGACGGCCATCCATGAATACCTGGTACCGGGACTGGTCCATCCCTCTAATATAAACACCCTCATTTTGGGCCGGCGTCACAGACGAGGAAAGCACATTGATGCCAAGGGCTTCACTCAAAATGTCCTGGATGGTATCCACCTTACCGGCTTTTTTGAACTCATCCACGTTGATGATCGTGGCCTGCGGTGTCACGACCATGGATTCATCCTTTAAGGGATGATCCCTTACAATAACCTTATCCAACCGGTAGACCTTTTCTTCCTCGCTTTTTTCCTCCACCTGAGCAAAACCTAACGGTACGATGCAAAAGAGTAAGAAAAGACCTATCCAGCCCGAAAGGCCGAACTTAATGATCTTCATGTTCGCTGTCCTTTTTGGAAATAGATGTCTGATTCAATGCAGTTAACGATCGACCTCGGAAATTGGTATCCGGATACCCCCAAAGGGTCCCGTTGACGAAGGGATGGCGCGGTAGTATGATCAATACTGAAGCATCCCCTCGATCCCGAGGGACTTCCTTGGGGGGAGGAAGCATCAATACTCTTGCCGGAGTCTGCTTCCTCCCCCACCACTATTGTTATAGACTTTCTTGTCCACCTCCTTCCTTGCCCCAATGCGAGTAAACCATCGGGATTGATGTTCTTATGCCCTACCCTTGCGCGACATTCGCACAAAAAAAGGCCACGAAACCATCACCCCATTCATGGGCGAATGCCTTCGTGGCCAAAATTTGCGAACAGACTGAATTATTGATTGCAAATCGGGCGGCTTCAGCCGCCATTATTTAAGTATTTGCTCACTCCAGTACCATCTTGGATATCGCCTGTCAATAGCCAAACCTGTCCGGTTCATGGGTAACCAGGCATGTTTTTACTTGTTCCGGTGAACAAGGATATCGGGCACATTGGCCATTTATGGGTGAGCACTATCTATGAGGAAATAGACTCGGTAACGATAGTCAAGAACACATCATCGAATACATCCAGGCTTGGCCGCTCCGGGTTTTTGGGAATCTTTTCGGGCAGCATGGCGATTTTTTCACTGATATAGCGTTCGATCGCTTCCGGTCGGGCCGCCTTGTATGTCTCTGGGTGCTTTTTCTTGATGCCGATCAATGTGTTTACCTCATCTTTGAACATCGACGCCACTTCAATGCCGGCAAAAACATCCGAAATATGCATGGGCGGGTGTGAACGGTGCCGGATGATCCATTCGCAACACAAAAGGGCACGAACCGCATACATGATGGTTTTCAGTTTTGCATTTTTGTCATTGTCCAATGCCTTCGCATATTTTCTGGCCATGGAAAGATAATGGTGACACGCCGTTTCAGGCATGAACGCCCGTTGGGATAACGCAGTCAGATATTGAAGCAAATGGGGCAAGGTGCGGTATTGAATCGGTGAGGACAGCCATTCCATCAGTGGCACATTGGATTTTTTCATCAACTGCAGCGCCTTTTTCAGATCCCAGCCGTTGATATCGAGAACCTCATCGACCGGCAGTTCGATCACGTCTTTCTTATTGCCGATGGTCATATACCACTCGGGCCTATTTACGTAGATAAAGCGGACATCATAGTCACTGTCGCTGGATGGAAATCCCCATGCCCGGCTGCCGGATTCGCTTGCCAGGATAATTTTCACCGCGTACCTCTTCTCGATTTTGTCCAGTTCCTGAATGATTGTTTGTCTCATTTTTTAATGAATTCCAAATCTGGTTGCTTCCAGTGTTTGACACAAAAAGTTCTCCCAGTATGCCGAATCGACCTTTTCGGGCAGGTTGCTTTTACGGACCAGTTCTTCAACTTCGTCCATCAAGGATTCCAAAATCGGGGCAACCTCGCGCTGGTAGTCCAGGCGGCCTTTTTTGACCTGTAAAAGAAAGGGGGCATCGGCAAGCGGATACGTGATGGTCCCGGAAAGCAGTATCTCTTTCGTCTGGATCGCTGCCCGTAAGGCATGGGATATGGCTTTCCAGTCGATATTCTCATTTTTCGCCGCCAGCTTGGCGCGATGGCCGTAATCATCGTAAAATTTGGTCAGAATCGGGACGACGTATCCAATCGATGCGGATTCCTGGAACGTTTTGCCGCAGACCTGGTATTGACGCATGCCGTTCGGGTCAACGCCTGTTTCAAGACAATAGGCATTGCGGGGCAATTGGTCCCAGATGTCCCGCAGTCTCCCATCGGCACTTTTTGATTTTAACACTGCCAGCACTTGGCTGGCGGCGTTGAGCCGCGATCCTTTGATCCCGTATTTACTGGCCTGCCGCCTGGCATAACCGATGAACGAATTCAGATTTTTTGTGTAAAAGCGGTGTCTTTCGGCTACCATGCGCGTCCAGATATCAGAGCTTTGCAGTATCATTGTTCCGGGCGCATGGAGCATGTCCATCGCAACGGTCTGACCGTCACAGGCCAGCTTTAGAAAATAATGCAGGGAATAGATCTCTTCATCGATATCATCGGGACTGTTTTTTTTCTGGTCGCCGCCGGTGGTGAAACTGTGACATTTTTGCACACGGTTGAGCAAAATGTCCCGTCTGGAAGGCAGGTATATACCTTTGTAATCGATGTCCGAAGCATCGGTGGCCGTGCCGTAAAGGTGCGATCCGAATTTCATTTTAACGATTAGGTCCATGTCCTTCTCCCCCATCATGCCTTCGAACATTATGGAGCCTCCTTCAGCTTCGTTTCGATTTTATGTGCCGGATCATCCCGCCCGCGTCGGTGCAAAGGCGCGATCAGTTCCTTACAAAAAGGCTCGCGTTTGGAAAATAGGAAGCTAAAAATTAATTTTCCAGCACGAATGTATAGTGTACCGAAAATTGTGCGTCAATGGCAACATAAACACAATATATTGTATGGCGTATAAAATGGATTATGGTGGATATCGTAGGTCGGGTTGAGTGCAACGATAACCGACAACAGACTAAAACCACTTGCTTTCAATCTGCAATATGGCCTTATCCAGATAAATATGCTGAAATGTTTCAAAAATATTGACAGTCAGGCTCCTCACACCTAAAACTATTTTGGGGTAAGTCTCATTTCATGGTGACCCACCGGATCCTCAACAAATACATCAAATTTAAATATTTCAGGTCACTATGCCATTCTTTACGAAAAGGATAAGTTAACAAAGGTAGAATTGGAGAACGGTTATTAATGGCTGGCGAAAAGAAATCAGAAATCTTGAGCAACCTGAATCTTCTTAGACTGTTAGTCGGATATCTTGGCGAGAAAAAGCAACATAACTGGTGGGATACCAACTTTCTGAGCAAAACCGGCCTGCAGTTTCTTGAAATCAATTTTCCTCGCACGGCCTTTGCCGCCGGATGTAATTCGGTCACAGAAGCCGCCAGGCGGGTTCACGATGAGCGTATTGGAAAAGGCGGTGTTTTTCATTTATTCCGTTTTCCCAACGACATGGAGGAGGACCTTCATCGGTTAATGTTTTCCGAGGACAACAGCGACCGTATGGCTTTGATTGAGTCCGGGGAAACAGCTTTAGATGCACTTAAATCCATGGTAACAAACTCAGTTGGTGCCCCCGAAGGTCCGGTCCAGGTTGGTGATTCCAAAAACATGTTGCAGGATACCGCTATCCAGGAGCTTGCCGTTCATTATTACGAAGCATTCCAGAACCAGAAAATGTGTTTTCCATATTTCAAGGCCAATTAATGTCAGATCAAAAGAAATATACAACCGAACTGTCCAAGGGACAGGGCATGATCGCTGAAACACTGGCTCTGCTCCAGCTTTGGACGCCGGGTATGAGTGTGGTTGAACTAAAGGCCGCAGCGGTTCAAGATGGAGTTATTGGAAGGGCGACATCCATCCGGGTAAAGGATATCGTCGGCCGGGTTTTTGCCAAACGTTACCTGCAAGATCAGGATAAACCGGCCATCTATTTGAAGCAGTTGATGGACTTGGGCGTGTCCGGCAAAATGATGGGACAGATTTTTCTGATCCACACCGCACGTGTCCATGATGTGCTGCACGATTTCATATGCCAAGCTTATTGGGATAAATACATAGCCGGTGAGAGCATCATCAGGCGTCAGGATGCCCTTGATTTTTTAGAACGTGCCGCGAACAATGGGGTAATCGCACCACGTTGGTCGGACACCATGATGCTCAGAGTCGCTCGCTATCTGACTGGCTGTTTGACAGACTTTCAGTTCGCCGGTGACGATCGTGCTGGCAGACGTGAAATCCTGCCCGTCAGTATTTCTCCCCTGACCACCCTTTACCTTGCCCATGAGATCCACTCTTCTGGCTTTAGTGATAACGCCTTATTGGAGCATGAGGATTGGGGCTTATTCGGCCTTGAGCCCATGGATGTACGTAATGTTCTGGAACGGGTGGCCAACGGGCATTTCATCCCGCAGTTTTCAGGTGACTTGGTGCGGATCAGTTGGAAATACAAAACAATGGAGGAGGCGCTCAGTGGAATCGCTACAGCAGGACTTTGATGAGTTGCGCCAACGGCTCAAGCAGGGGCGCCGTTTCGATGTTGCCGGCGATGACCCGGTCTTTTACCTGGTGTTCCATCCGCAGAAAATACTCACCGTCAAACAGCGCATGAAACAGTGGCGGGCCAAGCTGGAACTGGAAAACTGGAAAGTACATACCTTTTCCATGGCCCAAGCCATCCATCAGCTTTTTCAAAATGATGATCTAAGGGAGGTTTGGCTGGATGTCGAGGCCGAAGCACCCCTTGAATTCCAGGAAATCAACACCACCCTGGCCGATGTTCTCACCGCTGATGATGCCTTGAAAAAGATGCTCGATGAAACCCTGCAGGGTCTTGCCGGCCAGGCCGATGCGATTTTGTTCGTGACCGATCTGGAAGCCCTGCACCCCTATCTGCGGGTGGGGACCATCGAGCAGCAACTTCAGGGCCGGTTTACCGTGCCCGCGGTCATTCTTTATCCCGGTGTCCGCGCCGGCAGAACCACGCTGAGCTTTTTAGGCATTTATCCGGAGGATGGAAACTACCGCTCCACGCACATAGGAGGGTTTTAGTCATGGCTGCCATTCGTGAATTGTTCGACGCGTCCAAACCCATCGATCGCCGCATTGAAAAAGTCATCACTTACGAGGCCACCAACGAAGAACTACTCAAACGCGAGATTCAGGAATATGTCGCCACGGAGAGCATCGAAAACCACTTTGATCGCATGCTTGACCGGCTGGAAGAAGGCATGAGCGGCGGCGGTGAGATCGAGGCTGGCGTCTGGGTGTCCGGGTTTTACGGCTCCGGTAAAAGTTCCTTCACAAAATACCTGGGATTCGCCCTCGACCCATCCCGCCAAATCGATGGCAAGCCTTTTTTGAATTGGCTCCAGAACCAGTTCACCTCCGGACCGCTGCGCCAGCGCATGGCGACGGCCGCCAAACGCTTTCCGGCGGCGGTGATCATGCTCGATCTGGCCAGCGAGCAACTGGCCGGCGCCACCATGGCCGAAATAACCACAGTCCTGTACCACAAGGTCATGCAATGGGCCGGCTATTCCCGCGATGCCAAAATTGCCTACCTGGAGTTCATGCTGGAAAAAGAGGGCCGCCTGGAGGATTTTCAATCGCGTATTGCCGAGCTTTCCAAGGGCAAGACCTGGCATGAGATCAAAAATCAGCCATTGGTAATCAAAGCCCTGGCGTCCCGGGTTGCCTCGGAATTCTACCCCGACCTTTTTCCGGACAGCAAAACATTCAACCAGATCCGCATCGAAGAGCAGCTCAAGGAAGACGACCGGGTCAGCCAGATGCTCAATCTGGTCGAACGCAAAGCGGGCACGAAAAACATCATTTTCATTCTCGATGAGGTCGGCCAGTACGTGGCGGCCCGCGATGACCTGATCCTCAACCTCGACGGACTGGCCAAGAACATCAAAAATCTCGGCAAGGGCCACTGCTGGCTGATCTCTACGGCCCAACAAACCTTAACCGAAGACGACCCCCGCGCCGCCACCAACACGGCCAAGCTGTTCAAACTCAAAGACCGTTTCCCGGTCACCATCGATCTGGAAGCCAGCGACATAAAAGAGATCTGTTACACGCGCTTGCTGGGAAAATCATCCCAGGGCGAAACGGAACTCAAGGCGCTTTTCGACCGCTACGGATCACAGTTGCGATATGCCACGGAACTGAAAAATACCAAGTACTATAAATCGGATCTGGATAAGGAGAGCTTTTACAAATTCTACCTATTCCTTCCCCACCATTTCGATATTCTGCTGCAGCTTCTCGCCCGCCTGGCCAAGACACGCGGCGGCGTTGGGTTGCGATCGGCCATCAAGGTGATCCAGGATGTGTTGGTGGATCCGGGTAAGGTCCGCAAAGGCGCCACCCTCCTGGCCGACACCGAAGTTGGCACCCTGGCTACGGCAGTAACCTTGTTCGATACCCTACGGACGGATATCGCAAGGCCTTTTCCCCACATCATCAATGGTGTGGACAAGGCGGAAACCGTTTTTGGGATAGGCACTTTGCATGGCGGCATCGCTAAATCGGTGGCCGTGCTCCAGATCTTGGAAGATTTCCCGGTCAGCCGGGAAAATGTGGCCGCCTTGATGCACCCGGCGGCGGATGCCGCAGCCCTGCACGATGATGTGAGCAAGGCCGTGGATGAACTGCTTGCCGATCCTGCCATTCCTCTAAACGAAGTGGACGGCAGCCTGCGTTTCATGAGCGAGGCGGTCCTCGATCTTGAAAACGAGCGTCTGAAAATCCAGCCGCGCATCGCCGACACCCGCAATATTTTCAATACTGCCTTAAAGGAGATATTCAAGCCCGCACCGTCTGTGCGTCTCAATGGTACCCGGGCGGTGAGTACCGGTTTCAAAGTCTATTCCGGCGCCATGCCGGTTGCCCTGGCCGGAGATAAGGAACCGATTCAGACCCACATCGAATTCGTTTCCTCCGGCGCATACGATGCCAAAAAAGATGAGCGTATCACCGAGTCCCAACAGCGCGCCAATGCCAATACCGTTTTTCTCATGACCGTCGAGGACAAGGGTCTGGACGATATCCTGGTGGATATTTACCGTTGCCGGAAAATTTTTCGCCAAAACCGCAACAAGGGGAAGGACAAGGATGTAGAGGAATACCTGCGCGCTCAGGATCAGCGTGCCCAGAAGCTGGACAAGGAAATTGAGTCCCGCCTTAAGAAATCACTGGCCGCCGGTTCGTTCATTTTTCGCGCTAAGCCACGTGCGGTTGGGGAAATGGGCGCGGATGTGGTCAGCGCCGTTAAAAAACACCTGGAGAGTGTGGCCGCGCAGGTGTTCGACAAATACGCCGAGGCTCCGGTGCAAACCGAATCGGCTACGGCCGAGCGATTTTTAAAAACAGAGAACCTGCCTAAGATCAGCGATAAGTATGATCCCTTGGAACTGGTCAAAAAGGGCGGTAAAACCCCTATCGACACCCAGCATCGGGCCATCGTTTCGGTCAAGGATTACTTAGAGAAAAATGGACAGGTGGAAGGCCGCCGGCTGCTGGACGATTTTTTTGCTCCACGTTTTGGATGGTCCAAGGACACCACCCGATATATCGTGGCCGCCATGCTGGTGGCCGGCCTGATCAAACTGCGCATCAGCGGTGAAGACGTCACCGTTCGGGGCGATACGGCCATCAACAGCCTTAAAAACACCAACGGATTTAACAAAATCGGCATTGCCCTGCGTGATGCCCCGGTGGACCCGGACAACCTCCTGCGATCCCGCGACCGCCTGCTGAAGCTGACCGGCGACGAGGTAATGCCCCTTGAGGAAGAGATCAGCAAGTGCGTCATGCGCCACTTTCCGGATTACCAGCAACACTATGCTCCCTTGGCTGTGCAGCTCGAAAATTTAAAGCTACTGGGTTGCGACCGCGCTCAGAGCATCCAGGACAATCTGGCCGAGATCCTCAAGGGCGATGCATCGGATGCCGCCAACCGTCTTGGCGGAGAGAATTGCCCGTTATACAATGATCTCTGCTGGGCACGGGAAGTAAAGAAGGCCTTTGACAACGGTATTGGCGATGTAGTGAAAAAAGCCCGAGAGCTACTTACCGAAATCCCCAAACTGCCCGCAACCGGCACGCCTGGTGAACTGGTCAATGTGACCGAATCCCAGCGCATGGAATTGGAGGGACAAATCGCTCGCGAAGACTTTTTTAACCACATGGCCGATGCAGAACAGCATTGCAGACATTAACGGTCAGGTGGAAAAGGCCGCCGAAAAGTTCATTGCCGAATGCACCTTGAACC
>Ga0272444_10001503_pt1 | contig 22444 bp, 21 predicted proteins | sample SSMForm13_FD_201033 | JGI IMG/M metagenome (GOLD analysis project Ga0272444, IMG submission 201033) | Marine sediment archaeal communities from Little Sippewissett salt marsh, Falmouth, MA, United States - SSM-Form-13 | ecosystem: Environmental > Aquatic > Marine > Wetlands > Sediment ...
ATTCGATATGTATCTGATAATATTGATGTCCAAGTGCTGCAAGGGTCCGGAAGCAGCCCGGTTGTTTTGAAGGAAGCAGGCATCAAAGAGGCCGATATCCTCCTTGCCGTTACAGATAGCGATGAAACCAATCTGGTGGCATGTCTGGTTGCAAATATAATTTCCCCAACAACAAAGAAACTGGCACGTATCCGCAGCGCCGACTATGATGAATATCATGATACCTTCCGTGATCATACCCCCCATATCGACACATTAATTAACCCGGAGATCGAAGTTGTAAAAACAATCCATAGGATCATGAATGTGCCCGGCGCGGTGGATGTGGACGAGTTGGCCGATGGTCGTGTTAAATTTGTCGGGATACATTTGGATAAGTCGGCCCGGCTGGCCGGTGTCCGTCTTTCGGAAATCTCTGCTAAAATTGGAAAAAAAATCCCGCTGATTGCTGCGGTGATACGAGATGAAGAACTGATTATACCCCGGGGAGATGACAGGCTTTTGGCGGGTGATCTGGTCTATTTTATCAGCGAAAAAGATAATTTTTTAGATTCTTTGGCAATTTTTGACAAACAGGTGGAGCCGATTGGCAGCGTTTTGATCATCGGCGGCGGGAATATCGGATTCAGGCTGGCCAGCCTGCTTGAAGAAAAAGCCGTCCTTACCAAAATAATTGAGAAGAATCCGGACCGATGTACCCAACTTGCCGAGCGGCTCAACAAGGCGGTTATTTTGCATGGCGACGGTTCCGATCAAGAACTTCTCAGAGAAGAGAACATTCAAAATATGGATGTTGTGATTACCCTTACCAACGATGAGGAGACCAATATTTTAACGTCTCTCCTTGCCAAGCGAATGGGTGCGGCCAAAACCATAACCAAAATCAGCAAGGTCAGTTATTTGCCCTTGATGTCCATGATCGGTCTTGAGCAGGTGGTGAGCCCGAGACTTTCGGCCGTAAATACCATCTTACAGCATATTCGCCGGGGCAAGGTGATTTCGGCCAAGGCGATTAAAAATGAACAGGCTGAAATCATGGAGGCGGTCGCCCTGGAAACTGCGGACATTGTGGGAAAGCCCATAAAAAAAATCGCTATTCCCAAAGGGGCCCTGATTACCGGTATCATCCGCAACGACACGGTTATTATCCCTTCCGGTGAAAGCGTCATTGAGCCCAATGACAGGATCATCATCTTCGCAACACGACAGGCCATCCCCAAGATCGAAAAAATCCTCGCCGTAAAACTGGAGTATTTTTAGATGCGGTGGCATTTTATTCTGAGTATTGTGGGAATATTACTCTTTTTTTTGGGGCTCTGCATGGTATTTCCCCTTTTTTTTGGTCTTTACTACAAGGATCAAAGTGTTATTCCGCTGCTTAAAGCCATGGGGATAAACCTTGCTGCCGGATTATCACTAATTGTTTGTTTCAGAACTGTAAAAGTAGATTATATCAGTCATCGTGAAGGCATGGCAATTGTAGCCGTGGGATGGACAGCCATCGGCTTGTTCGGGGCAATACCGTTTTATCTGGGACCTGAATTCGACACTTTTATTGATGCGTTTTTTGAATCTGTTTCCGGATTTACCACCACGGGATCGTCGATTTTAACGAATATCGAGGCGGTATCCAAAGGACTTCTTTTCTGGAGAAGTTTCATCCAGTGGCTGGGCGGAATGGGAATCATCGTCTTATCCGTGGCCATTCTGCCGTTCTTGGGTGTCGGCGGTATGCAGTTGTACAAGGCCGAAGTTCCAAGTCCAGTTCCGGATAAGCTCAAACCTCGTATCAGAGATACCGCCATGATCCTCTGGAAAGTTTATGCGCTCATTTCTCTGGCAGAGGTCCTCCTTCTCATGATCGGGGGAATGGATCTTTATGATGCCCTGTGTCACACCTTCACAACCATGCCTACCGGCGGATTTTCAACCAAAAACACTTCCATCGCTCACTATAACAGTGTTTATTTAGATACGGTATTTATCTTTTTTATGGTATTGGCCGGAATTAATTTTTCGCTTCATTATCAGTTCCTGAGAGGAAAGCCCCTTGCATTCTGGCGGGATTCGGAGTGCCGCTTTTTTCTGGGTGCCGTTCTTGTCTTGACGGTTACTGTGACGATTAATATTTACGGATCTGTGTACGAAACCATGGGTCAGGCCTTGCGATTCGCTGCTTTTCAAGTGGTATCCATTGTTACCACCACAGGCTATGCCACGGCCGATTACGAATTGTGGCCGGCCATGTCCCAGATCATCTTATTCTTATGTATGTTTTTAGGGGCGTCGGCCGGCTCCACCGGCGGAGGCATGAAATGCCTCCGGGTTATGCTTTATTTTAAATACTGTTATAAAGAACTGTTTTCCTTAGTTCATCCTCATGCAGTCAAGCGTATCAAAATCGGGGGCAAATCCGTTCCAGAGGATGTTATGCGGAGTGTCCTCGGGTTCATGGGCTTATATATAGGTCTGTTTGCTTTTTCTTCTGTACTCATTGCAAGCATGGGGGTCGATTTTATGACTTCAATTGCTGCGGTCGCAGCGACCATCGGAAATATAGGACCCGGTCTGGGAATGGTGGGCCCGGTAGACAATTTTGCCCAGATACCCTATTTGGGTAAATGGGTACTCATATGGTGCATGCTTTTGGGAAGGCTTGAAATATACACGGTCATCATCCTTCTCGTACCGGAATTCTGGCGAAAATAAACTATCAATTAAAACTTTTATCAAATTCCGACTGATTTTTTATTGACAAGCCTGATAAATATAGTTAAATTTCTAGACTTTTAAGGGCCGTTAACTCAGTCGGTAGAGTATCTGCCTTTTAAGCAGAGAGTCGCGCGTTCGAGCCGCGCACGGCCCACCAATCAGACAAATTGCTATACACGTCCCCATCGTCTAGCCCGGTCCAGGACACCGGCCTTTCACGCCGGCAGCAGGGGTTCAAATCCCCTTGGGGACGCCACCAATTATACAAAGCCCAGCAAATCCATGCCGGGCTTTTTTTGTTTGCAGGCCCAGGACGTCCCGCTTTTCAAGCGGGACAGCAGAGGTTCAAATCCCCTCGGGGACTCCAACAATAAAAACAAGGACTTAGAATAAACTCTGAGTCCCTTAAATTTTTGCTCCATTTCCAATCCCCACCACTATCCCCACCATGAAAAACTATGGAGAGATCGACAATTTGTTATATGAGCTTGGCAAACAAAAAGGTCAATTCCTGTTATCTATGGAATCACTGCTGGACGATCCTGTTAAAACTATTGAAAGTTTCAATCTCCAGTTTAAACTTGAGAGACCATTCAGATCTATTCGAGTTTCTCATCCAGAAAGACTGTTCGATCTCTTTTGGTTGCATCTATCTCCAACGGGGGTATTTGACTATATCCTCCATGCGTTAGTGAGGACCGAATTTTGCGGAGTAGTTCCCTCCGCGAGACTCGTGGGTTGCGTCTCAAATGCAGGTTCAAATAGTAAGTAAAGGCTCCATGGTAACGTCCATTAATGTAAGCATCGGCAGATGTTTGGTTTGCCTTGCAACCGGCCCAGAGGATGTGATGCTTTGTCCCTCTTTCAATGAAACCATTCATATATCATCAGCAAGATCTACAAAATAGGATACGGTGTTATCTGCCGGTTAAAAAAGGGTCGTGTAAAATATACCTATCAGGGTAAGCGCCTAACGTTAAAGCAGTTATGGCAACAAGAAGCCCGAAAAATGACAACCTGGATCGCAAACCAAGGTCTCAAAGGGGTTTGCCTGAATGTGACCTTGCCGAAGTCAGGACCTGTGCGCATACTTTTTGTATCCGATGGCAAAAAGAACTGGAATGCTATTTTATGTACGGACCTTGAAATGGAGCTATCTGAGATTCTTTCGTACTATGCGCGGCGCTGGTCCATTGAGGTATTTTTTAAAGACGCAAAAGTTCCGGTAGGGTTTTGTTTGAATTGGTTTCTTGTATCTGTAGCTGTTGCCCACTGTATCCTCGGCAGACTTCCCAACGATTATATCGAGAGCTTGAGCAGAGAGTTCCGCAATTATTTCCTGTAAAGGGTCTTGACCTCTTTTAAGACTGCCGTTTAATAAATAATGGGCACAGTGCGCCAGATCATGCAGGAAAACGCATTCCTGGCTTGTTGCTATTGCAATCTCCCTTCGGTCAACAGAAAAATAACCAAAATATTGAGAGTTCCCAGGTATTGCTCATCACTGATATTCCCCATTCTTCCGCTCTTCCATTAAAGGCACATCGGGCAATTCGATATTCTCATATTCAAGCTCCGATCCTTGTGTATCTTCAACGCGAAATACGGCTTTAACTCCAAAACCTGTAAGATGGTATTTGCGTTCCTCCAATTCATCTTTTATGACCTTGAGATACGGAACAATATATAAATAGCCTTGCTTCCTTTTTTGACATAACGATTGACACGGTTCCATTGTCGAATTCCCCGGCTATCCAAAGTCCCATGAAGGAACTGTAATGTCCGATTGATTCGGCTCCACCGTGCTGACGGCACATCCGGAAATGGGAACATTGAATATGCTATTGCTTCTGGAATATCCCCTGTCTGAAATCTTTCTAAAATGCTGTCCAATACATTCTTAACTCTATCGCTCATGATTTGCCTCCTTTCAAACGCAAAAATGGCGGTCAATCACAGAGACCAACCGCCCTTTTGCTTGCTTTAAATTAACCGCTCGATTTTAATAGATGTTTATCTTATCTTTTCAAAACTTTTGTAATAAATGAATTAATTTCCGGGGATAATTGATGTCCAAGATTTTTAGCCTTTTGGTAATATTCTACTGCCAAAGCGTTATTTGGCGGGCTTTGACTGGCGTAGTTAAAACCATGCTTTGAGCAACAGCCCGTCAAGGTTTGACACCAATCACACTAATCACTTTGCGGTATCGATCTGCACGCAAGAAAAATGCTTGTCCGCCTTGTTTGGTTCATACGCGTTAAGCGCTGACACTCGCGGTTGAAAACGCAAGCCGGAACTAACGGGCCACTTTTCAAGACTTCATGGGTTAAGACGGAAATTGTTTTTTAATACATCTTCCGATCTATAGGAGAAGTTTTTTCTTGACAAGCTAAGGCCATATAGATGTTAGTTGACAATTGTCTACTTCGGAACTTTGCTCAGCGGGATGTTCAGGGCCTTGGCCACCCCTTCGCCGTAGGCCGGGTCGGCCTTCAGGCAGTTGCCAATGTGGCGGATTTTGATCATCTCCGGCGCATCGTCTATGGCCCGGGCGGTGTTGCCGAACAGGGCCTCCTGTTGCTCTTTGCTCATCAGGCGAAAAAGCTTGCCCGGCTGGGTATAGTAATCGCTGTCATCCTCGCGGGCGTTCCAGTGGGCCGCGGCCCCGCTCAGTGCCAAAGGCGGCTCGGAGAAATCGGGCTGTTCCTGCCACTCACCATAGCTGTTGGGCTCATAGCCGAGGGTTGAGCCATAGTTACCGTCCACACGCATCTGGCCGTCGCGGTGATAACTGTGGAAGGGGCAGCGGGCCCTGTTCACCGGAATGAGGTGATGGTTGACCCCTAACCGGTAACGCTGGGCGTCACCGTAGGAGAAGAGCCTGCCCTGGAGCATCTTGTCGGGTGAGAAGCTGATGCCCGGCACCACATTGGCCGGATTAAAGGCCGCCTGCTCCACCTCGGCAAAATAGTTTTCCGGGTTCTTGTTAAGTTCCATGACTCCCACCTCGATAAGGGGATAATCCTTTTTGTACCAGACCTTGCTCAGATCAAAAGGATTGTACGGGATTTTGGTGGCCTGCTCTTCGGTCATGATCTGGACAAACATGGTCCAGCGCGGAAAATCGCCTTTCTCTATGGAGTAGTAGAGGTCGCGTTGATTGCTCTCACGGCATTTGCCGATCACAGCCTCGGCTTCCGCATCGGTGAGGTTTTTGATGCCCTGTTGGGTGTGGAAGTGGAACTTGCACCAGTAGCGCTCGTTTTTGGCGTTGATGAAGCTGAAGGTGTGGCTGCCGAACCCGTGCATGTGGCGGAAGCTTGCCGGAATGCCGCGGTCACTCATGACCACGGTCACCTGATGCAGGGCCTCGGGCAGGGAGGTCCAGAAGTCCCAGTTGTTTTTGGCGCTGCGCAGATTGGTGCGAGGGTCGCGATGGACCACATGGTTGAGGTCCGAAAATTTGAGCGGGTCCCGGAGAAAGAAGACGGGCGTGTTATTACCCACCAGATCCCAGTTGCCCTCTTCGGTGTAAAATTTGAGCGCAAAACCTCGGATGTCGCGCTCGGCGTCGGCAGCACCGCGTTCTCCAGCCACAGTTGAAAAACGCGCGAACATTTCGGTTTTCTTGCCGATCTTGGAAAAGATCTTGGCGCGGGTGTATTTGGTGATGTCGTGGGTAACGGTAAAGGTTCCGTAAGCCCCGGAACCCTTGGCATGCATCCGCCGTTCCGGAATAACCTCACGGTCGAAATGGGCCATTTTTTCCAGAAACCAGACATCTTGCAGCAGCTGCGGACCGCGTGGGCCGGCGGTCATGACGTTCTGGTTGTCCGGTACCGGAGCCCCGGCGTTCGTGGTGAGTTTTTTCTTGTCGTCTTTCATCATTGTTCTCCTTTTGGTTATTGTTTTCGTTCAGCTAACCGACAAACTTCGCAGTTAGCGCAATTTGCCTTTTATTAATGGGTGTTTCATGATGGAGCATGATCAACGGTCCGCATTCGCTGAAAAGCTATGGCGCAACAAGGAGGTGGCATCATGCTCCATCGGTATTGCAGCCGACTACAATGGCCCCCTCAATTTATGTTTCAAAATCCCGGTCTGAGCCCTAAGGCAATTTTACCATTTTTTGACGCTTCACCGGATCATACATGAAAATATCACCACCGGTATGCCAATATACAAAAATCGAAAAAACGGTACCACAGTTTCTTACACAAGAGGAATCCTCCATAGGCGGACAAGTATAAGCTTTTAATTCGCCACTTCAGTGAACGGGCAGATTCATTTATGGGACTGAGAAATCTTATCATAATCATGTTGCATATAACCACAAATCAAGATTTTGTCTAGGCATTAAATAGTTGAAATTAAACAAAAAAGCTTTAATTCACTATTCAGGACGCGACACCATTCACTTCAGCAAATTGTTCCCCTTTCTTGCCCCAAAATCCCGTAAGCCAAGAAACTCCACTGACAAGGAGTATTATTAAAATCAATGAACATGCAAACAATGGAGGGTTTTTCCGTGCATTTTTCAGTTCACTAATTATATCAGAAGGATTCATTTTTTTCTAAAATAGTTGTTCGGCTATGGGCACTAATCGTCTGGCTTATAATTAGTTTCCATCCAGAAATTGCCCTTTTCCGCAATTTCTGCGTCAATCTGCGGAATTACTTGTGCGGCGTACCACTTGTATGCCGCCGCATAATTCCTTGATTTCCTTCACCTTGCAAAAAATTGCTAATTTCTGCATTGGAAACATAATTTGAGAAATCATAGTGACGCCCCTCAAAACATAAGCTCCCACTAATCTATCAGAGAATCTTATTATTTGAGGGGCGTCCTTTGAGTCCCCCAATCCATCCCACCATGACAGCATCGAAATTCTCGGGGATAGAGTTGTTATATGCAAAATCAACCACATGCCACCACTCTCTTTCCTCAAGATCTGGGATATAACTCATTTTAATACCTTGGGTTAAATCGTTGTCTTAACTATGCGGATCGCCGGTTTCTTCGAAACGATTTATGTAATGCTCAATTGGATATGCGGTTCCTGTCTCGATAACTCGTCCACTTTTGCGCAACACAATAAAGGGTGCATTTCCAGCTACTGCATAATTAATGTCATTAGTTTGAAAATATTTCTTTGACGTATAAAAAAATACCCAGCCCCATTCTTTTTCGATAGTGCCTGACTCGACTACTATATATTTATCACCTTCCGGCAAATCCCAATTTTTTATGATGTTTTGAACTATTTTAACAGCCTGTTCCTTGTTAACTGGATGATCAAACTTGCAATTGCAGATTGCACACATCCACAGAGGTGCATTTTCGTGAACCATGCACCCACCGAGAGTGATTGTTTTTTTCTCCAGTTCTTTTTGAATTTTTTGTGTAATTGCCGGTAAGCCGTAAATTATTTCAATGACCTTATCAGAACCACATGATGGGCATAAAAGACCGTCAGGTTTCAGGGATAGAATAAAATCTGAAGGGCCTTCCGGTATAGGTATAGTTGTTGATTTGACTTCTTCCTTAGGTTCAAGCATCTCAATTGTCAGAGAAAATGCAACAAGAGTAATGAAACTTACAATTGGTGCCAATGGAATGGCAAGCCATAGAGATAAATCTGTGAATTTTGTTAATAAGGCATAAACTATTATTGATAAAATGATAATTAGAATAAAAAGAGGGAGATTAAACCTACTCATGCTAAACATTGCCCCCTAGAATGAGTTCATCTTCAACTTATTGATAACGAAGGATAAATACTTCAGCACTGGTTTTTACGCCTTGAAAAGTCTCAAGCATTATTTCCTGAGAGAATTTTTTGCCCCTGTTACCTGAACCAGAGCCAATTAGAGGAAAAGCAACGGATGAAAATTTGTATTCATTTACAAGCTTAATAGCATTGATCACCGAATTTGCTATTGAGTACCTCGTTGCCACCCAAAACATATTGATGCCGGCAACATGAATTATTGCTTTATATGGAAGTTTACCAGCGGAAGTAATTCGTGCCCCTCCCAGTTCAATGGGACCAAGTTTGGCAATTTCTTTAAAGGGAGCATACCCACCTTTGTTTTTAATTGCTTTTGAAACTCCTTGTGGAAGCAACAACCACCAAGGAATTATATTTCTATTCCAAGAGTTTACAATGACCTCGACATTTTGTTCGATGATATTTCCATATACTATTTTAGGATTCATTATTATTTTTAGCTTGAATCACAGGCGTAAGTTTATGAGCGTCCTGTGCATGCGGAGGTTTAAGTAAGCCGCTTCGCGGCAGATAATTAAATCCCTAAAAAATGGTCATCATCCCCTAAAAAGATATCACGATGGAGATTCCCGCTGGGTAAAGTGTGCTTCAAGGCGCCCTTAAATTCTATGGGTAATGGTCTGTCAATATTGAACTATTAGCAACATCTATAAGAAGTGCCAATCAATTTTAATCAATAATCAAGGTTGACCCCATTCACTTTTCTTTTACCTGATCAAAGGATGTAAATCTCGCCTTTTCTTCTTTTATCTCTTTTTCTCTTGCCGCTAAAACATCCTGGTGCCATTTTGGTGAAGGGATTGATTCAGGATCTCGACAAAGATCATCCCATATTTTTTCCATCATTGCTATCTTCTCTGAATTTGTCATTTTATCTAAAGGCAATGAAATATCCATGTCATTCTCCGTTTATTTTAAATAGGCAATATTAACTATAATTAATCTTCCAATTTATTACAATGAAGAATTTTTGATGTCTTCGAACCAACAAACCCCGCAGTTAGGGCAGTTTCCCTTTTATTAATGGGTGTTTAATCATGGAGCATGACCAACGGTCCGCCTTCGCTGAAAAGCTATAGCGCGACACGGTCCGCCTTCGCTGAAAAGCTATGGCGCGACAAGGAGGTGGCATCATGCTCTATCGGTATTGCAGTCACTTTCTTGCATACTGTGAGTTGGCCGATTTCTCGGCGCGTTCCATTAAGGCTTTAAGCATCAGGCTTAACGAATTAGCAAACTTTCTAAAAATAATAAAAATTCGGTCTGTTAAAAGGGTTCGCTATCGGAATCTCATAGATTTTACAGCCGACTACAATGCCCCCTCAATTCATGTCACAAAATCCCGGGTCTGGGCTTTAAGGCAATTTTACCATTTTTTGACGCTTCTTCGGATCATACCTGAAAATATCGCCACCGGTATACCCTATCCAAAAATCGACAAAACGGTGCCACAGTTTCTCACACAAGAGGAATCCTCCATAGGCGGGAGAAAACTCCCCTTTTAAAAACTATTAATTTATTTTTTTCACTATACAAGGCGGACAAGTATAAGCTTTTAATTGGCCATTTAAGTGAACGGGCAGATTCATCTATGGGACTGAGAAATCTTATCATAATCGTGTTGCATATAACCACAAATCAAGGTTTTGATGAGGATTTAACAGCTTGAAAATATAGTAAATTTAGCTTTAATTCACTATTCAAGATGCAACACCGTTCCAAGACGCGACACCGTTACCATTTCTTCGAGAAAAAAGACCTTGTACGATAAGTTTCTAAATCAGGCCGCGAGGGATCGCGGCCTGATTCTTTGAATGCCGGCTTGCCTATTTTTTGCTTAATCGGAACAACAACAGTAACAACAGGATCAATCCGATAACGCCGATAATGATCACACACTTAATCACCTGCAGGTCCTCATCACACAATTTCTGGCACTGCGGCTCTTGTTCCTGCGGTGTATCGCCCCAGGGGGTTGTGTCACGGCCATCTGGAATGCCATCTCCGTCGGCGTCCGCATCGATCAAATTGACGAATCCGTCTCCGTCGATATCACCGTCGGGTTCATTGCCGTCGGTAATTCCGTCGTTGTCGCTGTCGGGATCAGCCGGACCGACAAGACCGTCGCCATCGGCATCGGAAGGGTGTTCTTCGGCATCGGGTCGACCGTCATTGTCTTGATCGCCGTCGCTGGGCAGACTCACCTGAACGACTGCCGGATCCGTTGTGGCCGGTCCGCTACAGTCATTGCCGGGGTATTCAGCCGTAACCTTCCATTCCCCGCCTTCTGCCATGACATAGAAATCCTCGAAGCATCCATTGGCGTCGGTCATAACGCTATGATACACAGGGTTGCCGGCCGGATCTTCATACCGGACAATTACTTCTTCAAAAGGCCGGATCGGATCGGTGCAGCCTTTTTGAACAATCACTTGGCATTGCTGGTTGTTTAGACTATTCACCTGGGCGATCTCAGCCAATAAATGTCGCTGGCCTGTAGCGATTTGATGACTGGCGTCATCATCGCTGTTTTTCCGTCCACGCGCGTGGGTCAGCACCATCGTGTCCTTGTCATCAACTTTCCGGCAATCGATCAATGCGGTTTCCGCTTTAATCCGGGTTCCATTGCGCAAGCCCACTTGTGTAGTGGCGCCACCGACGGTGACCAGGGTGTCCCCCCGCGATACCCAACTGCGGATATCCAGCACATGGTCGGTACAGGGCGGGGCATCTTGCGGTGGTTGGACGTTCAATGTGACGGTCACTTTTTCCCCGGGAGCCAACAGCGCTTTGCGCGGCGATAAGTTGGCTGTCCAAGTGTCGGGTACACCGTCGGCCCGGAAGTAAAACAGATGAGGCACATCATAGGGATTGGTGAAATCAGCTGTGTGCATCACCGGTTGATATGGGCTGGAAGAAGAACTGGTGATTTCGCGCAGGTTTTCCTGGGCCTCATTGTTGAAGGTGTTGACATCGTTGAAGACGTCCAGGGTTTCCACCCAAACGCAGCTGTGCGGGTCGCCGTCCGGATCCGGAATCCACTCCACAAAACCGATGGGGTTGGCGTTCACGGCAATTTGATCGAACCGGCGTTGGCCTATAAAACGATTGAAGTCGGCCGCGCCGCCGATGGTGTGATACGGTTCGGAGATTCGCACGAAGGTATCCACATCAAAGGCATCGGCCGGGCCGGGGTTGTGCAATCGGAAGTAGAGCCGGTTGATCTCGCCCTCGATGGCCTGGTCCGTGTTGTTGGGGTTGGGCGCTCCGCCGCCGTCCTCGTCAAAACCGTTGCGCAAATTATCCACCCAGATATCCGGGCTCATCCAGTTCTTAAAGGTGCCGTTGATGGTATCTCCTTTGACGATATTGACATCGTTATTGGTAGCAGGGGGCGTATAGGCAATTTGGATATCGTAGTCACCGGTGTCGGCAGGGGACTGAACGGTGATGACGATGCCTGTCCCGGGAATGGTACGGCTTTCGCCCGGCTGGAATGCCGCGTCAGCCAGGTTTTCGGTGCCGGGATCTGCATCCAGCAGCCATACTGGACCCTCGCCCTGGGAAACGTTCTCATTCACGTAGTAGATCAACACCCCCGATTCAGGCACATTGGCATCGTAGGTATCGCTATTGTTACGTGCCTCCACGAAGTAGAAGAGGGACTCATTGACGGCATTGGTAACGCCCGGACTGAGGCCGATCATGATGCCTTTTCGGTTCACGGCGGTGGAATCCTGGATGAAGATGGGGATGGGATTTAGGCCGGTATATGAACCACCTGCCGCGGGCCTGGGAATATAAAGTACTTCCGAACCATGGCTGGTGAGCCAGCCCGGTCGTTGTTTGTTCCAGACCAGGGAGTGCTGGTTCATGAAAGGCACTGCCATATTGTCCCAGCCATTGGCGTGGGGAAAATCGAAGATCACGCCTTCGTGGGCGTACAGATCGATCAGCCCAAACTGATGCAGCAGGCCGTGGCTGAACCGCGCCACCGGATTGGAGAAGCTCTGGAACGAGACCGATAACGGCCGCGTCACCCCGGCCACATCAAACGGCCAATCGCCTGTGGTGGCGAAATCGCCCACGAAGTCCTGATCGTTGGTAACAATAATTAACCGTTCGATATTGTCGTTGGGATTCGCCGGATTTGGATCCAGCACATTCGGATCAGCAGCGATCATTTTAGTCAGAACCTCCTCGGTCAGTTCGATGACCGGATTGGCCAGGGGCGGGAAGTAATTGCCTGAGTTCATATCCAGATCAATAATGTCGGGGTAGTATGCAGGCAATATCGTGGCTTCTCCATAGGTGACAGCATCAAAATAGCTCACCACATCGGCCATGGTATTTTGAATGCTGGGAAGCGGGGGATCGATCCCCACCAGGTCGGCATCGGGGAAACGGACCCGCACCACCAGGCTATCCTGGTTGCCGGTGGTTGCCGGCGGGTCATCCATATCGGCAGATGCCACGATGGCGAAGCCCTGCCAGGGGTTACCCACATTGACTGTGGAGCCGATGACGCGAATCGTCCAGTTGCCGATAGCCGGATTGTTGATCAGCACCTGTTCCACATTATTGACTGTATCAGCTACACCGCCGGGCGTGGTGAATCCATTGTTATAATTGGCACCTGCACCGCGGAAAATGGTAGTGCCGTCAGGGGCGATGACCTGCAGGTCCAGATCGTTGACGATCACATTTTGATTATCTGATTCACCTGGGGGATCGATCCAAACCAGGGTCACTTTCAATGGTTGGCCGTTTTGCGCTACAGGCAGGGGAAAATCCCGTGCTTCACCGTTGGCAATACCGGTTGCGTTGCGAAAGTCCCATACCCGTGTGTTCAGCGCATCGCCAGGAAAGAACAGGACCTGATCGAGGGTGATAATTCCCCAGCCTTCATTGTTGGCCGGGTAACCCGCGACCCCGGTCATGTTGCGGGCGGAGTTAATCAATGTAGCCTTGAGCAAAGCCCCGGATGGTGTGAAGGCATGATGAGGTTGGGCCGTGCCGCTGGGGTAGTAACCCTCCATGTAGTATTGTCGCGCCAAGGTCGCCATAGCCGCGGCGTGTGGGGTCGCGTAGCTGGTGGCACAGGGGGATCGGGGGCCTACAATGCATGCCGTATTGACGGTGGCCGATTGAATATTGCAGCCTACGGCCACCAGATCCGGCTTTCTTCGACCGTCGGCCGTGGGGCCGGGATTCCCGTCACCGATGTTGTTTTCGTTGGGATCTTGTTGGGCAGCGTTAACGCCCAACGCGTTTTTGGCAGTTCCGGGCGGACCTTGTTCTTCTCCGTTATTTCCCATGGAGCCGAACACCAGGTGATCCTCGTTCAACCACAGGAACCGATCCGTATCTTCTGCGTTCTGATTGTAAGATGCGGCATTGCCGGCGCCCTGAGTGTTGTCGTGCCAGCTGTTGGTATGAATCACGGCGCCGCTGTCGCGTGCAGCGGAAAACTCCGCAAGCAGGGTGGAGCTTCCGATATCGTTTCTGTTTCCAATCACCAGTCTTGCGGCCCAAGCGCCTCCCCGGCGGGGGGCAGTGCCCGGGTTGTTGAAATCATCGCCTGCGGCATTACCGGCTGTAAAAGTGGCATGCCCGCCGGCCGCAGTACCACTGGCGTTGCGAAGGGCGACCACCTTGCGGTGCCCGGGGCCCGGCGTGTTGTTGGCCGGATCCTGGAAAAAGCAGTGGTTGATATCGGCTGGCCCATTATCCATAATGCCGATGATCTGATCCTGGCCGTTGAGATTCTGACCCCAGACCTGCGCCGTGCCAGCAATGCCCGACTGATTGGTTGTCGCCGCATTGACATTGTCGTCAATGAGTTCTCCCACCTCCTCGATCTTGCGAATATCTTCGATGGCCGCTATGGCAGGCAGCATCGTTTCGTCAGCCAGCTCGAACACGATCTGGCCTGTGCCGCCGACGTTTCGGTCGTCCATCACTTTTACATTCGTTCCGCCGGCGCCCTTGATAGCCGTGGCCACAGCGGATGGATCGGCGCCGAAATGAGGGACGGCTCGTAACAGCAGACCAGCAATAGCAGTACGTTCCGGGGTGCGATACGTCACTTTCCCGATGTTCTTGGAAATTTTAAACAGAGGGTGGTATGGGATGGATGCCCGTAAATTTTCGCTCTTTTTTAAAGCCTGAACGGTTTCCAGGCTGACTTTCTCGATGTAGCCGCCCCCTTGGACAAAATGCTTCAACATCAACCCAAGTGACTTCAATCGCTTCTGTGCGGCTCGGTTCGGCGGAGAATTGAATTGAATGATCCGCCACTGGGCAGTGTTGGGGGATGCATCCTCGATCAATAATCCTTTGGCCTTAAGGTCATCTCCGAAGCGATCAAGATCCAGTAGCGGATCAAAGTCGTAGCCCCGAATCTTTATAGTCATTTTTGAGACGGATTCGGTACTACCTTTGGATTTGCTGCTGTTGTCGCCTTCCTGCCCAATCAGTGGCGCGGCCAGTAGTGAATAAATGGCTCCCATATAAATGATTATTGCGGACAGTCGTTTTACTGTGTTCATGTCACATCCTCCTTTCGAGTTGGAAAAGAAAAATGGCGGCTAACGGAATACTGCGCCGAAATATTCATGGATTTTCAGCCAATTCCGCAATTAGTCCACAATATAGTTTCGGCTTCCGCTGTTCCAGATATTTTCTTTTTGCTTTTAGTTTTTCGGTATAAATCCATCCACAATATGATGTTAGTCATTTTTTCTTGATACAAAAGGCTTATCTTCCTATCCTCGTGATTCAGAAAAGGAAGTTCCTATCACCTCACCCTCCCACTCGCCAGGCTATTGCAATCACTTAGGGCCTCAGACCAAGTTTTTGATCCAAAGCAATTGGCATTCTTCAGCCAGATAAGCCTAGTAAGATTGTCGGTTACTGTGCCGTCAGAATTATCCGGGGATTGGGGACATCCTATAATTCTTTTGTCAAGCATAAAGTGTTAATTTTAATTAACTAATTATATCAATAGGATATAATATTGGCTGATTTCCGGACGCACTTTCCCTTATAGTTTATCAATAAATTTTCGCCGAATCTCTCGTTAGGCGATATTACTCGATTATCCATTGGGTAATATTGATATGAGAGTTCTTTATGCCACCCATGGCATCCATAAATTGTTTGTAGGTTGCCTTGCTTGAAATCACCGCCCATTGTTGTTTTACCCATCCAAGCGCTTTTCCTGGAACAATGCAACCAACCACATCATCCATTGTATTGCCAACGTGTATTTTGATAAGGTATCGCCCGGGAACATTAAGTATCTCGTATGCTTTGTACCCACCGCAGTTAAAAATGCCGAGATGTAACTCATAGCTTCCTTCTGGAATGCATGACTCCCTAATCTTGTTATCAAACCATGGTCTTTCAACTGTAAAGCACTCAAATTCGGGGATATAAAGTTTGCCAAATGTCCCCATCGGAGTATACGCAAATCTTTTTAACTCCACGATATCAGACATTTAATGTACCTCCGTGTCAATTGATTAACGCTGACGTCCGCTGGTGGTTGCGTCCAAAACACGCGGAACTTTTTGGATTGGATGTCAGCATTATTTGGCTATTTTATTCCTACAATAATAAACACTTTTCCACCTATATCGCTAAAGAAATCTAGATGACCGCCAAGGTCTGTTCCGTCTAAAACGACATTCGTTGCATTATAAATAGAAACTTCATACCCTTTAAGCTTAAATTTTTCTTGGGCTACTTTAGCTTCATCTTCATCACTCTTGACAACTACGCGTATTTTGTCACTCATTGCTTAATCATCCTCATTGTTTGTCAGTTGGAAGAGATTTGTACAGCGGAGCAATTGTTGTATCCAGAAATTCAAAAAGCAATGCTTTTAATTCGGCGCCTGTTTTCGTCCCTTTAATGGCATAAGTAACTGAGGATGTCATAATATTTGACTTGTCTGTAGCTACTGCTTTATCTACCAACTCATGAAGGGTTGTTGCATTAATAGTATCAGCACCATCTGTAACGTATGAAATTATTTTATCAGCTTGTTTTTGCTCAACAGAAACTTCTGCTTGTGCTTCTGATAAATACTTGGCAACATCTTTATTTAATTCGCCTTTGTCGTTCTTACTGAACATCAACGCGGCGCCAGGTTGCGTTACTGCAATATCACCTACAGCCAGCCTCTGATAAATTCCAGCATTCTCACCCCAAGAAAAAATACCTCTATATCTTAACTCCATCAACACGTTGGCCGAATCACGTGCACCGCTACCCGTGGCTGGGATTCCACCTTCCTCAGTTAGTATGTTATTTCCATTTTTACCTTGCGTGTTCGTGGTCTTTGTTTTTGTTGCTCGATTGGTTGGTACGTATGCTAACTCTGCTCGTTTGTAGCCAAGAACAGCAGTTGGAGTTTGTGTGGATTGGTTTTGAGATAGCTCAAGCCCAATTGTTGTTCCCGTGGTTGCTATTACGGAACTAGATGTTCCAGCACATGCATGTAAATTTACGAGAAATGCTGCTGCACTTAGATATAATAAGCTTTTTATAGTCTTAGCACTAGAGCATAGTTCCTGAGATCTACTGAGTTTGTTTTTCATTGCAATCTCCTATTGAGTGAGGGGCTGCTTCTATAGTTAAGGGGCCAAACGGGGTTTGCTTTATTTCAACAAAAACATTCTCTGAATCATCAGGAATGACAACTGAGCAAGATGAAGAGTAGCCAGCCCCAAACTTTAATACAGGTTGTGTTGATACATGGATACCTACAACCTGTGTTTTGGTTGCCAACACCCCATACTCGCCATTGTTCTTTGGCGTTGAGACCACCCCAATACCAATGATTAGATGATGGATGGAGCCATCTTCCCCAGTTATTTTCATACCCGAGCATCCAGAAATATTTGCAATAAAAATCAATGCAAACATGGAAAGACTGAAACGTTTATTATTTTTTTTATGTAGCATCTTCATTGAGCAATAGCTATCATTTGTCTCCTTATTCTAACAAACAAACCCCGCAGTTAGCGCAGTTTGCCTTTTATTAATGGGTGTTTAATGATGAAGCATGATCCAATGTGGGAGTTGCAATCATGCTTTATCACCACATACAGAAAAAGATTGCCCTCAAACAACCGTATCCAAAAATTGAAAAAACAGTCCTTCAGTCCAAATATGAAAGAGAACCGGTCAAACGAGCTCAGAATGAGTTTCACGTCCGACTTGTGGAAAATGACGATAGACCTATTTCGCGTTATGCTCGTTTGTGGTTTTGATTAATTATGATCCGTTTTCTTATACTGCTCTTTTTTGTAATGCATCCCAAAGACGATCCGAAGTTCACCTTACCCTTCAAACCTCCTTGTCCAATACACAATACATCAGTTTAGATTATCGTTGTGATTCCGGCCCGAGGGAGTTTTGCGCTTTATCTGGTTAATTAGGAATAGTAGAGATAGAAGTAGAAATGCTCAGTTTAAAATGCAACAGGCATGCCAAAAATTAACCTATTGATATAATTAGCGTTTATAATTTTGAGCATATTGGAATGCACATTTTATTGTGCAGTGTGCACATTTTTCTGTGCAAAAAAAAGGGCGATCAAGATTTTAAACTGCAGAAGCTAACTATATTCAGAGATTCGGAAAATTCGCTTTACAGGAGTTTGATTGAGTCTGCTGTTCCATTCAATGGTAAATAAGTTCCTTTCAGGGTAATGTGATTCAGGTAAATAAATGTTTTGAAATTAATCGGTCAACCTATTCATGATATTTGAAAGATGAAGCATGATCCTATAAAAACGGGGAGTGGTCATCATGTTTCATCGACACATACAGAAAAATATTACCCTCGATATACCATATCCAAAAGTTGAAAAAACAGTCTCTCAGTTCCTCATACCTGACCAATACTGCCGCCTAAATTGACATTTCATTGAACAGCCGGATTCATCTATAGGACTGAGAAATCCTATCATAATTATGTTGTATATAGCCACAAATCAAGGTTTTGATGAGACATTAATTAACTGATATTAAACTAAAAATTGTTTTAATTCACTATTCAAGACGCGACACCGTTCACACCGTTCATTACTATGGACAGCTACACAATGTTAGGCATCGTTTTCTTTTTATTTTCCTCTCATTAAATCGAGTTGATACATTGCTTCATTATCTAATTGTATTTCCAACCATTCATCAAAATCATCCATAAGCTCTGGTGCTATATTCAAAGCCTGACCGAGTTCTGTAACATTTAATAAGCGAATTGGATTTAATCCTTCAAAAAGACATTCATAAATTTCATTCGTTTCTTTATCAATGAAATCTGTGGGATTATTGGAAACATAAATTAAATCATATTTCATTGGGAAATTCACATCAACATGCTGACAGATATTTCTAATTATCAATGCATCGTTAAAGTTGTTCTTATTATTCTGAAAAGGTGGAATTTTTTGAACAGCCAAATTCGCAATGAATAATTTTTGCTTAACCGTAGTTTCTATCTTTGTGCATGTATTCATAAACTCTTCAATCTCATTTACCCTTTGTTCCGCTTTTGCGATTCTTGCTGCTTCATCTTTATACTCGGCAATTGTTTGTAAGTAATTTTCTTTGGCTTCTCCATTAAGGTAGTTTGCCAATTTCAATGCAGATTTATATTCATTCTTTATCGAATCCGATAAATTTTTAATTGTTTTTGGTTTGTTTCGTTCCCATTCCATGAGGATGACATCATTAACAATTACCTCTATCTCTCCATTATTTTTCATCTCTTTGAATTTTAGCCATAATTCAAACAGAGTATCCTTTGTCAGATAAATCCAAATATTTGTATCTAATGTAATTTTCGTCATTTTATTTTTCTTAATGATGCCTAACGTTAAAGATTGTATCTGGAGTTTCGCGTAGCGGAATTCCAGATACAATCATGTTGAACTGAGCCGCTTCACCCACCACTATGGGGATTTAATCCCATCATTTTACAAATCAGTTCTTTTATCTTGATGTTCTTTCAAAATTTAATAGTCTTTAGAATGAGCATAATATTTGATTTTAGGCGGCAGCCTGCTTATTCCAATCGAGTTTTTGGTTTGATTCAGAAAATAAGCACAAGAATTTCCCATAGCCCTGTCGGGACGATTTTTAAATCTAAATTAAACGGACAGAATCTAAGAGGTTATGGCGGCGACCGTGAACATGTCGCCGCCAATAACTCTTTAAAAACCATTTTACCTTTACCGCGGTGTGGGCAAATCCTTGAACATAGATTATACGGCCTAATATCCGTATTTAATTACGGCGATTTACCGCCACATAATCATAATACTTCAAAATTACAATGTGTTAGCGCCAACAATTGTTCCATATTGAAATGTGAAATACGGCTAAGATGCCGCATAGCAATTTTTTGTTAAATTTTACAACTATTTGATATCTTAGATAATATAATGCGGCTGAGTGGGATATTGATATTGAAAATGCGTCAAAATGTGTAAAGAGGTGTCGCATTATGAATCTTCGTATGTTTACAAATGTTAACAGGAAGATACTTGGCAAGAAAGTAATTTAGCTCTATTTCACATATTATTTATTAATTGTCAATATTTAAAGGTAATCAATCGCTTATAACCAAGATGGAGTCGAAAATGAGACTGTTGTATCAGGTATATACGGATTTGATTGAAAAAGGATGTGCTGGCAGAATCGATATATGCCGTGGGGATTGACGATGCCATCATGGTTAAAAGAATAGAGCAGCATCCCGGCAAACTGGTTCTAAGAAGCGACAATAAAGATTATGAACCGGTATATCTGAGCCGGAATGAGATGGACGTTTTATTGATGCCCGTCAGCTCTCACCCCTCTTTCATAACGCCCCTGCAGCAAAACTTTCGGCAAAGTGCTTTCGAATCTGTTTGCTGCCGACAATCCTGGACAGCAATTTATAGTTATTCTGCTCATACCGGATTCTTCCTGCAATAATTGCGGGGTGAATCTTTAATTTTGCCGCCAAAGCATATACCTCTGCGGTTGTTGCCTTGTCCTCAATCGGCTTTCTATCCCAAACCTTTTTAGGAATAAGGCCATCACGTGTCATTTCATCCGCTTCTTTCTCGATTATATCTTCCCCCTCGACATCTTTTCCGTGCAGGTCCAGATCATCGACGATAATCCGTTCGGATGCCGATAGGTGCTTTGAAACATGGGCGAGTTCATGCAGCAGGCAAAACCAAAAATTATCAATTCTATCATAGCGAAGCGTTAGGCCGATGACCGGAGTCTCATCCGGCAACAGGATGGCAGCCCCGTCGAGGTAAGTTTTTGGGAGGTGGGGAACCACAATCAGATGAATTCCATGTTTCTCAAGGTATTCTCTGGCAAGCAAGGGGCCGTTGTCAAAATAACTCAACCGTGCAACTTCCTGCAAGGTGTTCATTTTGACTGAGCCTTTGATATATTTAGTTTTCAGCGGATTTTTTCGGGCAAGGAACAACAAGCGAATACACCACGCGGTGAGGGCATACAGGTCCATCTTTGGATTATATCTGCCCCTTCTCCCCTGGCGAAAAAATACCGTTGAGACAGTTTCCAATCCACCGGCCTGCGCAATAAAACCGCGCATTAACTCTTCGGCCTTTTCCTTTAGGTCATCCACCTCCGGAATCCAGCAGCGTCTTGCCATTTCAACCACTGGAAATCTGGACCATTCCATATCCTGCATCTCGTCCGGAAAACTCGCACCCGGCTCTTTCAGCAGCACCTCGGCAGATATACCCAAACCTTTGTTCAGCGATCGCATCATGGCCAGGGTAAGTGTGCGTTTACCATTCAGAACTTCAGACACCTTACTTTTAGTCCCGATGAAAGGAACCATGTCTTTCTGGCCTAATCCTAACTGCTCCATGCGAAACTTTATCGCATCAATGGGATCAGGTGGGCTAATGGGGAAGTAGCGTTCTTCATACATTTCAACAAGCGTGGTCAGCAGTTCCAACTCATCCAATTCGGCGGTGCCGGGTTTGGCATCCATAAGCTGTTCAATGCGGGATAGCGCCATGTCATAATCTTCTTCATTTTTTATCAGGCGTTTAATCATTTAGATTACCTCCGCATCAATCTTCTCATACTCTCGGTGCGTTCCAATAAAGCGCACAAACACAGTTTTCGAATTATAGTTGATTCTGACAACCAATCGGTACTTATTACCCGCGATATTGAAAACGACTCGATTGTCCTTCAGAATGCTGGCAGATCCATACTGAGCTTTTACATCTGCCGGGGATCCCCACTGTGCCTGCTTTGCTTCGTAGTACCATGCTTCCAAAGGTCCCTTGGCATCCTGACACCCTATTCGTTGAAAAAATTCGACCAAGGTTTTTCGTTTTATTACATGCATAATTTAATCGGTTCCCATAAATTTGTCAACAAAAAAGTTCCCATAATGGGAACATCTCTGTTTTCTCATTCACATTTAGCAGGTTGCCTTTTTCTTGCGACTTTTTCCCCTTATTTAGGATGCTTCTATATTTTCCTTTTTATTGCCATGCCCAACAGTGTTAATAGACGAAAAATATTCCGTGATATAGGACGGTATGTCTGGAAAATGTTTCCATGTATTTGGATATTAGTTTCGGAAATGCTTTTCTTGAATTTTTTTAACAGGGTTATAGCAACCTTCACATAACCCAGTCAATACGCCAATTGTATGATTTTTATAGGAATTTTCTAATACTTTAGTATTAGTTTTCCTAATACCCCAAGCGAAAAGGCGCAATTGAGAATTACCCTCATAGTTGCATAAACAACACGATGAGATTTGTGTAAAACATTCATCTACGAGGAATCGCATTAGGAATACTCCGCCATCAGCGGCATAAATTCAGTGTTTTTGAGGGACTTGGTGGCGAAAAGGAAGCAAGCATG